>ENA-OYYK01000072-OYYK01000072.1-human-gut-metagenome-genome-assembly--contig:-NODE-72-length-68384-cov-22.142370_pt1 | contig 68384 bp, 92 predicted proteins | sample MGYA00243247_ERZ653443 | MGnify/ENA primary metagenome ERZ653443 (study PRJEB26926, sample SAMN06165010) | human gut metagenome | biome: ENVO:00009003; feature: ENVO:2100002; material: ENVO:00002003... | reverse complement strand
CCAATTTTGTGCAAGGGTGGTAAGGCTTTCGGCAGTCCATTTCAATGTACTACCCATTGACTCCGCAATATCACCAAGCATAATGTCAATCGCATCAGCCAAGTTCTTCCATTTGGATTTGACTGATTCAGAAAGAACTTCCTGCATGTTATTAAACATGCCACCATCATCCGTAAGTTCCCAAAGAACATCTTTTACGTCCTCAAACGTAACCTTCTTTTTCGAGATCATATCAAGCACTTCACCGGCACTGACAATGCGGCCTTCCAACTTGCTGAATCGCTCGGCCAGTTTATCCACCATAGGAATGTTCGCTTCCGTCAATTGTCGTAATTCCGTTCCTTTCAAGAATTTAGCAGCCTTTATCTGACCGTAGGCCAATATGATACGCCCCATATCAACACCTGCACCGGCTGATATATCAGCCAGCCTTTTCATGGTATCATACAATTCATTGTATGGTATAGAATATGCGGAAAGTTGCTTGGCATACTGATTCAAATCCATAATCCCGAATGGAGAAGCAACAGCCAGTTTCTTAATTTGATTGAATATGGTTGTAGCTTTGCCTTCATCTTGCAGAATAGAGGCCATTGCAATTTTCTGATTTTCCAACTCACCACCAATATCAACCACTGCACGCAAAAAGTTCTGTGCTGCATAAATGGAGTATAGCCCCAAAAATTCATTTCTTAATTGTCCGACAATACTCAATTGACTGTTCATTGCTCCATTCATATTGAGAGTGGCTGTCATGTGCCGTCTTGCTGCATTGGCTGATCTCTCACGGGCATTAGCCAAATCCAGTTCCGCTTTGGCGGCACGGGCGGCTCTTTGTCGCGCAAGCTCACGTGCGGCTGCGGCAGAAGCTTCCGCTTTGGTTTGAATGGCTGCGGCTTTGGCGGCGCGTAAATCACTTGCTGTAAAGTTTGTATTCAACCCGGCGGCTTGCAAGGCGGCACGAACAGCTTGTGTGGTACTGGCCTTATCCACTACCACATTGATCTTAAACTTCTCACTTTGAAGCAAAGTCTTCATATCACCAACCAACTTCTTCTTGTCAAAACCCACATCAAGTTTTGCCTGCAAGTCTTTGGTGATTTCCGCTTTCAATTTTTTACGTTGTTCCGCTGTCTTATCACGGAATAAAATATCGAAGTAAAGGTTTCCAAGATCAGCCATATATTATTGTGTTTGTATTACTTATAATCATTGATATTAATTGCTGTTTCTCCATTGCCATACTTGTCTTTCCAGCGTTTGGCAGCATCCTCTATATCACTTACGGAAGGGGATTTGAAGTTTTTTGTATCGTGTTTCTTTCCCTTGCTGTCTTTGTCACAATCTGTAACCACAATAGACACATCCATTGCCAACAATTCAATTTGTGCATTTGTAAGTACCCAATAAATACCAAACAAAGGTTTACTTATTGGAATCCCAAATAGTCTCAAAGGCTCTGTCAACCACGGATAGGACTTGCCTATTTCCCACGTTTGTCCGTAGCTGGTTCGTGAAGGATATGCTCTGCTTCCTCTTTTGTCATTGTCATCATCGTGTCCTTCATCGCGGTCAGATATATGGTAGCTGTCAAGTAGTCTTCCACTGGAATTTTTTTTTTGCCGACAGCTATAACCTTCATCAGCTCATGATCTCCATATTGTTTGATATAAAAGAACCAACGCCACAAAAAGGGATAGAGGAACTTGATTTTCCAATATCCATTCAAAATGATAGCGGCTGCACATTGGCAGCTGATCTTATCATCATTCCCTGATTTCTGCATCGTACTGGTGAATTTGCGTATAGTCCCTCTTTTCAGCCACGAAATGCCATATTTCTTTCCTCGGACTTCCACATAATCCACACTGTCTTCCATCACATCATTCAATAATTTTTCATCCTCCGATTTAGGAAGTGTTATATTGTTTTCTTTTGTCATACTTTATTGTGTTTTATACGAAAAAAAAGGTGGTGGCCGGTATCAAGTAGCTCACCACCTTTTCGCTGATATGAATTTTGCAAAGTGTTATATCCTAAACTTTTTAGTCGGATGCTTTTTTACGTAAAATGTAAATAGAGGCCCCCTTAGCATCATTCAACGGAGAAACAGATACATTAAAGTACCCCGGCTTGTCCTGCTCGCTGACGAGGTTGCTATACCCCTCGATATTCGGTAAGAACAAGGCTGTTTGACGGTCTTCACTACGCATGAAGAGTCCTCCGGTTACTTTCTTCGGTTCAATATTGTAACCTTCACCTTCATAAGTCTCACCATCAATCGTAGTAGTCATAGTCACTGTTTCCGCTTTCTTGTTCAGTAACAAGTCATTGATTTTTCCTGCCACGGAAGGTACTTGAAACTGAATATCGGAATCTCCGGCATTAGCAACGGAAGTCCAAGTGGCACCGGTTGTCAACTTGATCTTGGAAACATCGGCAGCTCCGGTATCAAATGTAACTCCATCAGAGAGTACCGGTAGCTCCATATCAAAAGCCGCTAAAGTTGCGAGGTCACTATTGACTTTGGACACATAATAAACCTCCTTCATTTGATTAAAGAGCACCTTTAACTCTTCCAGTTTGGTAGTAATAGAAATCTCTGCCATAATCGTATTTTTTTAAGTTTGTGTCATTTGTTTATTATTAGCTTCGCTTGTATAATTAAAGAATGAAAACCGAGTCCGTCATTTCCTCCGGGAAGTAATCGTGGACTTACAGCTGAAAACAATTCCGTCACTATTGGAAATTTTGAAACCACTTCCATTTGCATTTCATCCAAACGGACTGTATTCTCAATACCGTTTGAGCGATCATGCGCAAAGACGTTTATCTGACAGTAAGTGTCTTGGTAGGTACTTCCTTTATCTTGGATAGTTTGTGGCAGCCGGATAACAACAAAGTCCTTCATTGCCTTTTGTTCAGCAGCCGGACGATCTGTTATAAAAACTTTTTCACTAATGCCGGTTACTGCATCAGCGATTTGTTTTAATATATCCATACGTCTATAAACTATCCGTCCCATTATCTCATTGGTTTAAAGTTCTTGAACAATGTGTTTTGTGCCCTTTGAAATGTTCCGGTCAGAACATCTGCATTCAACACATTCTCCAAATAGGTTGAATATTCAGTACCCGTACACATTACTATCTCAAACCCTTTACGTGATTCTGACTTATATTTTTTCAAGAAATCAAAGGAGAATGCTTCACCATACCCCTTATCAGTTTCCACCGTTCCGGTAAAACGTCTGCTCTGATTATCATAACTGACACCTACAAATGTTTCACCTTTAGTCAGCTTCACTCTCACCGGCTGTTTCATTGAATCACCACTACAAACGAAATAGGAAAATCTACCGTCCATGAATAATCCGCACGCATAACTGGTTATTGTATTACCCGTAAGATTCCGAAAGCCGGACTTATTATCAAGTGCATCTTGGATAAGGTCTTCACAACATTTAATCAAGACATCAAAGATATATCCTGAAACAAGTTCCTTTGCTTTTTTCATTCCTTCGTCAAACAATATGTCATTACTCCGGTTATCCATAGGTTAATTCTTTGCAAGATTGAAATACACAGTTGTTCCCAAATTTCCAGCATAGCTATCAGTAACCATACATTGAGTGAAAGTGCCTTGTCTGTCCGTAACATCTATCAAATCACCGGCCAATATCCCTTCAACAATTTCGGGAAGGCTCAACAGATAATCGCTTTTTATCACATTATCAGTTTTGAATGTTCTCAAATTTGTACTACCTTCCTTTCGGCATATACCTTCATACAAGATCACTTTCTTACCATCACTGAAAGAATCCTCACCTATAATTCGGTAAACAGTACATTTGTGCGGATGCCGTGGATTGTTCACTTTCATACTCAAAAATTGACAATTCTGATTTTACTACCCTTTACAACTTCTTCATCCCATTTTTCATACAGTTCTTTCGCCATTTCACGTAGTTGTCGCTTGTCGTATGCGCTGGTCTGCCAACCCCCTTCCTTATGCTTCCATCCCCCGTCACTGTCTTCGGTATCATTCTTACTGCTTGGAGTGCTTGCACACCACATGTAAATATCGGCAGTGGCAAGATCAAGCTGTCTTTCAGTCAGTTCACTTACCATTGTTCCAAAAGCGATTTTCCGCTTGACAAGAACCCTTTTGAGGGCGTTATCCGCTATTTCATAAGCGGTTGCGCCACTCAAAAAGTCCTCAATGGTCATATCTTCCGTATGAAAAAGTTCCTCACTCATTCTTGCATGAAGTTAAGACTTACACGGTCACAGTAGAGATAAACATATACTGCGGCATTCTCGGTACACACATTTGGGCAGCTTCACTTTCAATATAAATTGAATGAGTTTCAGGATTGGCTCTCTGTGTCAGTTTCAAACGTCCACCGTCATAAGAAGCAACCTTGTTAGCCTCGTAACCCAAAGTCAAAGGTTCCACACCTTGAATGGTACCGATCTGACCTACCGGTATGAATGCAATGTTGGTAGCCTTGAAATTTTCCACTTGTTCAGTGATAAGATCAGGCTGTCCGTCCGTATCCTTACCGGGTTTATCAACAAAAGCATAGCTGTCACGTGGTACGATTTCATCCACCTTAACCAATTTCTTGAAAATGGCTTTCAGCCGGTCTTCATCTTCATTCTGTGCATTGGCAATAACTGTACTATCATCCGTAACAGTCGGATAGAGGGAATGACCGATACGTTTAAGAACTGCGGTATGAGTCATTAAATCATCCCACAAGTCCTGCGCCAGTTCCATCCTAATCTTGCCTAAATAATGATATTTACGGCGAATCTCTTTCACTCTGTTCTTTATATCCATAATCGGATCAGAGGCAGAGCCTTGATTTGCCGGAATATGTTCATCCTTAATCCACCAACGGCTTGTAACGGTCAATACTTGATAATGGTTTTCAGGGATATTAAAATCAATAGTGATACCTTTCAAGCCACGTGGGTTGTTATCAGTATCAATAGTGAACTTACCCGTGGAAACAATTCTCATTCGCTGGTGAGTAAGCGCATTGTAATACGATCCGATAAGACCGTCAGCACTTTCATCAAGCAAGCCCAAGAATACATTCTGCATCTCTTCCGTCAATGCGGACATGCCTACCCGTTGCAACAGTTGTAATTGTTGTCTTACAGTCACACGGTTCAAACGATAGAACTTCTTTTGAGTCGGGATGTTACCCGTCCGTCCTTCGAGTTCTCCCAATGCAGCTTCATAGCCCGGACTTTCCGGATCAACGTAAGCTGGCAGCGTTTTAACGCCGAGGCTCGTAATAAGCTGGGAGAAAGTATAATCCAACTTGGTTGCTTCAAATTCAAAACCATCAATTTGGAGAAGGTCATACTTCTCCTTGTAACGGTCAATAAATTCTTGCCAAGTGTCCCCACCAAGCCCATATTCGATAACCTTGTACAAATCAATAGGAAGTGTATTCATACAATTGTCGTGTTTTAAATGTTATTTTCAAATTCTTCTACTGCACCCATACAATTTGAGGAAGTGTAGTAATCTTTTGCAGGATAGCAACCACTTTTTCGTCAAACATGTACTGATAAATCTCTCCGGCATAGACTACTGTCCCACTGGCCTTCGTGTTTTCACTGGCTACAAGAACATCTTCTTGCAAATAGCCATTAATACCAAGAGTGGTAATATCTGATTCAGCCGCCTTAATCTGTTCGTCCGTATAGGCTTTAAAAGTCTTGCCTGAAAGATCAAACTTCACTGCTGTACCGGCAGGAATCTTGCCAACCGCAACCCAATCGGAAATGTTACTCACCATACCACCGCCCGGATAACGGTGACGGATTTCACGCCACACTTTACGGGCATGTCCGTATTTCACAGTGTTCACATCAAACGTGTTACCCATTGTTCCCATACATTTACTGTTTTAGAGTTAATAATTTCAATTCTTCTTCCAGCCTTCCTTCTTGCCTTTACGTTCAAAGTATCTGCTGGCTGCATTGTGTTGTGTTCCACCTGAACCGTCAGAAGTTCTTGGGGCAGTGCCATATCCCCTGCACGCTTTATATTCTGCATCATATTTCGGCAGAAATTCAGTAACCAGTTCATCCACAGTTTTCTTGGTATCGAAAGTTACCCCTTGTAAGGTCTTGCTCAACACATAATCATCATTCGCTTGCTTGGCCTTCATTGCAGCCGTAACTTTCTTTAGCAGGTCAGCTTGAACCTTTTTGCTGTCTTCTGCATCTAAACGTGCTTCTAATTCTTTCAGCTTCTTCTCCAGTTCATCATCGTTTTTCGGTGGTACCGGTGGAGTTGGAGGTGTCGGGGGAGTCGGTTGGGGCTTATAGTTTTTCTTAAAGTCCTCAACTTTGGTTGCGACATCGTGGTTGTATTGCCCTTGCATCCCTTTCAGAAAACCCACTGCTTTGTTCCAATAAGCCTCGTCAGGCTCCGAACCTTCGGCTATGGGATTAAGTTCTACATACGTCTGTAATGTCTGCGGTGAAAAACTGGTTTCTCCAAGTTTCTCGCTTAATGTGGATAAGATTTTTTCTTGTTCCATCGTGTTTATTTTGTGTTTATGTTGAATAAAAAAAGAGTCAGACAATGCTTTTTGCATCAATCTGACTCTTTGGTCTTATTTTTCATTTAATAGTGGGCAGTATTGGACTCGAACCAATGAAGACGAAAGCCAATAGATTTACAGTCTATCCCGTTTGCCACTTCGGTAACTACCCGTTTTGCGGAAGCAGAAGGATTCAAACCTCCGAAGCCTTTCAGCTTGCCTCTTTAGCAAAGAGGTGGTATCGTTCACTCACCCATACTTCCAATATGCGGCCTACAAGACATCTCTGTGAAACCACCGCATTTCCCTTGTACTTCGGACGTTATTCATTTTGTGTAGCGTATCAGAGAATCGAACTCTGGTTTCCACCGTGAAAAGGTGACGACCTAACCGTTAGTCGAATACGCCATTTGTTGAGATACAAGGATTTGAACCTTGAATAGCAGAACCAAAATCTGCTGTGTTGCCATTACACCATATCTCAATATGCGCGAAGAGAAGGACTCGAACCCCCGACAATCAGATTTGGAATCTGACGTTCTTCCAACTGAACTATCTCCGCTTCATTGCGCCCGGTGATAGAATCGAACTACCAACCTTTACATTAACAGTGTATTGCTCTACCTATTGAGCTAACCGGACAATATACCTATACTCACCTGACCTGCGATACCCCCATTATGGCGTACCTGTGGGAATCGAACCACACCGTATAGGTTTTGTGGAAAGAGATGAAATCGAATCACCTTAACCGGATTTTCAGTCCGGCGCATACACCACGTCTGCCATCTTTCCATATTCTCCCTTTATCCCCATACGCCGCATCGAAGGGAGAAACAATGCGGCAACTCCAACTATTGTTGCGGAGATTCGACTCGAACGAATGACCTTTGGGCTATGATCCCAACGAGCTGCCAGCTGCTCCACTCCGCGATATTATCCTGAAAACTACTTTGTACCCACAATATCCACATTTATGTAGCTCTTGCATCTACGACACTTCACTCTCAATATAACAACACCATTGACATAGCTTATATCAGTTAGTTTCTGACCGCATATCGGACATAAAACTATCTTGTTGTATATTCCCCTTTGATCTGCATCTTTATCCGCACTAACTTTTATCATACTCCATGTTTTCGTTGCAAATATATGTACTGGATTTCTTTTCTCAAAACATTTTTGATATTATTTTCTATTAAAATGTAGAAAATAATACTCTTTATGCGTATTTTTGTACTGTAATATTAGAATCAGAGCTTATAGGCCGGTCTCCACATGTGTAATGTGAGGATCGGTTTTCTTTTTATGGAGAAATATAGTGGAATAAAAACGGTTAATGCCAGTTTGGTGCTTGATTATGAATATATCCAAATGTTAAGGGACGCGGATAGGAAAATTCCTAATCCGAATAAGATAATCGCACAAGGTGGAGGGCAGGAAAACATGCTTTCCACCCCGGCTGATATTACCATCTGTGGGGGATGCCGTGGGGGAAGTAAAACTTTTACTCTTCTTATGGAAACATTGAAAGATATAAAAAATAAAAACTTCCGTTCTGTTCTTCTCCGGCATGAGATAGACGATCTCTCTGATATGGTAGAAACATCATCCACCTTATATGATGATTTTGGGGAATACAACAAGTCCAAAAACGACATGCGTTGGAATTTCTATAAAGGTGGATTTTTAAAATTCAGCTATCATGCTGACACACTTGACGATTTCAAAAAGCGTTTTCAAGGTAAACAGTTCGCATATATAGGTGTGGATGAAATAACCCACATGGAATATCTCAAATTCAAATACCTTATCACTTGTAACCGTAACGCTTTTCATATCCGTAACCGCTTTATTGGAACATGTAACCCTGATCCTGACAGCTGGGTTGCAAAATTCATTGACTGGTGGATCGGAGAGGACGGTCTTCCAATCCCGGAACGTGATGGCAGAGTCCGATATTGCTTTATGGACGGGGACAATGTTTCAGGTATATATTGGGGAGATACCCGTGAGGAAGTATATGAGCAATGCAAGGATATTATACACGCCTACTGGAAGCCGGAGTATGAGCAATATGGTACACCACAAGAACTGTTTATCAAGTCAGTTACTTTTATTGAAGCAAAACTTTCCGATAATGTAAAACTGATGTCTTCTGATCCGACTTATTTGGCTAACCTTGTTAACCAGTCAGACGAACAACGCGCACGCGATCTTGACGGTAACTGGAAATACAAAGCTGCCGGAGATGATATAATAAAGCTGACTCACATGGAAGCCTTATACCGCAATTCCATGCAGATAGGTGATGGAATACGCCGGGTATCGTGTGATGCGGCATTTGAGGGTGGCGACAGTCTTGTCATGTGGCTGTGGGAAGGATGGCATATAAGAGACATATTTGTTTGCAAACTTGACAGCAAGAAAACAGTCGATACCGTAAAAGCAATGCTGGAAGAATGGCATGTAAGGGAAGAATGCTTCACCTATGACCTTAACGGACTCGGACAAATATTCAAAGGTTTTTTCCCGAATGCAATCCCATTCAACAACAAAGAAGCCGTGGAAGAGAAATTCAAATACATCTATGCGAATTTAAAATCACAAGCGGCATATCTGTTCGCACAAAAAATTATCAACCGGGAGATTTCCATTGAACCGACTCTTCTTGAACGCAAGTTCTCCGGCAAAGGGTTTGAGAAAGTTCCCCTTAGACAGATTCTCGACAAGGAAAGGAAAGCGATACGAAAGGATGAAGACAGTGAAGAGAAAGGCTGGACTATTATCAAGAAGATTATAATGAAAAAATTAGTAGGCCATTCTCCCGACTTCATAGAAGCATTGCTTATGCGAATGATTTTTGAAATTAAACATAAACGCAAACACATAAAAGGTTTAGGATTAATATGATAGCAGAGATTCTTACAAAAAAGCCTTTTGCAAGGGTTACTCCCGAAGGTTACTTGCAAGGCAGGATTACGAGCGATTTAAGAAACGCATCGTTCACAAACAATAGTGAGAGGCTGACATGGCAACTCATTTCGCAGGCTGATTTTATCCGTGAGTTTTATCCTTCAGGGCACAAGATCAATTCGGAATTGTTTTACCCGGATAGATTGAAATATGACGAAGAGAAGAAACGGTTCTTCCGAGAAAAAGTGTTCCGTGCCTCTTTTCCCTTTCAGATGATAATCACTATTCAACAGCTTGTACATCTATGTGGCAATGACATTCATCATGAGCTGACCGATACCAAAGTCGATGATAGTTCACGGGAAATATTTCTCGAATTTCAAAAAGGATGGCTGGATAAGAATATGGAAATTGCATTTTACGAATATGCCAAAAGTGTAAAAATAACGGGAGATGCAGCAATCGTATTCTATATGAATGAAGGTAAGGTATTCACCAAGAATCTCTCCTATTTTGATGGTGACACTCTTTATCCTCACTACGACTCCATAACCGGTCAAATGACACTGTTTGCCCGACGATACAGTGACTATGACGAAGAGGGAAAGGAACTCATTTCTTGGGTAGAAGTGTGGGACAATAAAAAAATGTACCGTTACCGTCAGGATAAAAGGGGAATAGTCGGAGCAATAAACAAAGTGAAACAGTATTTCGGTATTGAAGGATATACATTAGTGGAAGAACACGATCATGGATTTGCCGAATGTCCGGTTGTATATTATCGGGACAAACACGGTGCTTGCTGGAGCTTTTCACAAGATAATATCGACAAGTACGAACTGGCTATTTCCCATTTGTGTCAAAACAATATGGCATACGCATTTCCGATCATGTTACTTAAAGGAGAAGATGTTGAAATTCAGGGAGATATGTATGGTGCGGTAAAAGCTATCACTATGGGGAAGGATGATGATGCAGGCTTTATGAACCGTCCCGAAGCATCACAATCATTTGAACTTCAAATTAATACATTACTTAAAATGATTTTCATGGGGAGCTTTGTTGTCATGCCTCCCGAAGTAAAGTCAGGAGATTTGCCGGGTGTTGCTATCAAGCTGATATATTCACCATCCTTGGAAAAAGCCATGATTGACTGCAAGGAATTTGACGAATCAATAGACAAAATGAAACGGCTGTTTCTGCACGGATATGGAACAGAAAAAGGCCAACTTACCAAATTCCTCAATTTGAAAATTTTTTCGTGGGCAGTTCCATACGTCCACCAAAATGCAGCCGAATTGGTATCGAACTTGGTACAATTAGTCGGTGCCGGTATTTTATCGAAAGAAACCGGCTCGGAAGAATCCGGTTATGGGAAAAACAATGAATGGGATCGTATCATGCGTGAATATAAGGAACAGCAACAAGCTGACTTGCTATATCAACTGAAAATCAAGAAAAATGAAAGTAAAGAGGGTAATGCAAAATGAACTGTACCAAAACGCGGAGCGCGAAAGCAATCTCGTACTCCGCGCTCCGAATCCAATGTAACTATACATCGGAAAAAGCCGCCTCTGCCTACATAAAATAGACAGAGGCTTTACTTTTTCAACAACTTGGTTGATAAGCTTGTGTTATAACAAGTCAACTTCTACATTGCAAATGTAATGAATGAGTTGAATATGACACTACTTTCGATACAATTTTTTATTATAAGGCTTTCGAGGATATTTCCGGTTAAGCTTCTTTTGCAGATCATCACTGATACTTTCATTCAGAAGAATTTTAGAATTTAGCACCCGGACTTCTCCAGTAAGTTCCATAATAGTTTTGGCTTGTGTCGCATTTTGTTTTGAAAGCTCAACATTGGCAATAGCCAGTTTGCTGCATTCTGATGTAAGATGATTGAGTTTCTTTGTGCTGATTAATGATATTCCAAACATAATATTCTGATATTTAATCTATTAAATAATTATATTGCTGATACGGGAACAGCAAAGCATTTACAATGGCCGTGATACGGTGGTAATTTGTCCCATTCCACATGAAATCCGACTTCATCGTCACAAATGTTACAAGGATAGGAGCTGCCACGCATGACAAAGAACCCTATGGCTCCACTGGCTTTAGCTTGCAATTCCCAATGCTTCATCCAACCCTCTGCCACAGCATACTCCGTCAAATCTGACAGTGCAGTCCAAGAGCTTACAGTACGTCCTACTCCAAAAGACTCCTGAACACCGATTCTTGAAATAATAGAATAACCCTTTGAAATAGCTCTCTGTATATGCTCATTAAGCAATGGCGTTTTTACCGACTGCCTGATAGATGAAAGTAGTTTGTCTTTGGAAAGGTTCAGTAGTAATCCAGCGGCAATGGCCGTTTCAACCTCCTTTGAAAACCGGTCAACATATTCTCTTGCGCGTTGTGTGAAGGTTTTGCCGTATGATTCTCGCGTTATATATGTTATGATTACATCCTTATTGTCCTCATGTGTCGCTACTGCCAAAGTATAAGTATAGTCTTCAATTATTTCAAGAAGGGATAAAATTATGGCATCCACTTCCTCCTGCAACTGTCTGTTTGCTGCAAAACGGAATAATTCAGGGCTGATCTTGTACCGGTATGAAATATCTATAATTTGTTTTGCCGCCTCGATCATCACAATTTGAAGATTAGTGCGCATGGACAGCTCCGCATCCAGACGTTGACGGAGATATTCTTTGGCCTCTTCAATTTCCTTATCAGTCGGTATCCTCATTTTTACGTTCCTCCTTAATACCTTCCTTGATACTATTCATGCTTCTTTCTTCTTCCAGTATCTTGGCATCATTTTCCGGTGATACCGGTTGCTGCAAGCTTCGTAGCCGTTCGGTAAGATCAGAATAGCTTTTAAAAAATTCTTCCATAAACTTAACATCGGGAGTTGCATTACTGATAAGGAAACATACTTTGATCCATGTTTCTAAATATTCTCGAAGTTCCTTATTGTTGGCTAACTCCCGAATCCGAGAGAACATTCCGTTGTCATCCCGAAAACGCATACTCCAAAAACCTGACACTGCCTTAATGCTGATCCAGTCATGTTCACTACCATTATCTCTCGTAACAATAAAGTTACCTACCTGAATACCGTTTGTTTTTTTGCCCATACATGTCTTTATTTAATTGTTTCTCAATATATTGTTTCCTTTTATAGCGCATTTTTCCAATATCAAAGTTATACCTCCACCATTTTTTCCTTATGCAAAACAGATGTGTCGGAATTGGAATGCCCAAATGCACATATCTATATGCAGCCTTTTCCTTCCAATTTCTACTCATAATCAAACATCTACAATTTCAAATTCATCCGCATGTTTTTCTCCAATCCACAGTCTTTTTTGATTTTCAGTAGCCGTCTCATAAATTCTTCCTCTCTTGGAAAGATTTCTTTTCCTGAAAATAGCTTCTTCTCCTAATTCGTTATACATTTTTATTGAAGGTGATAATCCCTTTGCCCTGCAAAAGAACAGTCCCGTTTCCTTATGTCTAAATTTTACTGCCATTCTTATTCCTCCCACGGATTTTCATCTTCTTCCTCAACGTAAATCCGTTTTAATTTGTCCGATACTTCTTTTAATTCACGCTTCATTTGATTTATATGAAATTCAACTGGCATAGGAATTTCCAATGCTCCCCGCAGGTTATCAATTCTTTCAATAATCTCTGCAAATTCATCCGGTGCGATCATACTATTTGGTTCTTATTTTTAATTGTTTGATAATCTTCTCCACAGCGTCCAATTCAAAAACTGTTGTTCTTTTCTCCATGTGGTACGTCCCTTCCAGTTTCTTCTCCCGGAACAAACGCTGGACTTGATAAATGCTTAATGACAAGCAGGCCGCAAGTCCTTCATGGGTATAGGCATATCGTTTGCCATCTTTGTAAACCGGTTTGGCGATCCTTTGCTTATAGTTGCCCCGTAGGTCTTCCCGTTTCTCATAATAGAGTTTTTCCGTCAAGGCTGTTCCATATAAGCCATATACCTGACCGTTCGGGGTTCTTTTTTTGCGATAACCGGCTTCCGAAAGAATACGTCCGAATACTGTCACATTCTCTTCTTTGGCATTATTGTCCTTACACCATTTGCAGTATTTCCGGTACAGAATGGCCGAAGACATCCATTTGGGTTCAATATCGGCAATTTCCTCATATCGGCACAGATAGTTCATTTGATACATGAACTTCATTACGGTACTACTTTCCGACTGATATTCATCCATGACATTTTCAAGTTCCTTACTGTCCGTCAACTTATAACCATTGGCGATAAAACGGTCACGACCTTCCAATATCCAGTTGAATATAGCCGGGTATTCGGCTTCCAAATCCCGTGACAGTCCTTTTTTCTGCCGGGCTTTGGGTATCTCCACTTCAAAAGGAATAATGCAAATACGCCGTCTCATTCCATAGCTCCAATCTTTCAAATATGGCATTTGGTTGGCATTTGCCATCAACAAGGGAATATTGTAAGCAGTAAAGTTGTCACCATAAATAGGCCGGGCTTCGGTAGGCTCACCACTAATAAGACTTTTCAACGTGTCACTATCCTTACCAAACTCTAACGCTTGTATTTCAGAACAGTAGTTCAACCGCTTGCCATTGATGAAAGCGATATTCTTTTTTCTTTCATTTCCAGTAATCAATGCACCTATGCCGAAATTGCTGACATTCTCCCGGCCAAGTATGCCCATGATGGTTTCAAAAACCACACTTTTTCCATTGGAACCGGAGCCACGAAGAACAAGCATTGTTTCCATTTTCGCCACACGCCGGTCAACGAAAATACTTCCAAGAAATTCCTGCAAAACTTTTTGCATGTTTTTGTCCGGCAAAACTTCATCCAAAAACATTCTCCAAAGAAAGACATGTTCTTCCGGCTTGTAGTCATAGGGAACGCATGTGGTCTGTACCCAACGGCGGTTGAAAGAATGCGCACGGCGAGCACTCATATCAAACACGCAATTGTTAAATACCACAATAGCATTATCAGGTTTCAAGGCTTTTCCTGCCACTACACGCTTACAGACTTTCAATACGCCTTCCACACGAGAATAATCGCCATTGGGCATCTTGCATTTACGCATCAAGTCATATATCAGGTTGCCAAAATCATCCCATGCCATCTCTTCATATATCCGGCCACTGAAATAGTAAGGCGTACCATTGAATTTACAAATCGAAGATCGTATAATGGCTGCACGCATTAAGTCCTGCACAGCATCAACACGAGCTGCACTCTTGGACTCTTGTAAGGCGGCATCCAGTTTCTCGCCTTTCATAAGCCCAAAGACTTCATTCAACAACTTCCTATACTTTCCCGACTCCATTCAGTCTTTAAATTTACCAGTCCTTACCTGATTGATACAATCAGCAATCCATCCAACAAGATACGAGAATGTTTCCTGATTGGCCAAATCCACTTTTGCACCTATATAATCAAATATGTTCATCGCTATATGTGAACTTTCATGAGCGATATTTGCTATAGTAATGGCATTCTTGCTCTCGTATCGGACAAGAATACCACCTAAATTTCGCTGCTTATCACGAACACAGTCCACAATGGCATCAGCAGTATCATCCCATTCACTTACACCTTCAAACCTATCTGAAAACGTATCGGTACTGACTGCAACCCACAACTTACGTGGATATATCACTGGATCAAACTCATGTATTTTCATAAAATATCATTATTATACTCAAAAACAAGCCGTTTTTGATAGTTTTATGCCTATTTTCAAGCCATTTCACGCCACAAATATAGTTTATTTTCTACATAATAACCATGTAAATACTGTTATTTTCTACCTAAATATAGAATAAATACGCTTTTTTGAAGTCTTTTTTGTCATATTTTTATTGGTTTCATCATTCAATATCAATAATCGCAAAATATTGATAAACAAAGGAAAACGGCTCTATTTCAATAGAAAATACAGATGAAACATTCTCTCTGATATGTATGGTTTATGTAGGGTTTTAAAGGCAACTATACATATATAACATATTGAAATACAAATCAATGGAAAAATAGTGCATAGTATGTATAGTTTTTTATGCAAACCATATATTATATATTTTTTTCCATACGCAATTTACATATAAACTATACATACTATACATTAAATTTCCATTGACCTAATAATGAATGATTTACACATGTATAGTTATGAAGTAAACTATACATATACTATACATTTTCAGAAGTAAAACTATACATCGGACATTCACTTTTGTAATTTATCATTGGAAAAGCCTTAAAAACATCCATTATTGGCTCCAAAAAAGAAAAAAAATAAAAATCTTGACCGGGATTGAAACATGCTTGGTGTCTTGGGTAGCCGGGGGGGGGCCTCCCTGCTTTCATTATCCAGTTAACCGGCAAAGAAGGAGAAAAGCCGCGTTTTGTCTTGATTCTCTTTATATTATACCTATAATATTAAATATTATCCGGCTTTTCCGCTTCTTCTGCTTTCCGCTTTGCTCGATCAGCTATAAAAAGGCTGCATCTATAACACTGCAAAGGCAGATAATAATGTACTGTTTCCTCTTCTTCTGTATTTTCGTCCTTCTTCATCTGTTGTAAATCGGCTATTTTCATTAATACATCTGCACGATCTTTCCCCTTCAAATAAGGCAAAGTTTGTTCGAGACCTGATAAAACCGCGTCTTTATCTCGGTATTGTACAACATTCCCGGCTTTATCTTCCTCTTCTGTTTCAGTGTTTTTCTTTTTCTTCTTGTTTTTGGGGCTGTCATTGTCAGGAAGGAAGGCCGCGCGGTTATCTTCAAAAGACCGTATTAGTTTATTAATGCCGGGTTTATCCTTTGCAATCTGGGCGGCTCCGCGTTGCGCTGTTTCTATCTTTGTAGATCGTGGTCTAAATATAGTTGCGTATGCTTCGCCACGACTGGCTCCGGATGCTACAAGCATACAAAAGAAAACATCATCCGGGGTTAATTGGTAAATTTGCTGTAAATCTGTCACGCGTTTACTATACACCATATAAAACGATATAAAAGGGGTTATTATATTGGCGTCTCGCGCTCTGTAACTTGCTACAAAGTTAAACAAAGGCTATAAATAAAGCAAATAAGTATATTTAAAGCTGCATATTACAAATATTTCCTTACTTCTTAAATACTTTATATTTATCATTATATTATTTATTAGCATGTTTATTATCAATATATTATATCAATATTAATAAATGTAAAAACGGAGCATTTTCTTAAAAATAAAAGTACATTTTGTTTTGTATTACAAATATTATTCGTATCTTTGTAATACAGAAAAGGAGATAAACGGTTAACGTCTTCCACACTTTCCCGTTTTTACTTCTTCTTTGGTTGAATGTTTAATTTAAAATATAAGATCATGGAAGTATTACTAAACTTACAAAACAAAAATGTAACGTTAAACGCCGTACATGTAGCCCCAGAGGGCACAAACTGCTGTAACCGTTTGAAAGTTCATTTTGATGTGTTTCTTGAAACAGCGAAAAAAGCCGCTATTATAAGACTATCAACGGCAAATAGTTTTGAATTGATTCACTATCAGGATAAGCACATAGCGTTATTAATTCCTTTTGATCGTATTCAAAAGATTTCATACTAATAAAAAGCCGGATCAGTGCGTTAACTTCTCCGGCCTCCCTTTAAACTTTGCGTTTATCGGTTAACGTCTTCCACAACGTTAAATGCAAAGTTAAGGGAAAAACAAAGACAAACCAAGTTTCACCCTTTAAATTTTGCGTTATGAACACAGATTTATTAATTATCTATATTCGCAATTCTCGCGATATTTACGCGCTTACTGAATGGCTGCAAAATACACTTTTGAAAAAAGTAAACCGCGGCTTAACTCCTTCCGTTGAATATCTTGCAAACTGTTCCACTATGAAAAAGATCGTTCGGATGGCTGCAAAAATGCTTTCCGATCAGGATCATAAAACCGCAACCAAGCAAGAAAAAGAACAAGCAGCAAGAGAACATGCGGCCTATATTATCGAATGCGTGAAATATCTTTCTAAATTCTAATAATAACTATTTTTCCGGGGCTGTCATGGCTCCGGGTATTTCTTACTTTTCATTATTCACCCTTTAAAACTTTGTATTATGACTACTACAAATAGACTTTGTTACACAGTATCAAAAAGATATATTCAAGCCGGGACAACCTTTAAAATCAATGTTAAAATATTACTGGCTGATCTATGTTTTGTTTAATGCTGCTTTTATTCGGTGCCGTGGTGTTCATCTCCGGCACCGATCCCAAGAAATTAAAAGATTTCATAAATAAAAACGATCAATCAGACAAATTTTAAATTTATGGAGAAAATTCACCGCGCCGGGCGGTTTCCCGGCATTCCTTTAAACTTTGATATTATGACTACCTATATAATAGAATCCCCAAACGGAGAAACGCACAAATTAGAAGTATTCCGCACCGCAACCGGATTTAGTGTTTATGTTGATGGCTCAAATATATGTGAGAGCATAACGGAGGAAGATTTTTTGCAAGAGCTTGAAAACCCTACTTTCTAACATGGTGGGCGTAATTATTTGGCTAATAGTAGTTTTATTAATCTGCTTTAGCGTGTTTGGCGGTCTTTGGCTGCTTCCTATTTACTTGCTTTTTTGCCTTGCTTTAGGCTTTTACTTTGGTGTAAAATATCTAACTATTTAATGTTATGAATGAAAAAGAATTTAACGGCCTCATTTTGGCCGAATTGGTTAAAATAGCAAACGACGTTTTTACAAATGAAATAGAAATAGCTCCCGGCACCTATACCGCCGCGGAGCTTGCAAAGCTGAAAGATGCCAACGGTAACGAGATAAATATAAAATATCTTTGCGTTGACGCCCAACTAAATATAACGGATTTTAGGACTGTACAAATAAACAGCTTTAAATGTTCCTTTCCAGTGGATCAGGTTTTTAATCTTGTTTGGCAATTTGAAAAGCTGATAGGCACCAAACAAGCCAATAAAACAAGGTTTACCAAAATAGAAGAGCGCGAAAATATTGTTTGCTCCTTTGATATATGGATTACAAAAGAGCATCTAAATATCACTAAATTAGTAACAAAAGATTCTCTAAGACCAGCATTTAATTATATTTATCTTGATCCTTACAAATCGGCTTTAGTCGCTTCTGATGGGCGTACATTAAAAGAATACCCCGTAATTATTGAAACATCCGGGCTTTTGCCTGACAGCCTGAAATTATTTATCAATCCCAAGCATTTAAAAGAAATGGTTGGCCGGTGTTCTGTTTGTGTTTGTAATCAGGAAAGCGGCAATATTACAGAAATAACCAACGATAAGAAACAAACCTTTGTTTGTGATTTTGCCGGATATTTCCCTAATTACCGGCTTGTGTACCCCAATCTTTCAAAAGACGGATTTATAAAGATTCAGAAAAGCGAATTAAAAGCGGTTGCCAGTTTTGTAAAAGAAATAGCCAAACGAAACAAAAAAAGCGGTTTTTCACTTCGCACTATTGCCGGAGAGAATAAAGTTTATTTATCTTATAATGATGCAGACAGTAACGGACACAAAGAACTTTGTGTAACATTGGAAAAAGCCGCTTTAATTGATATAAAGTTAGGTTTCTTTGCATCAAACGTTATCCCATTGCTTCCCGGCTGGACTGGTGGCGTGTGGCTGGTGGCACCTGATCGGGCGGTGGTCTTTGATGATAAGATGGCGCGTATAGGTGTGGTTATGCCTGCGTTTATAAATGATTCTATTTGCCCGAACCTAAAATGTAATATAAAGGCTTTGGATCGCGCCAAAGCTCCGATCATCACGGAAAAAGAACCGGTAAGAGAGCCGGAAAAACATTTACCGGCCTTATATGTGGATGCACAAACGAAAACACCGGCGTTTGTCTTTGCTTTGGTAGCTCTGATAGATTTTATTTCCCGTTGGTTTTATCAGGATCAAATAAACAAAGCATTACAGAGGCTAACAATGTTAACCGAACTATCCGGCATTTCTTTGCCTGAACTATTAACCGAACCAGTAAGCGAAGAAACAAACGCAAATGTACCCGAACCAATAACAGAGGATGAACCAGTACGCGCATACACACCCGAACTATTGTATATTGATCGACCTTTGGTTTTCCCGGTGCCTATCTTCATACATAAACATGAACGAACTATCAGCCGAACCGTTGTGCCCGAACTATTGAATCACCAATGTATAGCGTTACTGTTTGTTTCCATGATGTTGCCCGAACTATTACGGCGATATGTTTGGGGAACAATCCGACCAAAGGCAAATGCAGATGAACTATTTTGGGGAGATTTCAGACGTTTTCACACCAAAGGTAATCATCGAATCAGAGACGGAACAAAAGAGGCAAACAAACCTAAATTACAGCCATTTCAAACGAATTATTACATATATCAATGAATCATTATGGAAGAGAATAAACAAGCCAAAAGAAGTTATCGCCGAAACAAACCGGTTACGAAAAGTAAGGTCTATGCTATTAGACTGGATATTGATTTGGTTGATTTTGTCAGAGAGCAACCGAACATGAGTAAATTTATTAATGAACTGATCCGAAAGGAGAAGGAAAATACCCTAAAGTATGAATGAAAAATCAAAAGCTTTTGAACTGATAGAATTTGTTTGGAACAATGAAAAGACTGATTCTTATTTACGAGTCAACATAGCCATGTATGAAGCAGTAAAGTTGGCTATAATATCTCAAATGAAATTCAATAAAGAGGATTTTCAGAATATATTTTCAAAATTCAGCGGTGGTTACTGGTTTGGAGTCAACGCCAACGGTAAGGGCTATGGTGAAAATTTCTATCGGGAAGCTGTTACTTCGGGAAATATTTCAGCCTGCCAAAGCTATGAAGCATTCTGCAATATTAAACCCTTCATAGACTCCAAAGGCAGAAGGTTATGCAAAGGGGCAATGTACCGGGATAATGAGAAACGTTATAGGGTGACGGGATTTGATTTCAGCACTAAAAAAGTCTATTTAGTAGGTTATGCCATAAGTGATTGGGAAGAAAAAGGCAAAAAGACTCTTTTCAACTTTACCAACAACGAATGGAACGAATTTAGAAAACAAATAAAGCAATTTTAGCATAATTATGAATCAAAAAGCAAAAGATTATATCAGACGTAACACTTTGGATTTGGAAAGTGACAACCGGATGGATTCTACCGGCTATGTGCAATATGCCATATCAGAAGCAAAAGCCTATGCAGCAATAGCGATAGCCGAAGAAGGAATGAGACAAAAAGCCATTGAAGCATTCAAATTTACCGTTGATGGTTATTTTATAATTGGCGGTACCGATTATTCAGCCAGTAGATTAAATGAATTTATTAAAAAACTTGACTCTTAATATTTATGAGAATAATAAAATTCAGAGGCAAAAGCCTTAATACAAAGATGTGGGTATATGGTGATCTGAACCATAGAGGTAAAAGAACATTCATAGAGTATGAGGTTGATTGCAAAACAATCGGCCAATTTATAGGCAAAACAGATAAAGAAGGTACAGAAATTTACGAACATGACATTATTAGTGTTAATGGTAAATATCCCAAATTGGTTAAATACATAGATGAATATGCCTGCTTTTGCCTTGCCAATATCAGCGACTTAAATAAAGAATGGATGAACCCATGGCAACAAATTTCACCTGATTGGTGGAATGATTTCAAACGGGAAATTCGAGTCATAGGAAATGCTTTTGATAATCCTGAATTGATGAAAGAAGGAGCCAACCATGAATATGCCATATAGAACCAGTCGTGACTATCAGCTTCTTAAAAAGCTACTGGATGAAGGAAAAGAGATCGTATGTTTTACAGACTTTCCGATAGATAACCGGATTTTCCGCGATGTTTGTAAAGCAAGAAAAATAGGAGAAGGCCGATACTCTGTTACTTGCCGTGGTTGTGAATATGCTTCATTTTGGGAAAATCACAATTACAAATGGACGTTTGAAGATGAAATGCGGATGGCTAATATAGAATTTATTGAACCAAATATTTAATTGATATGAAAGCTGTTATAATATATTCAGGCAAAGGCGGCGTAGGCAAAACCACAACAACCGCAAATATAGCAAGATTGCTTGCAAAACAAGGGAATAAGGTGTTTATCATTGATGCAGATATAAACACCCCGTCAATGAACACCGAATTTGAAGGCGATCATCCGCATGAAATGATTTGGGTACACTCTTCTGGAAATATGTTTTCCAAGTTTATTTACTTGGAAAAATCAATGGTAAGGCAATATCTTGAACTGGCTAAAAAGAAAATACACTCTATCAACCCGGATTATGTTCTTATTGACACGCCTCCAAGTGTTACAAACGTGCATATAGAACTTCTTAGTAGGGTAAAAGTAAGTTATGTGCTGTTTGTCACCCAACCCACGAAATTAAGCAACCAAGATGTATTGCGTACAATGGACTTCTTTCATGAAAGATGTGGGAAGGTTAATTGTGGTATTGTGGAGAATATGTGCTACGGTACAGAACATAATGAATACCCAATAAGACTTGTTGCACAAATACCCATGCAGGACAACATGAATACCGAAAACCTGCTAACCAATGCCTATAATGAGTTTCAAAAGATAGTTGATGAAATCGTACAGACTGATATTGTTGTTCTTGAAGAATATTCCACCGAAAACGGATATGATGAAAACTTTGATGTTACGGATATACACATTACCGGCTCACGAAAACATTACTTTACCCATGAACTTAAATATGACAATGGTGTAGAAAAAACTCTTACTCTACCTGCTATGAAATTTCTGTCTGTAAGAACATGGGATAAAGTAAGAGATTATATCCGGTTCCATGATGATTTGGGACATCTTTGGGACGAGAGAATGAGAAGATGTGATACAGAAAGGGTGGGCAGAGTAGTAAATCATTTCCAAAATGACGATAACGCCTATTTTATGGTTATAAATGCGCCAAACACGGAAGTTCATCTCATTACCGGAGAAATCGGAATCTGTTCTTTATTGACTGGGCAGAGAGGGCATTTTGAACTACCAAGAGTCAGTTATCAAACGAGTAAAGGAAACGTGGTGCTGTTCCCTGATGAAATTATGCCAGTAGATATAAACTTGCTACAACAAGAAATAAACGAAGGCTATATAATGTTAAGTGACGGGAGATACTTACCACCGAAAGAAGCGGTACAACAATGTTACAACGCTTTCGGCATAAGGGTTGGCTTAGGTGATAATTGGGAAGATATTTATGATGGTTGGAATAAAGAAATGAAATAAAAATGAAAGACTTACGCATAGCATTCTTGGCAAAATACCCAAAATATGAAATTATACTCAACATGTATAGTCGGGCAAATGATTGCCCGGCAACATGGGAGAATCTTTCAAAAATCCGATTGCAGACTTTTGTTGATTATATGGAAGAACGGCTGGCACCAAACTCTGTTCGCCAATATGCCGCCAAATTAAAAGCTGTATTGAACTTGTATAATGAAGAGGTTGAGCTACCTAAAGACTATAATAAAATCCTTTCGGTAAAAAATGTGAGAAGCACTAATGTTTGGCTTACTGATGAAGAACTTGAACGAATTATCACCTATGTTCCCAAGAATGCCAACGAACAATTGGTACGCACACAATTTTTAATAGGAGCCTTTACCGGTTGCCGTCATAGTGACTATACACGGTTGAACAACCGTAATATAGTGGGTGGAATGATCTCTTATGTCAGCCTAAAAACTAAAACTCATGCCACAGTGCCATTGAAGCCAATCGTGAAAGAGCTACTAACAAATTTGCCTAAAGAAGAAGTTAGTGATCCGACATTCAACAATAATATTCGTAATATTTGCCGGAAAGCCGGAATCACAGAGGCGGTTAAAGTATTCAAGGCTGGAAAGGAAGTGGAAGGTGAAAAATGGGAATTTGTTTCAAGCCACACGGCACGCCGGAGTTTTGCAACCAATTTGTATTTACGCGGTGCCGATTTATACTCAATAAGCCAAATGATGGGACATGCAAGCGTGGAAATGACTCAAAATTATCTTTGCTGTGGTCTCCGTGAACAATCGGCACAAGTTATGGAGTATTTTAAATGAAACAAGCCACGCTAAATATCGGTAGAACTATTTTAGCGTGGCTCTCTTATACTATGACAAAATCCGTTCCAGCATCTCAAAGTCTTTTTCCACTTCGGCATTCAGAACTTTAGCATATTGTTGTGTGGTGCGTACATTTGTATGACCGAGCATTTTACTCACATTTTCCATTTTAACCCCATTGTTCAGGCACATTGTCGCAAATGTGTGCCGACTCATGTGAACGGTCAAATTTCTATCAAGCTCTGCATAATCAGCAACTATTTTAAGCCGCAAATTGTATTGTTGATTACTGATAATCGGAAGCACATAATCATATTTTCTCAATATTTCCATTGCAGGAGACAGTAATACGATAAAATAGTTTTCTTCTGTCTTTAAACGAATATCCAATATAACATACTTATTGCCGCGTTTTTGTACGTCACGTTTGAAATTGAATTTAGCAAGATCAGCATAGGATATTCCAGTATATGCCTGAAAAATAAAAAGGTCGCGGACTCTACAGATCGTTTCCGAGTCTATTTGAGCATCTTTCACTTTCTTCAATTCTTCGGCAGTCAAATATTTCCTGATGGCATGTTTGCCACGGGAAAAACGCTCACCCTTATACGGATCATTTTTTAGCAAATCAAACTTTATGGCCTCGTGGATATAACGTTTGTTACGTTTATGATAGTTATATATTGTCGGCTGTGAATAGCCTTTAGCATGTAACCAATCATCATACAATGTGATATTGGCTTTTGTGAGATCAGAAAAATATATTATTCTGTCAAATTCACGTAATGAGGCCGCAAATGTCCGATGGGAAGCTTTGGTACTTTCCGTTATATCTCCACGCTCTTCAATTCTTCTTTCTACAAAGTCAACAAAACTTTCTGATTTATTGGTATATCTCAAAAATCTATCCAGCTTATCAAAATCAAAAACTTCCTTTTTGCTGATAAGTTCATTAATCCAATTTTGGATAATCCGGAGTTGTTCATCAAGACACTGGTTCAATTGAATCATTTCAACCGAATTGATTATCTTCTTTCGATCATTCCATTGGTCGGAATAGACTTTAACGCCGGTTCCGATCCATTTTCTCTTACCTTCGCTCAAAACTTCAATTTGAACGAGTCCCTTGTGTGTCTTTGTCGCAACCTTTTTACGGTCAAAGACGAATCTCATTGTCGGATATTTCATATTCTTTTGAGTTTTGGTATCTACTGATTATCACTACAATAAAAAATGGTATCAAAGGCGGTATCATTATAGGTGAAAATATCGGTAAAAATCGGGAAATACTGGTAAGTTTCCGGTAAATATGCACCCAATTTTTATATGTTCTCCATCTACTTTCAATGCCTTAATTGCCTGACACACAACAAAAAAGGGAGTAACTAATGTTACTCCCTTTCGCGGTGCGTACGGAACTAACACATTTTACTATCATATTGATAATCAATAAAATACTTGTTAAAAATATATTAATGGTATCATATTTATATCATCTCCGCTTATTTTCTTCTATAATTTTATGCAAAGCTTCTATTTGCATCATTGCACCCTCATAAGCCGCTTTATAATTGACATTCGCATCAATATCCGTCTCAATCATATTCCCTTTGCCAGTACAAAGCCACTTCACATTCAATTCCGGGAACTTATCCACAATACGAGCTATTATATCAGTTCCAATAGCCCCCTTCCCGTTCCTTATGGAATTATAAATGTATCTATTTGATAATTCACAATAAGCCTCAAACGAGTTCTCACCTTTGACAACTCCCTTATCACGTGCATACCTTGCAAATTTTCGTAATCTGTCAATAGCCCTTTCTTCCATATCAAATAATCTTTTGACTTATTATGCGTAATGCTTGCCACATCCCCCTTATTTCTCTTCTCTCGACATCTAACTGGCCATGCTTGGGGTTATCAGCCTTTAAAGTCAGCACATTATCCAAGAAAAGACTGTTTTTTAATATCCGTTTGACTGAAAGTGTTTTCCCATATACAATACTCACAACTCCTGACGCGCTTTCCCACAAACCTTCTTCTATTTTGCGAGCAAGAATTTTAGCTCCATCCGGTATAGTTGGCTCCATGCTGTCGCCACGTACTTGAAAGACCATATAAGAATCATCAAGCACTTCACCTTCTTCCGGCATGACACCATAAGAATCAATTTCATAAGCTGTATTATATAAGCTTTCGACAAATGAAGCCGCGGCATCCATTGGAACATATTTTACTTTTACAAGAATATCTTGAAGATAAGGAGCTACTTTACTAATCGTAGAGTCTGATTGCATTCTCGCATTTTTCAGAGCATCCCTAATATCCTTCTCCGAAGGTTCTATTTGTCCTGATGGAGTCTTTGCAAACAAACCTTCTCCAGTATATAACCATGCTCTGCTCACATCGTATTTCTCACAAAAAGCATCAATTGTTTTTTTACTTGGCAGCTGAATCCCTTTTTTTATACTGGTAAGGGTTGATTCACTGGATATAATATTGTCTTTCTTCAATTTATACCCACTCAAACCACAATATGAAATTGCTTGCAAAAACCTTTTTGAGAGGTCACTCAATTTTTTATCGTCACTTTCTTGCATACTTCATAAATTAAGTAGTATATTTGCATTCGTAATAGTAGCAGTATTACCACATAAATTGATTAAACATCCTATTTGGAGTTTATATATAGAAATCCGTAAATAGCTGCTACCTATTTGCGGATTTTCTTTTTCTCCACATTGTGTAATTGGCGGTAGGCCGCATAGCGGAGAGACAGAGGGTTACACTCTTACAACTCAATACTGCGAAAGGCGTGCGATATTGAGAGGCAAACGAAACCGGGATGCCTGCACAGCTACAAGTAAGCGAAAAATCCGGGAAGTCGGGTAACTTGTTAATGCCCGGCCAGCTAAGAACGGCGTACTTATACGAACGAGACATTTCTTATGCTGCATATAGCAAAAACGGGAAACCGTCTAAGGGCTAACTATGCAGCAATCCAGCACCTTACCGAATGAGATCGTCTTTTACTTCTTCAATTATTACAATAATAATAGAACGACATTACTTTTTTTTCAGAAAGCTTTCTTTTTACGCAAGCCCTACCTGCATAACATCTTATAAACCAGCAATTTATATTAAAATATGTTTTATAACATATAGAATACTACAAATTTTATGAAGCATTTTATTGTACTTCTGAAAATATGAAGTATATTTGCAACGTCAAACAAACAAAGAGTGTAAGTTTGAACAATAAGAAAGCCGGCGACTTCAAAAGCCACTTACTACATATCTCATTGGCAAATGTAGTTGTTAGCTTTCTTTTATGCAAATTTTTTGTGGAAAATTTAAGTATAAAATAGAAAATAATATGAAAGTAACAAAGAAAGATATTCTAAGCATTAAAGCTGGTTCTTCCAAAGTAATGCAGCTGGATTCTTACAAGGATTGCGTCAATGCAAGAAGCTACGCCTATCAATTAGCTTTTACTGATCCCCGTGAAGACGTTGAAAGATATTCAATATCCATCGACAAAGATAAAAATCAGATAACCATCGAAGCAATAAAGAAATGAACCGTTCAGAGGCCAAAATGATTGCAGAAGAACTGCACAAGTTTATTCGCAATGATGTGAGAAAGGCTGTAACTGAAATGGCGACTGCTGAAACCGAAGAGTATTTGAATGCCAAACAAGCTGCTGTATTTCTCGGATGGAAGTTGCAAACCTTATACAATCGAATACATGATATTCCTCACACCAAAAATGGCAAGAGTCTCATTTTTACCAAATCAGCTTTGAGAAAATTCATGGAAAGAAAATAATCCCGGACGGATTTGATCGTCTTTCCGGGAACTAACAAAACGTTCTTTGACATATTGTATAGTCTGAACAAATAAAGACTTTAAACAAGGTTTACTGCTTATCTAAAGGGCGAAATAGACCGACAAAGTAGCCAAAGCGGATTAGTGAAAAGAGTGTGAATACGGACTGCCAATAAGAGGATGCAGCACATGAATCACTAAGTTATCAAAAACAACTTATATTATGACAAAGTAAACGTAGGGCGTTTATAAATACATTCTTAACTGAATAGATACTTTAAATGATATATATACCCGTGCTTCGCAAGAAGCGGTCACCGCTAAAAAGCTACGGCCAACAATCCATCGGAACGCGGACGGGAACACATTTTAAATGCTAAAAGTATGAAAGGAATTACAGAAATGACCGAGCAAGAGATTCTTGCGTTAACGGAGGAAGATGTACAGAAATTGATTAAACTCCGCATGATGGAGGAAGGTATCAAAATTATGGATAAGCCGGAGGTTCCCGAATTGTTTGAGATTGAACCAGCCGATTTGAAAACGTTCACGATCCCATTTTTTGAAGGCTACGCTTTTACAGATATGGAAGAAGCGAATGCGGTAGCAGAAGCATTACGTAATGCGAAAACCCTTCGCAAAGTTGAATACGATTGGAACAAACTCGGAAGCGACTACAAATACCTCGTCAAGAAAGATAAATACAATTACTCTATCAAGCCAGACTTTGAGGTTAACTGTAGCTTTGTGTATTCAAGTGAACTATACGAAAAGATTTCCAACTTTGCCGTACAGAACAAGGTTATGAAAGAACAAGCGGCGAAAGACCAAAAGGAATATGACGAGAAGATACAAGAAGCGTCCGGCATTATCTCGGAGATAAGCGGACGGGTTAAGGAGGTCAAAGTTAAGTATGAGCGATTGAATAGGCTTACTTACAAATTCGCCACAGACTATTATCCCCTTTCCGATCATAACGAGGATATGGCAATGAAATTTATGGCTAAAGCCTATTCTTTTACAGATGAAGAAAAAGAATACATATTACAGAATTACAAAGAATTACTATCCACAAGTGATGAATAAGTTTTTTAGTTAGTTATTGGCTCCTTGCTTGCGAAAGTAGGGAGTTTTTTGTAAAACTCTAAATCCATTATATGAGTAATATAGAAGATACAATTTACAATCTGCCAAATGACGAATATCACAAGGGAGAAAGATTTAAAGACTTCCTAAGTAGTACGCAGATTAAAGATTATATGGTGTCCCCAAAGTTTGCCCGATACAAGGCATTACACCCTGAAATGTTCGAGATCAGTATTGAAGCTTCTGAAAAAGGCTCGCTGTATCATGATGCAATGGAAAGCCTTGTTAATACTGGAACACTTGACAAATGGAGAAATAATCTTCTTGTATTTGAGCCACCTATAAATCCTAAAACTGGCTGTCCGTATGGACGAGACACTCAAAAATATCAGATTGCACTAATAGAGGCCAAAGAGTCAAATCCGGGTAAAACATTGACAAGCACAACCGATATGCAATTGGTTGAAACAATGGTTTATGAGCTTCTTAACAATTGTCGGGACACTTCCAAGCAGATCAGGCAGATATTAAAATGGGGGAAAGCCGAAGTCAGCCATTTCGTTGAATACGAAGGATGTAAGTTCAAATATCGCCCTGATGTGGAAACGGCCAAAAAGATTGTTGACTGGAAAACATTGGCGGTTGATGATCTTCATGAGGAAACAGTTAACCGGACTATTGCCAAATTTCATTACGGTATTTCGGCAGCCTTCTACCAGTTTTTTGAACATGAACGTACTGGAGTATGGAAGGAGTTCTATTGGGTTATGCAACAAAAGACAGCTCCCTATGACGCAGTATTTGTCAGTGCAGCAAACTGGGCTTTCCATTTGGAAGACGGAATTGTGAAAATGGGTGCAAGTGCATTGGCATTCAAGAAATTGTTAGACCAGCATGTTTACTGTACACAAAATAATGATTTTGACGGTGCACAGATATTTATTCAGCCGGGATTCAAAGGACGAAGAATAATGGTGCCTGACACACCTGCATTTGAAAAGAACAAGATGTTTAACTTTTATAATAATCAAGAACAATGAGCAAAACAGAGAATCAATCCCCCCAACAAGGGAACTTGGGAATGGAACAACACAATGTTCCTTCACCAACAAAAACAGAACCGGCCTCCCCAACACCTTCCACACCACAACCGCCCGTTCCTTCTGCCCCACCAGCCTTTCCGGTACAACTGAAAGGATTGGAAAGCTGTTTTATCTCCCCTAAAAAGGCATTTATAGCAGCTGGCGGCACTGAACAGCAATTTGCCCGTGAAGTCAATTTCGCTATGCAGGCAATGTTAAATAATCCTTATCTGATTGACTGTGCCCGGCAATATCCCGATCATCTTGTCGAAGCAATCAAAAACGTTTCTCTCACCGGTCTGACACTCAATCCTGAATTAAGATTGGGGTATCTTGTACCGTACAAAGGCAAAGTGAAGTTCCAAGCTTCATATATGGGGAAAGTTGATATTTTGATCCGCACCGGCGTTGTAAAAGATATTTATTCTGATTTGGTTTATGCTAATGACGAGTTCAGCATGACAAAAGGTACCGGTGGCACTATCATCCACAAACCCAATGTATTCGGAGAACGTGGTGATCTTCTTGGAGGCTACTATTTTGCAGTCTTGACTTCCGGTGTTGTAAAATTCGATGCAATGCCCAAAGCACGTATTGAAGAAATAAAAAGTCGTAGTGAGGCTGTCAAGAAAGGCAAGCAATCTCCGTGGGACACAGACTTTGAAGAAATGGCTCGAAAAACAATCGTGAACTGGGCTTTCAAATTCCTGCCCAAAACCGGCATTTCAGATTCCATGATTAAAGTTCTTGAAACAGAGAGCCAGTTGGATGATGAAATGTTTGAAGACTGGAAAAAGGCACAAGGTCAGAAACCGGACGATTTTGAGGAAGACGATACTCCATACGCAGAAGAAGTCAAGTAATGGATTCATGTGAAAAAATTAGTAACAGTATCACAGCGGCTAAAGAGCTAATTGAAAATGAAGCACGTTCTTTGGCCGCTTTACACAAGGCAAAACAGCTTGAAAAAAAGCTTCGTAAATCCGGTAAATTATTTCGTATTCCTACAATAAATGGAATTATAGAAACAACCTGCCCGGAAAAATATATCGAATACAATAACCAATTTAAAATCAAGTTAAAATGAAAACAGTAACAGTTGAAGTGCCCGAAGGACACATGGTAAAAATCGTGAAAGAAGAAAGTATGCAATCTACCCAAAAAGTTATGGGGGGGGGGTAAATTTGAGTTTGAGGGTGAGACATTCATCCCCGGTGACGTAATTATCAATCCAAATCGCGGAGGAGGCAGCATGATGATTCTCTCTGAAATTAGAGAAGAAAGACCACTTCCTTTTTTACCAGCAATAAAAGTGCCTTTCGGCCTTGTCGCCTATGTTCCTTCCAATGATGAAGGTGACAGAGTTTTTGTAAAACCCACACCCGAAGCAGGTATCGGAGGCATGAAGGGATTCCGTAAAGCTACGGAAGAGGAAAAGGCCAAAATGCTCGCTGCCATGAAGGAAGAAAAACATTACTCCTTCAATTTTGAGAAGTTACAGCTTGAATACATTCCGACTATCGGCGATGTTGTTATTGTATGGAGTGATAACAAAAAAGATGCGGTAGTCGGTGTTATGAATGAAATGGATAAAACAGTCAGGCCATACAAGATAAATGATGGTACTTGGTATGGGAACTGCGACAAGTTCGTTTCAGAAGAACAATATAAAAATTTGATTGATGGGAAAGAGTAAATCTAAATCGGGGGGGGGCGAGAAATTACACTCCCCTTCTCACAGCTCGCCCAAAGGGAATGAGCTACCAAGAATATCGTGAACGCAGAGCCTATCAGAACGCATGGTTGAAAGAGCGACTGAAAGGCTTTATTTGTTATGTATCGTCTGAACTGGTTGTATATGACAAAATAACGGGATTACCCCGATTATTCAATCATCGTACAGATGATATACACAAAGCAAACATAAGGACTAACCCACAGCCATTTGTCGGTTCTGCCCGATATGGCTTAAAACCTTTATGATATGGATAAAGAACTATTTAAAGATAAGAATCCATTGCTTCGCAGACAAATGTTGGAAGACAATTGCGCAGCAGTTGAAAGAATTACCTATACTTCTCCTTTCAGCGAGGAAGAAATGGGTGAACGGAAAACGGAGTTGGCAAATATTGACCTTGACATGGCCGCACTGGAAGAAGAAAAGAAAGCTTTCATGCAAGCATACAAGGACAAACTGAAACCTAAAAAGGAACGTAAAAAAACGTTGCTTACCGATATAAAACGTGGTTATGAGGAAATTACGGATGAATGCTTTAAGTTTATGGATCGTAGCACCCGTACCACCGGATATTACAATGGTAATGGTGATTTGGTTAAAGAACGTCCGATGGAGGCACAAGAGATGCAAAAAACGGTCTTCGAGGACATTGAATCTACTGGTACGGAGGGATAAGCCATGAGAAAAGAAGAACTTATCAAGCAAGTAGCCGAATCAACCGGTATTGCTATTTGCGAAGTCCGAACAGTTATAGAAGCAGCATTGAAGGAAACCGTGGATGCAGTAGCTAATGGAAGAACTCTTTATATCAGAGGTTTTGGTACACTGTCACCCAAACACTATAAACGAAAAGTTGCTCGTAACATACACAAAAACGAGACTATTGTCATAGCGGAGCATTATACTCCACACTTCAAACCAGCCAAATCATTTAAAAACAGAACTAAAAATTTGTAGAACAACATGGAAAACGAAAAGATGCAAGTGAACTTTGCTCCGGGTATGACCGAAGCAACTCTTAGAGTTATTGAACTCCACGAAGAAAATGAGTTACCGGTACTGGAGCCTGATAAGGTAGAATTAGCCGGAACAATTGGAAGTGTTTATGAATTTCTCTTGAAAAGAATCTCTGAAAAAGAGCAGATCAATCAGAAACGTTGCTATATTCTTGTTGATCGGGAAAAAATGACACTTAAACTTGTCACCAATGAAACTGACAGTAGGAATAAAGCTACTGTAAGAGGTGAGTTGAAATACTATCCCAAGTTTCTTGAATTTGGTATCAACACAAGCAAGACATGGGAGCCGGTGCAGCTTTCAAAGTTCTTCAAAATGAATCGTGCCTTCTTCAAGGATGCACAATACAACATGGAACTGGTAACAGTCTTGAAGAACTTCAAAGCCAGCATTGACTCAAAAGTGGAAAACTCCCGACAAGACAACGGTAGTCGCACTGACAATTACAGCCAAGTTGTCAATTCCAATCTTCCGGCCTCATTCAATCTTATTGTTCCGATTTTCAAAGGTCGCCCTGCAGAAGAGATTGAAGTGGAAATCATTGCAGATGTGGACGGGCGTAATATTCGATTGTCCCTTTGCTCCCCTGGTGCAGAAGTGATAGTGGAAGAAGAACGCAACAAGGCCATTGACGAGCAATTATTGTTGATCCGTAAATTGGCACCGGATATTGCCATTATCGAACAATAACAATGAAGACTGTAAAGAAATACTGGAAGCCGGTACTTGTCGTATCGGCTTTCTTCATTGGCAACCGCGTATTCAATCACATAAATGCGTGGTTGGGAATTTCAATAATCATGCTGACAGTAGCATTTATAGTTTATAATATCATTAAAAAAGTAGAAAATGAAAAGAAAGATTGACTTTTTGATTGTGGCATTATTTGCCGTTGTTTTGTTCACTTCATGCGAAAGAGTTGCTCCCAATTATGCCGGTGTCCTTATGGAAAACTACGGCAAACAAGGGAAAGAGGATTTTAAAATTGTTTCCGGTAAGGTATCTACATGGGAATTAGGCACAGAGCTTTTTCAAGTTCCGCTATTCGATCAGCGTGGAGAATTTGCCGAAGCTGTCACACTGAAAGCAGCCGATAATACAGAGTTCAAGGCACGTCCCACATATAGCTATAAAGTTATCAAGAACCGTGCCATTGATGTTGTCTTTGACAACAAGCATATTGGCCGTGGAAGTGATTTCATGTCTTCGTTAGAAGATAACATTTTGGAGCCACGTATATATGATTTGATAAAAGAGGAAAGCCGGAAGCATAAAACTGATAGCCTGATGGCTGATGGAGGCTCATTAGTGTTTGAGAAACGATTGGAACAAATAGTTGACAAAGAGTTTGAAAAAAGAGGTCTGCAATTACTCACATTCTCTGCCCAGTTGGAGTTCTCCGATAAAGTTCGCGAAAAAATTGATAGTAGAAATGAAGTGAATACCAATATCTCCGTGTTGGATCAACAAATTGAGGAACAGAAGAAGCGCAATGAACTGGAACAGTTAAAAACCGAGCAGGCTCTAATTCAGTCAAGAGGTCTGACAAAAGAAATATTATATAAACAGTTCATTGACAAATGGGATGGAACAAGCCCTTTGTATGGTATTGCTCCTGAATTTCTAAAAATAACAAAATAATAATTATTAACCCGATTAATAATCAGCTTCTCCCGGTGTGGCTTGACCGCCTATCCGGGAACTATCATGCCTCACCTTTTTTCTTCTCTTTGCAAGTCGAGCCGAGTACGCTGCATACGCTCCACGGCGGTAGATACTACAAAGAGTCTTTTTGTTCATATAAGAATGCCTCTATTGTGGAGGCAAACGAATAAGTGGCGGAATTGGAAGACGCTTAGTTTCTGTGGTAAAAATGCACGAATAGCATCACGAGTCAGGTAATCATGCTATTAACACTTGACATACGTACAAACGGAAGCAGAAACGAAAATCCTGATTGCAACAGTTCCCGGTTCGAGTCCGGGCTTATTCTCATAAATCAATCATTATGAAAGTTGAAATTCCCGACTATTTCTTAAAATCCTTTATCCGACATTTTGAAAGGATAACCGAGAATTGTAAAGCATCACCTTCTGACATCAAGACCAGTGAAGCACTAAGGCTTGGAAAGAAAGATATAGTTAAGCTCAAAAGATTTGTAAACAAAAAGTATAATTTATGAAACGAAGGATCATAGGTATAGATGTTGGCAAAAACGGTGGAATTGTAGTGTACGACACCGAGAATAACAGATTATTGGAGTGTATCAAAATGCCACCAACTCCCAAAGACTTATTAGATTTTCTCTCTATATACAAAGAAAATAGCGTTTGTTATTTGGAACGAGTGAATGGCATGACCGGACAAAGTGCTTCTGCCTCTTTTGTTTTTGGAGAAGGTTACGGACAGCTGACTATGGGATTGATAGCTTGTGGGATTCCGACAGTAACAGTATCTCCACAAATTTGGCAAAAAGCTTTCGGATTACGGAATACAGACAAATTGAGTAAGACAGAATGGAAAAACACCTTAAAGAAGAAAGCTCAACAGCTGTTCCCGTATGCAAAAGTTACATTGGCAACTTCGGATGCCTTACTAATATGTGAATATGGTAGAATTAAAGAAAAGGAATAATGGAAAATTTTAAAAAATGCAGTAAATGTGGCCGGGAACTTCCGGCCAGCGAGTTTTGGAAAAATGCTTCAACCGAAGATGGATTGCAGACATATTGCAAAGAGTGCGGTAATGTTTATGCCAAAAACCGTAAGAAAACTCCGGGGGGGGGATTGAAGAAAATATATTCCAATCCTGAATTGGCAAGATTTTCTCCACGGGAACTTATCGCAGAATTGAAAGCGCGTGGATATACCGGAGAATTAAAATTTACCCAAACAATATCATTATAATGGAAAAGTTACGTCTATTGGTTACAACCAAATGTCCGAACAAATGTCCTATGTGTTGCAACAACTCATGGGATTTTTCAAAATTACCAGTTGTTGAGCATTTTAATTACAAAGAGATCATGATAACTGGTGGAGAGCCACTTTTGTTTCCTGAAAAACTGTCAAATTTGGCCGAAAGTATCAGAACCGTTCAGAAATTGGCCTATGGCAATAAAGGAAAATTATTTCTATATACGGCACTGGCTGATATGCTTCCCAATTATATCAGATATTTCGATGGAGTTGTTTACACTCCACATTCTGCTAATGATGTTCATAGTTTATTGAAGGCCAATAATTTTTTGTTGGACTACAAAGATGAACTTATGGAAAGTAAATCTCTTCGACTCAATCTTTTTCCTGATATTAAAAAGCATATTCCTGACAACACAAACCTTTCGTTATGGCAAGTAAAAGATATGCAATGGATCAAAGATTGCCCGGTTCCGGCTGATGAAGAATTCAAAAGAGTAGCTGAATTATGGGAGGTGGAATGATGAAAGATGTAATTACCCCCCCCAACATCTCTATCCGTATCGCTGGTTTTTAGAAGATACTGTTTTTACTAAAGATAAAGGAAAGGTCTTTTCTTGTTTTGCGTGTGGCGGTGGCTCTACTATGGGTTACAAAATAGCCGGTTATGATGTTATTGGCTGTAATGAGATTGATCCACGAATGATGAAATGCTATGAAACAAACCATCATCCCCAGTATAGTTATTTGGAAGATATTCGTGATTTAGTGAGAAGGAATAATCTTCCCGAAGAATTGTACAATTTAGATATATTGGACGGATCACCACCTTGCAGTACATTTAGCATGTCGGGATTACGTGAAGATGCGTGGGGTAAAGAAAAGAAATTCAAGGAAGGTCAAAAGACACAAGTTTTAGACACGCTCTTTTTTGATTTTATTGCACTTGCCAAACGCTTAAAACCTAAAATCGTTATTGCTGAAAATGTGAAAGGACTTCTTTTAGGGAATGCGATTGATTATGTCAGACGTATATACAAAGACTTTGAGGAAGCTGGTTATTATTGTCAGCATTTTCTTCTTGATGCTTCTAAAATGGGAGTACCTCAAAAAAGAGAACGTGTATTCTTTATATGTATCAGGCATGATCTGGGAGTCCATTTTCTAAAAGTGTCAGACCTCTTCAATGTTGAGCCATACATCAACATGGAATTTAATGAACCGGAAATATATTATGGGGAATATGCGGATTACAAGGGAAAAGCTATTGGATTAAAAATGAAGAAGTTATTTGAGCAGAGAGTGGCAGGAGATATTGCTTTGGCAGAGGCTTATAAAAAACAAACTGGGAAACGAGGCTTTTTTAATCAACAATATCTATATGAGAACAAAGTAAGCTACACCCTAACAACTCATGCAGACTCAATTATTCCTTTTAAGCAGCCTATATATTTATCACGGTCAGAAGTATGTAATATATCCACATTTCCACAAGATTACCTTTTCCTCAACCAATCCCCACATTATATCTGTGGAATGAGTGTACCACCCGTTATGATGGCGCAAGTAGCCTCACGAGTATGGAAATATTGGTTATCTAAATTATAAATCAAATGAAATCAGAAGAATTAGCAGCTCAATGGTGTCGGGATCATCCTGATGCAACATTGGAACAAGCATTCATGGCTGGATTAGGCCATAAGATGAATATGAATAAGGATTCTCTTTCTGAAAGGAAAGACAAATTCAGAAGTGAAGTTCTCATGTATAGAGGGAAATATCCTGATGATATGTTGAAGGACTTTTTCGAGTATTGGACTGAATGCGGAGGACGGAAAATGCGCTTTGAGAAGGAACGTACATTTGAAGTTTCCAAACGTTTAGTCAGATGGTCTAATAATGATTTTAACAAGTATGGGAAACAACTTAATTCAAGTCAACAGCAATCTCCCGGCAACCGAAAAGAAAGCGTTGAAAGACTTGCTGACCTTGCAAGCGGAGTATTACAAGGGATTGCACGTAAGTTCGATTAAAGAAGCTGTTCTCAATACTCCTAATCTACCACTCTCCGTTATAAAAAGAGAAATCACATTGGCTGGTGCAAGAGCTATACTGGTAATTGCGATTAACGAGCTTGTGTCTTTTTTCAATGTTGGAAAAACGATGAATGATGTTCAAGTGGCACTTACCGCTGATCTAATAATAGACAGATTCTATTATCTCAAATTGGAGGAAATCAAATTGTGTTTCCGTAATGCTATGGCTTCCGGTAAGATTTACGATAGACTGGACGGTAATATCATTCTCGGCTGGTTAAATGAATACGATGCACAGCGTGATGAAATTGTTTCTTCTCTTTCAATTAATGAAGCCCATGAACAAAATAACGACAACACTGGAATGTTCTATGGAGAATATATCAAACATCTAACTGAAAGATCGGAAAATGGAGATGAAGAGGCCAAAGAACTACTGGAATCCCATCAATCATTCATGCAAAGAATGAAATCAAATGATAAAGAAGCCGCTTTCAAAAAATGGAAAGAAGAATATTATGGAAGAACTAAGAAACAAACTACTTGACTGGGCAAAACAATTTGAAACACCTGATTTTATAAAAGATGATCCTATATTTTTCCCACATAAGTACAGTGATAAAAAGGACATAGAAATCAGTGCCTTTCTTACTTCATGGATAGCTTTCGGGAATCGCAAACTGATAATGCAGCAAGCGGAAATTTTGGATAATCTAATGGGTAATTCTCCTTACGCCTTCATTATGAACAAAGTATGGGAACAATACAAAGAAAATACAAATACCTTCTACCGTATGTTCACCTACCATGACTTTTTCTGCATTTGCCAGCGGTTGTACAACATATATCAGGAATGGGATGATTTGGAAGTCTTTTATGAGGGTTACAATAATGTTATCCGTGAAATACAAACAGATTTTGGTGGCGTAAAAGGTATTCCAAAATTGGAGCGTGATTCTCCATGCAAGCGTATTTGTCTGTTTCTACGGTGGGTAGTACGAAAATCGCCGGTGGATTTAGGTATTTGGACTATTATTCATCCAACAGAATTATACATACCATTGGATGCGCATGTTGCAAAGATGGCACACCGGCTTGGGATAACAACACGCAAAACAGAAGACTGGAAAATGGTTCAACAAGTAACCAATTACATGAAAACAATTTTCCCGGATGATCCGTGCCGGGGAGATTTTGCATTATTCGGATATAGTATTAACAATAAATAATTTACATTATGTCAGAACTTAAAATCACACAAGAAAAGGTTACAGCCGCTTTTAGTGAAGCAAACGACTGTCCTAAAGCAATTAGTATTCTAACAGCTTTATTCGGAAAGCAGAAGCCGGATTATACGGACTATCACAATATCAAAACTTACGAAGATGCTTGTGAAGCAGTAGGTGTAAAACCCATTGTTCGCCTACTTGTTGAAGATGAAGACGGACACAAAGAAGAAGTAGCTGATATTACACACCTCGCCTACATCAAACTATGCACTATTGCCCGTGCGTTAAACAACGATCCTGATTTTCCACGATTTACTAAAGATGAATACCGTTATACGCCGTGGTTTTATCTTTATAATCAGAAAGAAATTGATGAAATGGACGAAGAGGATCGTAATCGGCTGGTTCTTTGGGGCGGTACTGCGAATGACGGTGCGTGGTGCGGCCTCGCTTTTGCGCGCTCGGCTAACGATTGGTCGTACTCGTATGCGTCTATCGGCTCTCGCCTTGCTGTAAAATCAAGTGAAATCGCAATTTACTTTGGAGAACAATTCAAAGAATTGTGGAAAGACTTTCTGATTGGAAAAAAGTAATCACACTGGGGAGGCCGCATTAAAGCGGCCTTTTCCATACCTTTTAAATCTATGACTCCAAAAGAATTTTTCGACAAAGTGGTGGAAATGCGCCGTTGCCAAAAAGAATATTTTAAAAATAAGAGACAGATAGATTTACGAATAAGTAAACAAATTGAGCGTGAAGTAGATGAAGAAATCGAACGTGTTCAAAAAATCCTTCACGACAAACAGAATCCGCAACTCTTTTAGACTATGGTTAATATGAAAATCCTTGACCTGCCATTAAAAGCAAAATGGTATGAAATGATCGAATCCGGAAATAAGAAAGAAGAATACAGAGAGATCAAGAAATACTGGATCGGAAGATTAGCAAAATGTGGAGGTCGCAATTCCTATGAAAAGACTGGTTTCTATTGTAAGAAAGCTATTTGTTTTTCTTGTATTACACGTGGAAACGGCTTTCACCCCAAAGAATACACTCATGTTCGCTTCCGTTTTGGCTACACCAAACGGACAATGCTTTTTGAACTTGAATCTATAACCATCGGAGTTGGTAACACCAATTGGGGAGCACCGGATAACGAATGTGTATTTATACTTAAACTGGGAAAATGTATCAAAAAAAATGAAAGTAAGGACTCAACAGAATTTCAACCGAAAAACTTATGAAACAGTATTCGGTATCAGCATCATGCCTGACGGTGGTAGAAGATATTGCAAATATCCAATAGGCCACCAAGAATACAAAGACTATACCCAAGCATACCAAGCTATGAAAGATGTACAAAAGATATTGGATAATGGAGGCCGATTAGTGTATTCTCCCAAAGGTAGTGCCGGGATTAATAAAAATGAATATGTAAAAATTGAAATGACATAAAAATGAAAATATTAGTAAGTTTTTCAGGTGGTAAGGATTCACAAGCATGTTTGATCCAAGCCTTCAAACAATATGGGGGGGGGAATTTAACCGCTGTGTTTTGTGACACCGGTTGGGAACACCCTGACACATATAAACATGTGAATGATGTTTGTCTGCAAATGGGAGTAAAACTTATAACTCTCAAATCAAAATACGATTTTGTGTCTTTAGCAGCTCATAAGAAAAGATTTCCTTCCACGAATGCACGGTTTTGTACCAGTGAACTAAAAATGAAGCCAATGATTGATTATGTACTTTCTTTGAAAGAAAGCTGCATTATCATACAAGGTATCAGAGCCGGAGAAAGTACAGCACGTGCGGCAATGGAAGAGGAATGTATGTACTTTAAATCGTATTTTCAACCTAATAAAAAAGGAAGAACTGAAAATTACCGAAGTAAAGATGTCAAAGAATGGTGTTCCCAATATGACGCCTCTGTTCTAAGGCCAATCTTTAAATGGAGTGCGCAGCAAGTTATAGATTGCATACTGGATGCAGGGCAGGAACCGAATCCATTGTATTATCGCGGATTCTCACGTGTTGGATGTTTCCCATGTATTATGTGTCGGCACAAAGAAATTGAACTTATAGCCAAAAATGATCCTGAAATGTGTCAGCGTCTGATTCAAGCAGAGAAAAGCGTGGGACATTCCTTCTTCCCTCCATCATACATACCTCAAAGATTTTGTAAGAACAAACAATATCCTTATGTAGAGGAAGTTTTGGAATATGTTAAAGAACATACCCCTGATATGTTCGAGCCGGAAGGTGGATATGCCTGCATGAGTCTGTTCCATGGGTTATGCGAATAAATAAAAATATTATGAAGAAAATACTGCTTATCTGTACACTCCTTGCTTTGCTAACTGGATGTACTGCACCGAAAGTTTATAAAAAGAATCGCTTCACAAAACAGTTTCAAGAAGCGGATTCAATGTTTAATGAAAAATATGGGATTAAATGAGTAAAGATAATATAGCTCAACAATACAATAATATGGTTGCAAGTATTGAAGATGCTAAAATTTATGATGGCCGGGGAGAATATAACCTATATGAATGTAATAAATGCAATAATTATAAGGTAACTCTATACAAAGACAAAGGTGTAACTCCCTTCATCATGAGATGTAAATGCGGAGGGGATATGATGCACACGAAATCTTCAAAACAAGCTCCACCATCATACGTGAAAGTTCATAATTGGGTACGTCCCAGTTTGGAGCAAACAATGTCGTTGAGTGAAAGTATGCGTAATCATATTCTAAATGGAGGATTAATATTAGAGGATGAATTAAAGTGATCTGATAAAATGAAAGAAATAACTATTGGTGATAAACCTTTAATGTAAATGTTTTAAGCCTTGCTATCAATAAAGATAACAAGGCTTAAAAGAAAATGGCAGCGACCTACTCTCCCACAATTATGCAGTACCATCGGCGTGACAAGGCTTAACTTCTCTGTTCGGAATGGGAAGAGGTGGAACCCTTGTGCCATAACCACCTAAATTAAGGACTTAGCTGTACTAAATAAATTTTTCAATCAACCACTACAAAAGATCAACACAATTTAGCACAAAGTCCCAACCTACCGTCTATTCAATTTTAAGCATTGCCATAGCCGTACGGTAGTAAAGCTATAGAATGCTTTTTCTAATTAAATATTTCATAATTAAAAAAATTAATCATTTGCGACATTGCAAATGAGGTTCAAATATACGCATTAAAAGTAAAATGGCAAAAATTTATGTAGCAAGTAGCTGGAGAAATCCTTTTCAACAAGAAGTTGTAAATATTCTCCGTGATTTAGGACATGAGGTCTATGATTTTAAGAATCCCCCACATGGGAATGGTGGTTTCCAATGGTCTGATATAGACCCTGATTGGCAGAACTGGACAACTAAGCAATATCAAGAAGCACTTAATCACCCAATTGCGCAGAAAGGTTTTGATTCAGATTTCAATGGTATGCAGTGGGCTGATGTCTGCGTTATGGTTCTTCCTTGTGGTCGATCTGCTAACACAGAAGCCGGATGGATGAAAGGCGCAGGTAAAAGGGTAATGGTTTATTCTCCCGAAAAGCAAGAACCAGAACTGATGTATAAAATATACGATTTTGTGAGTGACAACATATTTCGTATCAACGATAAGATAATTGGAGTATAACAGATAAGATATGAGCAGACTGTCAGACGAATGGTGTTGCATGAATTGTATTCACCAAGAAGAATGTTTGGATCAATATCCTAATTTAAATTTATTAGACTATTGTATACATTACGAAGACGTAGAATGGATAAAGAGAAATTCAACAGAGCAATAGAACTCAACAAGAAAATAGAAGAATACAAAAGTCATAAGACAGCACTTGAAAGTTGTAACATAAAATATGGTGGTGGATTGATATTTACATACAACAGAATGCACAATGATGTACCATTAAAGGAAGAGATTTTTGGTAAGAATTTCTTTCAGAACTATATGAATGCTTTGGATAATAAGATAGAAACATTGCAAAAAGATTTTAACGAGCTATGACAAAAGAAGAAACCAAGCAGACAGTAAAAGAAGCGGCAATAGAAGCAAGAATGGCAAGTGCCGAAACATTAACTACTTATGGTACGCACACATCACTTGATGATTTTGAATATTTATCTCATGATGAAATTGCAGAAGCCGCATTTGTGAAAGGTACTGAATGGCAGGCAAAGCAATCCCCGTGGATAAGCGTGAAGGAACGGTTGCCGGATGAAAATGAAGACATCATCATTCTATGTAAACATGGTGCGATTTTTAACGGTACATATAGCAACAATGTATGGTTCTGCATGGATGGTTATATCCATGATACGTACAAAGGTAATCCGATTTACTCTTCAATGAGCAGCATACCTTCATCATGGGAACCGATAGCATGGATGCCAATACCTAAATTTGAAGAATAATGAATATCGGAATTTTAGCCGTTGATAGCAATTTCCCCAATTTAGCACTTATGAAAATCAGTGCTTACCACAAAGCAAGAGGCGATCAAGTGGAGTGGTATAATCCCCTATGTGAATACGACAAAGTATATACAGCTAAAGTATTCACTTTCACACCTGACTATAACTATTATATCAATGCCAACCAAATAGAAAAAGGTGGTACCGGATATGATATTGAAAAAGTTCTTCCAGTTGAGGTTGATCGTCTTCAACCTGATTATTCTATCTACAATATTGACTCCAATTTGTCCTATGGGTTTCTGACACGTGGTTGTCCCAATCGGTGTAAGTGGTGTGTTGTTCCTAAAAAAGAAGGGAAAATCTCACCTTATATGGATATTGAGGAAATAACAGCTGGACGGAAGAAAGCTATCCTTATGGATAATAATATACTGGCCTCAAACTATGGCTTGCAGCAAATAGAGAAAATCATCAAACTGGGTGTCAAAGTGGATTTTAATCAAGGACTGGATGCCCGCTTAATCACGGATGAAATTGCCCGACTACTTGCAAAAGTAAAATGGATTAAACGTATTCGCTTTGGATGCGATACGCCGGGACAAATTGCAGAAGTTGAACGTGCTTCCGCTTTGATAGACAAGTATGGATATAAAGGGGAATATTTCTTGTATTGCATCCTTATGGACTTTAAAGAGTCGTTTGCGCGTGTCAACTACTGGAAATCTAAAAGCCGCCGTTTTCTCCCACACTGTCAACCCTTTCGTGATCTGAACAATCCACACCAAATCATTCCACAGTGGCAGAAAGACATGGCGCATTGGGCTGATAGGAAGGAAATATACATGAGTTGCGACTTCAAAGACTTTTCACCAAGAAAAGGATTTTTATGCAAGGAATATTTTAAAATATTGTAAGATGAAATTAAACAAAAAGACAGAGCGACTTATTAAACGTAAAGCCGCTGAACTTAAAAAATTATACGAAACTCCTAATCCCGAAGTAGATAAAATTATTTCTGAATTGAGAGCAGAAGCAACGAAACGTCCACAGAACATGAGTAAGGAAGAAGAGATTGCTTATATTCTGAAAAAGGCTGATGAAAATTGCGATCATATAGAAATTCGTAAAATCCTAAATGAAAGTAATACATGAATACATCTTTTGAACGATCTGCAAACGCTTCCGATGAATGGTACACACCACGAGAAATCATTGAAGCATTAGGTGAATTTGACCTTGATCCATGTGCTCCCATGCACCCTCTTTGGCCTACTGCAAAAATCATGTACAACAAGCAGGACAATGGTCTTATACAAAATTGGGGGGGGGCGAATTTGGCTTAATCCCCCTTATTCCCGTCCGCTTATTGAACAGTTTGTTAAGCGTTTGGCAGAGCATGGCAACGGAATTGCATTGCTCTTCAATCGTTGTGACTCAAAGATGTTTCAAGATGTCATCTTTAAGAAAGCCACGGCAATGAAGTTTCTACGTAACCGGATTCGTTTCTTTCGCCCTGATGGAACACGTGGGGACAGCCCCGGTTGTGGAAGTGTTCTTATTGCATTTGGCCGGGAAAATGCCGAAATTTTAAGGAATTGCTCTTTACAAGGCAAATATGTTGAACTTAACAATGATAAATGATGAAAATCTTATATTTACTCATGCTCATTGCCGGTCTTTTATGGATCGGTGATTTCTCCATCACCTTAAAGCCCTTTTCTGTATCTTTACCATGCTGGTATAAAACCGTTGGCATACTTCTATTTTGGCTGTCAATGACTATATATGTTTTAGGCGAGCATACTAAAGGCTATAAAGAAGGATTTGATACTGGAGTTAAAAAGTGCATTGAGATACTTGATAGAAATTGCCACTCTAAAGAAATAAATAATGATGAAACGGTACAGAATCAATAAAACTACTACATTCGTAGAAGATAATCACAGCGGAAATAAAGAGAAATACCTCATTCCTGATTACAAAGTGCAAGTCAAATTTGCGTGGATTTGGATAACAGTTAAGTCCTTCCATGATGAAGATGAAGAATACGCAAAAAATTGTGCGAATGAACTTCTTGAAAAACTTAACGAAAAGATTTGATTATGATTGAATTACAAGGGAAATTCGGCAAAGATTGTAAAATATTTGCCAATACAATAGAAAATGAAGCTATCGGAACGATACAAAACATTTTGAATAATCCGGTTACGACTGGTGTTCCAGTTCGTGTTATGCCTGATACCCATCAAGGAGTAGATATAGTGATTGGATTCACTATGCCGGTTACAGATCGTGTCAATCCCAATCATATCGGAGTGGATATTGGTTGTGGAATGTTATGTGTAGAAATTGAAAACGCAATAACAAAAGATTCTTTTCCGGACATTAATCATGCAATCCGTTCCACCATACCTATGGGATTTGAGATTAACCAACAATCCTTATCCCAACAAGAAAGGGAGAATTTGTTTACCTTCTTATCTATCAGAATGGAACAGTTCTGCTCTAAATTCCAACTGGCAAAACCGGTTATTAGTGAGGAATATGTATCACAACTTTGTAAGAAGGTGGGAATAAATGAAACTACATTCTACAACTCTTTAGGTACATTGGGAGGTGGGAACCACTTTATAGAACTGGGGCGTGCTGAGTCAACCAATAATATATTTCTTACAATACACACCGGATCGCGGAACTTTGGTGTGAAGGTTTGCAAATACCATGCCGAAATAGCCAAATTTGACAAAAAAGCTTTTTCTAATGAAATTCAACGCTTGAAGTCCACTGTTGAACCACAATCCATGCAAGCTGAAATACAGCGTTTGAAGGAAAAATTTGCCGGGTATTCCGGGTATCTCACAAATGAAGCAATGCTTCACTATTTATGTGACATGGTGATTGCACAAGGATATGCCGCTTTCAACCGCAAGTTGATTATACAACGTATAATCAAAGCTTTGGGCTGGAACACTGCAATATCCGTTGAGACAGTCCATAACTATATCAGCTTTGATGATATGATAATCCGTAAAGGGGCTATTGCTGCATACGCCAATGATTATGTTGTGATTCCTATGAATATGGCAGACGGTATTCTTCTTTGTCGTGGTAAGGGAAACAAAGATTGGAATTATTCTGCACCCCACGGTGCCGGACGCTTATACTCCCGTTCCGAAGCTAAAGAAAGATTATCAATGGATGTATTCAAAGCCCAAATGAGCAATGTGTATTCTACTTCCGTATGTGAAGGGACATTGGATGAAAGTCCTATGGCATACAAAAATGTTCAGGAGATAAAAGAGCTTATAGAACCTACGGTAGAAATTGTTGATACAATTGTGCCCCTAATCAATATCAAAGCTGTATGATAGAAAAGACAGACTTCCCTTATACTCTTGGCGGCTATGTCGAACAGCAAAATTATAAAGGTTTCGACATAGCCGTTTCCATTCGCAGATACAAAGGAATATCAGCTTATGTCATTTCCTCGGAGAAAAGGCTGATCCGTGAAGAATCTGCCACCTTTGCCGACAAAGAAGACATGTTCCGTTGGGGACGAGAAGCGGTTGACCGGTATTTGGAACAGCAAGAACGTAGAAAAGAAGAGAATGCAGTCAAACGGGCAGACTATTATAAGAAGAAAGCTCGTGTGGCAGCATTGAAAGCCTTTAATGCCGCTATGTATTTCTCTGATATAAAGGACGGACTTTATGATAAGGCAAAAGGATTTTTTGAATATGAACTGGATAAGGAACATGCAAAGATCAGATGAAAACACTTGATATTATACAAGGCTTTTGCGATCATGTTTTTCGTGATAAAAAAGGAAACCGCATCTTTCCCAATATTTTTGTCGGGAAATGGGAAGCTGACTTATTGGAAGTTACCCGGTCACGCCTGACTTATGAATATGAAGTAAAAGTAAGCAGATGTGATTTCCATAAAGACAAAAAGAAAAGTGATAAATATGGCAAGAACAAGTTTGATGTTGTCACTTCCGGCCAACGTACCAATTATTTTTATTATATAGTACCGAAAGGTTTGATAAAGCCCGATGAAGTCCCTGATTTCTCCGGGCTTATTTATGCTTATGAAGGATCAGTGCAATGTTATTCTCTTGAAAAGGGAAGATATGCAGTAAAGAGAATTTTCTTTGAAGTAGCCAAACCTGCCCAAAAAGTTTCTGACATGAAAGCGGATGATAACTTCATTCGTAAACTCGACTTATCCATGTACTATCGCTATCACCAAATGAGAAGAGACAATTACAAAAACAAGGAATAATATGGAATTAAGATTAGACCCTGAAATACCGGTCACACGGGTTGTCAACGGGCATAATGTTTTCAATAAAGGCTATCACCACGGATTACGAGGAAAAACCTATGAAGAATACTATGGCAAAGAGAGAGCTGTTGAAATAAGAAAAAGACACAGCGAGGCTTTGAAAGGACATAGATATTGGTCTAATGGAAACGCCCATGCCTTTGCGTGTATCGCAATCACTCCCGAAGGCAAATGGTATAGATTCGAGTCAATAACCCAAGCTGCCCAAAAGTTAAATCTGAATTATGCCACAGTTCGCCGGTATATAAAACGAAAAATCAAACCCCAAAATGGCTGGCAATGGTTCTTGGAGAAAGATAATAACTGGATAAAACATATTGATGATGGAAAAGCTGAATGAAATCGCACAAAAAGCTTATGAATGTGCTGTAAGACGTGGAAAGATTGATCCCGACAATGATAGTAACAACAATCTCCACCGCGATCTGCTTGAAGAAGTTGCCGAAGTCTTTGAATGTACAGGTGAGAAATCTCCACATATTAAAGAGTATTTAGATGTAGAAGAAGAGCTGGCAGATGTAATCATTGTTGCCCTAAGCACACTACACCATTTCAAATGTGACATTGATTCACTCATTGAAGCCAAAATGAATTATAATAAAAATAGAATGGATTGATATGGGAACCGGACAATTAATAAAATTGATTGTTGAGGCGTTTGTGCTTATCTTTGCACTACCATGTGTCTATAAAGATTTCATGAACTTATGGAAAGAAAAATAAGTGATATAAAAGACAAAAAGTTGAAAGCTGAAAATATCACATTGGCAGCAATATATAACATATTGTTCACCAATGATATAGTTTGCTCCTTAATTGTAGAAATGTTAAGTGCATTACGCAAATCAGGGCTTTGTCGTTTCCGTGTAAAGCAGCAAGGAAATAAACTGGAACAGTTGATGCTTCAATATGAAAAGAAAATCAATAAAATAGCCGGAAACCGAGCTTTTTTCATGGCTGATGCCAACCAATATGTTGCAGATGAAGTACAACCTGATTTGCTTAAAATGGAATACTCCATTAAAATGGAGTTTGACAAATGCCGGATTGAGAATAGTGCCTTACTTGCCAAAGTAGAACTTGCAAGATGTATGGCAGAGCTTGCTTGCCTATCCCTTGACAAACGGATAGAAGAAGTCCGTCCATATAATAAAGAAGTAACCGGAATAACATATCTCCGGCTCACTGACACATTTAAAGTATTGGATGAACTTTCTGATATTTTATATAGGGGAGGGTATTGTAACCTCAATCAAAGCGATAATTGCAAAAGGGGTATGGCTATCATACAACGAAAACTTACTGATTGTGATATTATCAGCCGCGCAATCAATGAGTCAGACAAGTTAAATCCTGCTGATAAAGACGGATAAAAATGGCAAAATATCGTATAGGAATATCCGAAAGTTTATTGGGAGATTCTTGCTATTAATGTCAGATCAAAAGGTTTGGCATTTGGTGAAATGATGAAAGTTTCGGTACCAAAGAACGAATTTTAGATTATGTTTGTAAACTTAAAAAAACGGACATATAGTGTTTAACTATTTATAAACTGATTATGAAATTAGAAGGAAGAATCATCGTGGCACAACCGATACAATCGGGTGTATCAAAGAATGGCAATAACTGGCAGAGACAAGACTTTGTTTTGGAAATTCCCGGCCAATACCCTAAGAAAGTTGCCTTTTCAGTAATGAATAGTAATATTCAGAATTTTGGATTGGCCGTTGGGCAAGATGTTGATATTGAAATAGATATTAATGCGAATGAATGGCAGGGAAGATGGTTTAACTCCATTACTTGCTGGAAAGCAACACTCCGTAATCCGGGACAGTCTGCCGCGCCACAACAGCCCCAAACTTATTATCAGGGAGCATCATCCACCACGGCACCCTCACAAAACATGCCTCAACCACCAGTGGATTTCGGGGAACAAAAAGACGATTTGCCTTTCTAAAAAAGGAGAAGGGAGCCGAAATGCCCCCTTCTTTTTATTAATGTTCCACTTTTACGATTTCATTATAAACTATTCTGCTTCGTGGGTTATAATTGACTATTGTTTGTTTATATCCCTTTGTACCCCATCTCCACCATAGGAACTTGTGTTTATATATCCGGCTTATCGCGCTTGAAAGACTGTCTCTCACTTCATAGGTAAATGTGCTATCAGGAATATTTGCATAAAAATCCACCCATTTATCTGAATAATTGAAACTGCTGTCTTTCAGAACAAATACAATACTGTCTTTAGTGACAACTTTTGTGGTTGTGATATATTCGACTTCTTTAGGACGCAGATTCAAATCTTTTATCAGTTTTGCATCCGCACTCCGCAGCTCTTTCAATTCTTCAATGTTAAGCCGCAAAACATGGTTTTCAACCACATTTAGACTATCCCTAATCTTATATTCTTCAAGTCCAGTACAGAGACTTTTCATATTATCTGAAAGTCGGGCACTTTCCATTTTCTCCTCCTGCCACAACCGGTACATCGAAAAGGTTGCCGCAAGGAGTAACACCCAAATTACTCCTATACCTATCTTCCACCTCATAATCAATCTGTATATACATTTTTACCAACTTCTGCAATAACCACCCATGCACCATTACAGAACCCATATATCTTACCGTCATTCGCCGGCATTTCAGGTATTGTGTTAAGCTTTGTCTCATTGGCAGTGGCTTTGCTAAGAGCACTTTGAGCTGTACTTTTTGCTGCATCAGCCGTTGTTTGTGCGGTCACAGCCTTTCCATCCGTAACAGCCAACATTCCGGTCAGAGTTTTTTCATTGGTTACTCCTGCAAGGAAGGTCTCAATTTCATTGAAGGTATCAATGGCCGTAGTCGCATCAACAGTGCCAACCAGTTCATCCAATGCTGTTTTCACTGCATTTATGGACTGTTCCAGTTGGGATTCTGCCAATTGAGCACGTCCGCTTTCTGCCAAAATATCCGATTTATTCGCATAGCTGCCACTATCAGAACTCTCCAAAAATGAAGATGAAATAGGAAGTTCATTACATCCTACCATAACATACTGTCCGGCTATCAACCCGTCAACATTTATATCACAGAACTCTCCGACACTAAGTGCTGTTTTGTAAGGTACATAATCCTTTCCATTAGAACTTTTATACACAACAACTCTATTGTTTGCTGCATCTCCAAAATTGATGCTGATTGCAAATTTCCCAGTAGATAACTGTACCGGTTGGCTTTCGTACCAACCCTCTTCTTTAAGAGTAAAATTCAATTTTGCCATATCTTCTATATGTCGTTTATATGTTTGTTTCCTATATCAACTCCCAGCCTTTCCTTACCTCATCCATATTTGCAGGAACGCCATTCTCAACATAACTCATTGCAGCTACCACCGCAATAAGTTGTTCCCGGTTGTTTCTGTTCAGAACTGTATGACGAGATATGCCCGAACGTTTTTCGACTGTGGCAATATACACGTCAGTATTGTTTTCACATGGCGGTGCCCATCGCATAATAACATCTTCAAGTTCATTGGCCGTACCATCTTTGTCAGTATCATACTTATTAAGAATATAAGTTTGAAGGGTTTTAAAAGCAGCACGATAACCGTATGCCATAGTTTTAAACTGAAAGAAGCTTTTATCTGTCTGTGTTACAGACAATCCCTGCCATTTCGTATTATTTCTTCGTATATTTAATGGATTATTATTCCGTAGTCCCCGTGTCATTTTTATCCTCCTTTTCTTTTTGTGTTTCAAACAATATTTGTGCGGCCAGTCGTGCTATATCATCCTTATTTTCAATGATTATACTCATAGTCTTTTCCGCTTTCCGAAGCTCGGCCTTTTCCCATGATTTCTCACGTACTGATTTAAACTCGCAGAAGGCACAATAAGCAGCCCATAACATAGCAAATACCGGAAATGGAATGACAATACAACAAATAAGATCAATCATAACCAGTGTAAGAAACGGATTAAAATACTTCTTTGCTTTTGTCGCTGTCATTTTATACTTTTTCGAGGTACGAAGTTCGCCGCGCTGCTTTGCCTTCTGAATCCCCGAAATAAAATCTATCCCCATTGCAACAATGATAGCTGTCATACTCACCGCTATCAAAACCAAATGTAAATACAAATGGTCGTGAATGAATGCTTCGATAATGTCGTTCATATTCTTTTGTGTTTGCGTTTGTATATTATTCCAATAGTAATTTATTGATAGCATCAATAAAGGATGGGGAACACAAACTCGCGTATTCCCTAATCATATTACACTCTTCATCGTTATACTCAATCTCTCCATTAGAGTTGAATATTTTAAATGCAAGAGCATGAGCCTCTATTCCTCTACCAAGTTGATAAATGATATTTGCAAAATCCTTTTTGTAGTTCTCAACGGAGCATCTTGTCTTATCAATATCAACAAAAACCTCAATTCTTTCAAAATTTATCCTTTTCATAATCACTTCCAATCATTGTCATTTGAAGCACCAAACATCAGACCTCTTCCCAACCAGTCAGAGTTCGGTGACGGATACATAAAATCTGCCAATTGCATACAATGGTGCATAGAACCGCCATTCAACGTTTGCTTTGTTCCATTCGCATATACCTGAACATTATTATAATTGTCATTTGCATTAACCAAGAATATCCTTTGGGTAACGGCAAGACTCAAAAGATAACGGTAGGTCGCGCTTGACGTTATTCTGAATATGACCGTATCGACTGGAAAGCCCGATGTCTCGCCGTTATAATCGTATCTTGGCGAATAGCAAGGAACTATATAATAAGTTTCATTATTTGAAGAAGTCCCGGAAGTCAAAGGAATATAAGTACCGGCTTTATCAGCCCCTTTTGTGTACACATAGGCATAGGAGCCATAAACTACCATAATGCTTCTTTCTCTTGCGCCAAACACACCTCTACACCATAAGTCAGAAGTGTAGAAGCGTAATGATCGGCCTTCTTTAGTTCCTTGATGATACATATCACCATCAAACCACATCCTTCCATCACTTCCAAAACTGATTCCCCCAACCGCATTACCAGCATCATTTACGCAATTCAGTCTTGTAAAAGAGCCTGACACACCTTTCAATGTACCTTCAAAAGTGCTGTCACCTGAAATGACCGCACCAGTAGCATAAAGTTTCCCTGCTATACTTACTTTATATGGTGCATCAGTCGGTGTTGTAGCTCCAATCCATAGCGGATAGTCGCCACCAACAAGCCCTGCCGCAACCGTTGTGTTGTCAGATTTCATAATCAAAAGCTGATTACCCTGCATAAATCGAAGAATAGCGTTTTGAGCCATGATAAGCGGAGTGTACACCGGTACCAAAGAATTAAACTTCTGCCAATAAGTTGTATTTGTTACTGGAATGGAATCACTGGACGTATGAGTTTTCAGACATTTATACGCGTTAAACGTATTGGCACCGGTAGTCACAATAGCAATATCCAAGTACCGGGTACCGGAAGTCAAAGCCTCGTCATTGCGATACTCTATGCCTTTAGCCCATTCGGATTGCCGGAGAATACAGCCCTGAAGCCCGTTTTTCCCCGGTTCCCCATTAGTACCGTCAATTCCATTTTTGGCCTTTCTTCGTATTAATATATGCCCTTGTGCCTCCATACCGGATTACTTCAATTTTGCCAATACTTCTTTTGCGATCTCTTTAGCCTTGATACGATAGTTCTGATAATCAGTATATTCTTTCAGATACTCGGCACGCTTATCTTCGTCAAGTTCCGAAGTTGTATCACGTGCCATTTCCAAATTGGCAAAAATGGCATCACGTTTGTTTGCATCATAACGTTCCATGATAATGGCGCTTACAATGCTGTCATAATCATGTTCCCCTTCAACATCCACATTTTCACAGACATACTGGTCTTCAACCACCACATCTTCCGAACCGGCCTTTTGAACAGCTTCTCTTCTCTCAAAGTCAAAGTAAATGCGTAGCAACGCACCTTCAAGTACAAATTCAATACCAGTCGGCAGTTCTCCTACAAGAGTTCCATAACTTTTCATAAATTACCTCCATTTTTATAATTATTCTTCAAAATAATAAGCACTCTTCCCGTCACCTAACGAACGCCGCTTGACAATCACATTTTCCACTGGAAAAATCTTTTGACCGTTATTCTCCGCTTCGCGAGCCTGATCCAACACATCTTTCAGGTTGTAACAGTTCGTTATGAATTTGCTACGTTGTCCGTTCTGTTCAAAAAGAACACAATATCTTCCTTCACCTTGCTTTGTCTTCACATTCGTTTCAAAGTCCACTACTGTTATAGGGACATTGAGAATATCCATCAATCTTGTTTCTTTTACATCGAAGAACTTCTTTCCATCCTTCGTTCTACCACTCTGTTTGATACCTTTATCTGCAAAACTCATATCATTATTTGTTATTGTTCTCCATAAATTCTTACAATCTCCCCACTTGCACCAGCCCCAGTATGAAGCTCGTATCTCGCGGTTACGTTTCCGGCTTTTTATCCGTTTCACCTTTCGGGCAAAATTCTTTTTCATACTTTTGCGCATCCGAACATTATCTTTCGTGAAGCAATAGCCCAAAAAGTTAATCCTTCTTCCTCTTACTACGTTTTCGCTTTCTACGCTTTTTGTTCCCATTCTTTGTTTCTGTTCCTATCGGAGCGATACAGCTGTTAGCTTTGACTACCAACCCGACTTTTGCACTTTCCCGTTCATACGCACGAATGAGAAATAATGCTTCTGCCTTAGAACGAGCCAGCATAACATTATCATCGCAATATCTATGCAGGCATTTGACATGATATTTCTCCTTCATTGTATGATCTATCCGACTTGCCGCAAAATTGCCGATAGGTTGACTTGTAAATGCTCCAATTGGAACACCTCTTTTTCCGTTCAACTTCATTCTCCAATACGTCAATTAACTCCGTTCCGCTGTCATACGATAAAACAGCTATCTCAATCAGTTTAATAAATCGTTCATCTTTAAATTTCCTTCTCAATGCAGCAACAATAAGCTCATGAAGAATACTTTGATAAAACTTTTTAAAATCAGTTTTTACGAACCATTTGCATTCCGGGTACCGGCGAAGGAAACTTTTCATTCTCCTTACTCCAAAATGAAGTCCTTTTCCCTTAATACATGCACTCGTATCATAAATCAGACTTTTATAAATATCTTCTCCAATCACCCTCATAATCGCATGATGCAATATACGCCACGGGAAATATTTCTGTTTGACAATATCTCGGACTTTTCCAGCATCACTTCTTACCTTCATCACGCTATAATCCGGTGCCGGAAAATCCAATGTCAGAATCATCAACTGCAAAGCTCGGAGGTCTTCTTCTGGGTGAAGATTATGCCGCCTGATAAAACGATTTTTCTTAACCTTCCCATCTTGTGCCTCTCTGTCCGCTTCACGCAAATTGTTTATTTCTGCAATACGTTCAAGAATATATCCGACTCTTTTAGGTTTCTTTCCACCGCTTGCTTCTATCCGTCTATCGTCAGCCTCTATCCTTTCCGCTATAATTCTATCAATTTCATCATGTGACAGATTTCTCCAATCAATATCATTTCTTCCAATATTCACTGTTGCTTTGTTTTAAAATTTACACCATACTTCCAATTTTGTCTTGTTCAGACTATTTTAATTATTCCGATAACTGCAAGCTGTTTCTACTTGCTTGAATAATTCGCCCGGAGCTTTCGAGAACCAACCTACTAACACCGCTTGTTGCCTTCCGCAAATTGGGCAACCTTTCCGCATTCTTGATTTTCTGACATCGTAACCAATTGATTACTACGTTGCAACGATATAAATCCTGCAAGGTCATGGCTCGGAGAACTCGCAGATCACTCTACGATAAATAAGTATGGCGAGAGCCGATATTCGCATTCGAGTTCGACCAATCGTTATTCGAGTTCGCATAAGCGAGGCCGCAATTCGCACCGTTATTCGCATTACCGCCCCAAAGAACCAGCTCTTGTTCCCCTCTACCAACCGTCCACGCCTTTCGGCTTTCGTCCCGTTATCCGTAGCCGTAAAACGAGAAGGTGGACGGGTTTTAATTAATTGAAATTCAAAGAACTAATATTTCAAAATCTATCATGCAGCCATCAAAGATGCACCGCTAACAAATGTTAAATCTCCAAAATACGCAAGGCGAGAGCCGAAAAACGCAACCGAGCTCGACCAACCGGAATCCGAGGGCGCACAAGCGAGGCCGCAAGCCGCACCGTCAATCGCAGTACCGCCCCAAAGAACCAGCTGCCCAGTAGTGTTTGCCCATGAATAATCAGCCCAATAAGAAGTGCTATTTCCACCAATCTTTTTCGGGAAAATATCAAAATGCTCCCCAAGAATTATTTCCTGCACTTGACCGGAAACTGTCTGCCGGGTAGCTTGTCTGTATTCACCATTTGGATGCGCAGCTAATTCAGCAGTAGTTGGTAAACGGTTTCCCTTATAAATGAAAATCTCAGTTCCACTTTGAGCACTATTGTTGGAACTACCACAAAATACTCCTTGCAGAAATTCCCATTGCCACCCATAAGGATCTTCTATACCCATCATGTTCACCCGTGAGCAATCCACCCCAGTATTACTTCCATTCACCACAGAAATAGCAATTTTACCCCAGTTGTCACCGAGACTTTTTGTTGCACCAGTTTTCAAAGCTGCCGCAGCAGCCCACAAATCTTTACTGGAGCTACCACCTACACCATAACCGAGTTTGGCTTGAATATTGGTATCTCCATATTGGGACAGTCCCAACATCATAATAAGTTTTCGCTGATCGTAATCAGTCAGCCCCCATTCCTTACCATTTACTTGTGCAGCAGTCCAAAATGCGTTGATCGTCTTGCTGCCTGCCGGTGCAACTCCTGAACGTGAGACAAGTGCACTACCTGACATGGAGCCTTTATATGCCCCGATACAATTATACATTCCACCGTTTGCCCCACCGATAAACTCACCGCCAATAGGTAGCATGGAGAGCCATAAGATCGGTACACCACTTACACTGTCAGTCTGTACACGATAATACAAACGCGGCCCTATCCACATCACATGCCCTTTGGTTTCATCTACCGTAGTACCATCGGCAAACACCGCACTATTGGTAGGGGATAATTTTGCCGCCCTTCCATCATTCGTTACAAGATAACGGCCACAATACAACTTGTATTCTGTCCATGCGGCTGTATTACCTATCACACCATAGTTTGTGCTACTTTGGATTGATTGTTTGATTGGAATCCCCCAAGCCACTTGCCTCAACATTTGTTCGTCACCATTATTGATAGCATTCATGAAGTTTTCTATGGTAATGCGTCTAACACTACCACCAACTTCCACCAGCACTGTATTGGAGCGTAGAATGGAAGTTACCAATGTTTCATTTCCTAATCCTTTAGTTGCCATAATATTATTTTGTTTTTTATGTTAATTAAAATGACACTCTGCCAAAACATCAACATCATATTGAGTCCCGTTTCTGTCGGTTTCCGTTGTTGTTACAGATATGGAATTTGTCGTAGAATGTTTCAAACTCTTCCAGTTTTCCTTATCCATCACATCCATAGTCCATGATGCGGAAGTGGGAGTATAAGTTAATCCAGTTGTCATATTTACAATCTTGGCACTTACTGTAACGGGCTGGCCGGTATCAACCTCTTTGTTGGAAGAAGTTATATAACACACAATCTGAAATTCATCTGCCGTGTCAACAATGCGTACCCCGGCACGTGCTATCGGTTGTGAAGCACCTGAAGACTGATAAACTTCCGCTATGAACAACTGGGTACCATCCACATCACCACGGGTAACAGTTATACTCTTTTGCCCGTTCTTATCAGCCCAAGCCGTCGTGTCCTTATACCATTTTATATAGTAATCGGTAATGGCATTGGCACCGGCATATAGCTTGGTAGTCAGAGTACAACTTGTTACTTTACTTGTTAGCTGCTCGGTACTTGCAAGAATAGCAAGATAATAAGAACTGGCTCCCATGTTCTGAATGGCAATAGGTAGCTCACCAGTCAAATTATATTCAACACCTGCCGTAGAAGCGACACACGAATAAGTCAATGTATCTCCTGCAACATTCGTTTTACTCGCCAAGTTTCCGATAATTTTAATGGCGCCGGTACCAGTATTCAAAGAAAATTTACCCGTACTGTCTTTTTTCCAACCTCCACTTTCAGCACCATTAAAATTTAAAGCCACCCCGTTGTAAGTCCAACTATGGCCTGACAAACTGACTGCTAACCCACGCGCCGAAGTTACTTTAGGTGTCCGTATCGGCTGATTTGCGGCCACACTCCAATCAGGAGAGACAGCCCCACTTTCTTCATCTACGGCCTGAAACAATGGAATGCCATTGTTTTCAAAAGTCAGCATAAGGCTGTCATTGGAGCGAAGGCGTTTGATCGTAATGCTATTTTGGGCACTATAATTTTCTGCCATATTCCCAACCTCCTTCCGATATAATTTGATTTATGCTTGTATTAGTGTAAACAATACCGTCCAACAACAGTATTCTATCTTCCAACCCTCCATCAAGAGAGGATAAACACATTACTTCCTTCTCATTCAAGATTATGGACTCTTCTTTTACCAAGTGCCCCAATAACAGCACCCCGGCATCCAAAGCCTTTTCCTTATTTGCTACAACATACCTCATATCAATTATTTATATATATGTTCCCGTTACTGTCCGTATATTCATTTGTCCCATCTGTCAATACAGAGAAAGCCTTTTTTTGCTCGGCCTTAATGTACACATCCAACCAATCATCAAGATAGGTTTCGCCAATACCGGTTCCATCCAACATTATCACTGTTTTTTCCCCTTCCTGCCACTGTACCCCAGTCTTGTTTGCACTATCCGTAAACCATACCATGCGGATAATCGGTGCCGGTATCGGTACAATTTCGCCATTCCACTGTACCATCGCTACATTTCTATGCAAAATTTCGTCAGGATTGATGGAAGCCTGACTTGCCGGTATGCACGTAAATTTGGGATAAACACGATTGATGGAAAATTGCTGTCTTGCAACCTCTTTTCCACCGACTTTCGCCAACAGCAAGTAATCACCTTTCTCAATCAAACGCAAATCCATTGTCAGTCCGGTTAAAGACAAAGCCACAATTTCGTGATTTGCAGTAGTCAGCCTCGTTTGACTGGATATGCTGTTTACCTGATAAAGTTCAATCGTATATCCGGTAGTTATTTTATTCACTCCCTTTGTTACCATAAGTGGAATGGTGCGCTCGTATGAATTTTCATCCAAAGCCGCATTCTTATTGGCCGTAGATGCGGAAATCAATTTGTTGGCTACCTTGTAATCATACAACAAGAGTTTGTCAAGAAATGGATTGTACTGGATTATCTGACTGTCCCCGATAGACAAACCGTATGTGTCTTCACTCTTATCTACCGTTGTCAACATTATGGAGTCAGTTTTTACGGGAATATTCACCCCCAGCCGGGTATCAGCTATTACACCTTCAAAATGTAACTCAAAACTTTCACCCGGAGCCACATTTCTACTTATGGTAATGGCGCCGCGTGTATCTCCAACCGTATCTATACTGTATTTCCCATTCCAAGAACTGATTGCAGAAAGATTTTTTCCATTAACAAACCAGTTCATTTCTGCCAATAAGGAATTGACATAAGGCATATCCCAACTACCGTCAGCGGCATTCGCTATGACTTCCGGTAAAATCACCAGCGGAGTAACTCCACGGTCAGGATCATATTCATTTGCCACCGGATTATAGACCTGATTAGCCGGACTGTTCGGTGTCATTATTTTCAAGCTTACTGCAATGGTAAGCGGTTGAAACTCTTTCCTGATTCTTTTCTTTTCACTCTCTATCATATTGTCACAATTGCTTCTACTGATGCAACATCGTTCGTTGCCGTTATGGTAAACAAGGTACTTGCTATCGTTACTGAATTATTTCCTAAATCACTAATTTCCTTTGTGTTATATATCGTTATTGAACCGTTGAAATCTTTATGCTTGATATTCCAAGCCTCATCATCGGCAGTATCTCCACTATCCCTTCGGATAGTCCATTGTCTAACTGTGTCAGTAATATCCTCCCAACCTTTGAAGACCTTGCAGGTAATTTCCATTGATTCACCATAAGCAAGAAAATTATCACCCTGTGTATCAATCTCAATGCGTACCGGTGCATCTATCTGTAACTGTTCGATTGTACCAGTCATATAAATGTTGTTCAGATAAGCGGAATAACCGGTCATATTCAATCCAAAGATGTTGAGATTGCTCAAATCTCCATCCTGCATTGCGATCATGCTCTTTGTAAACTCCCAGTCATTTACACCCACCAAGAAACGGCGGTATGTCCTTGTCTCATAAGCGGAAGTCTGGCGTTCTTTGTTTGTAAAATTGCCATAAGCGACAAAATGCAAAGCCTCACACGGATGGAAAGAATATTGCCAACGGTCAGAAACACCACGAAGCACATAGCGGAACCGTTTGTTTGTCCCGGCATCCAATATTTCTGTAATACGAAAATAGATTGTACAGAAACCGGCAAACATACGGTTGCCACGGCTATCATCTATATCAGATACCGCATTATTCCCCGGCGTTTCATAGTCATGGAAATACCCCATGCAAATATCATCCACAGCCACAGCACCTATTTCACCGTCTTGTAATTTCAAACTTATCGTCCCGGAACGTAGCAAGTTACCGTCAGCATCATAATCAGGCTCAACACTCTCTATAATTCCAGCACCGGGAGAACGCCATTTGTCACCAAGTACAATTTCAGCACGGTTGAAACGCAATTCCGGCACCTCTAAAAACCTGCGTAATGTGAGGCTTTCCATGTACCCACGTCCCATACTGTCTATTTTCGCCCCAAAGCCGGTTAACCCCTCTGCAAAACCACTTGCACCAAAGATGGCACCGGCTAAGAAGCTGATAAGTCCGGCTGCCGTATCATTATGGGTGCGCGAAAGAAAAAGCTGATTGCCCAGTGAACGGATGATAGACTGTATCTGTTGGGTATTCAAGCCACCGGTTCCCTGCCCACCACCTGCAATAGAATCTATCTGATTTTGGATTTTTTCAAGCGATCCAACAGCTTTTTCCTCCCGAAGTGTCATAGTGTACTTCGGTATCATATCTTCTCCCTCTTTAATAATAAGGGTATCAATAATGATGCTACCTTCAATACCAAGATCACTATCAGTGAATAGCATTAAGTCCCCTTCTTTCAAAGTATCATGTATGCTTGCTTCCCCCCTTGCAACAGCTTCATCATGTTGGCGTGCCATGAATATATCATCCACCTTCGGTTCATACGAATAGCGCACATAGTCATTCTTTTCAAGATATTTTTTCGCGGTAACAAGTAACCGTTGTGAAGCTGCCTGAATATAAACGTCCGGCATACCAATATAAAGCAGGACAAACTTGTCACCGGACTTTATATTGTAATCCTTGTATGGGAAATATAATTTCAGACTTTCATCATATACACGGTTACAAGTCAGCACATATTTATTGCCCTTCTTCTCACATTTGGTTATTTCAAAATCCCGGCCACCACACATGCCATTTTTCATGCTAATGGTGGCTGTTTCAGAAGTCAGATAATCGTTTATATTGAAACCAACATCTTTTAGCGTTATTGTAAAAGGTGGGACATCTTCACCTTCTTTCAGGCTATCCATTGTACCATCATCTGTCAGTTGTTCAGCATCAGCCACTTCGTCAAGATTACCATTATCCCCGGCATCCAACGATACATAAATACCTGCATCTTTCAACTGTTCGGCGGTCATACCTTCCATTGAAGGACATATTTCCTCCAAATCACCGGTACCGTCAAAATAAACACTCCCTTCCCGAATGCCAAGCACAGCAATATTCTTGCTGTCAATATATGGATCAAGCGTTGTCTTAGGAAAATCAGGTAACATCAGATTTTCCACGGCCATGTTATTCGGCAAATAATTGGTAAGAGAACTGTTTGAGAGCTTATTATAATACCGGTTAGGCATATTTCTTGTACTACCGTATGCACGCAACCGGGTAATAATCTGTTGATCCGCATCGGCTGTACGTTGAATTTCGTACAAACCGTTTCCACGTCCATACTTGAAAATATTGCCCACAGCAATACCGGCAGTACCGATTGTTATTGTCCGTCCACGAATAACGAAGTTCGCAGCAAATTTTGAATTGAACAACTCCAACGCACCCCATACCTTTATATTGTTCACATCAATGTTTACGTTGGTAGTGCTCACATATTCAGGGTGTACGACAACCGTCCATTTTTGTGCCCCGGTATATATACGGTCAAGATTTACTTGAACACGGTCTGCCAAATCTTGTATAGACGAAGCGAAGAAACTGAACTTAGGTAAAGAAGTGAAGTGTATCTGATTATCACTTTTCACATAATCAAGAAAATCACATCGCGTCAATTCATCTCCCGGCCAGTTGAACTTTACGTTATCATAGACAAACGCTTCTCCCGAAGTTTTTCTTGCCGCCTTTTTTAATGCCGTAGGATCATAGTTTATTTCAAACTTCTCGCCACGGTACATGACATAATCACCTATCTCAAAAAGAATGGGTACGGCACTTTTCAGAGTGCTTGTCACAAAACATGCACCCATCCATGTACCATTATACTCCAAACTTTTCAGTGTACAACGTACCGTATTGCCAGTTTTATCATAAACCTTCCATGCCATACAGCTATACTTTTTCAACCAATGCAACTATCTTTGTCGGTTCCGCAACACTATACGAGGGGATTATTTGAGTTCGAGGATCAGTTACTCTGAATTTTACCGGGAAGGTCAAGACTTCATCCATATTGGACTTGTTAAATTCAAAATCTCCAACCTCCAGCAAGTAAAGTCCTTGCCGCCCGATACCTGTGTGCGAGTTATATATTTTCAAGGTGGCACCGTCACCATTTTCCCCCGTTAGATAGTTTTGAAAGGCCATGATTTTATCGTATGCAGTACCTAAATCCCCTTTATAGCACATTTCGGCCTCCAAGTCGTATGCTTTTAATGGTAGCTTATCGGGTATGTAAGTATCTTCACCGTCTTCTTCCGGCCAATCTCGTTTTGGTAAGTCTTTCGTTTCCCCACCCGGTTTGAACGGAAATTCAGTGCATACAATCCCAAAATGCGCCAAGCTGTCTTTGACCGGAGCATTCTCGGTAGTTTTCTGCATCAAAATAGAATACGGTTCGTTCATATACACATATAAAAAAAGAGCTTGCCGCAGAGATATTTAGTCTCCACAACAAGCTCTATGGCCTTATACTTTAATCTTATTTCAACGCAAATATAGTTGTATTTTCTATATTATCATAGAAAATAATACCATAAAAATATTTTTTAGTAGATTATCATACTCAAACTTCGCTTTAGTTCCACATGTATGTTGAAAAACATAAAAAATATCATCTGTCATAATTTTATTTATTAATACTTTTGTATTTAATTATAAAAGAGGTTATTATATGTTAGGAGTTTTAGTTTGGATAGTAGTGATTCTACTGATTTGCTTTAGTGTTTTCGGAGGGTCATGGCTATTGCCACTATACGTACTTTTTGTAGTGGTGTTAGGTTTTTACTTTGGCATTAAATATTTAGATATATAGGTTATGTGGAAATGTGAATCATGTGGATGTGCAAATGATGACAGTTTTACCATTTGCAAGTATTGTGGGTATAACCCAATAAAGAAAAAAGATAGTTCAATAGTTGAATCTAATAATGAAAACCAACTTGAATTTTCAGGAAGTGGTGTCATAGGATTAAGGAGATTATATGACTTATCAGTGATAATGCTTATCATATCAGCTTTAATCTTTGTTGTTACGCTATTTGCATGTGAATTTGAAGCCTATAAAATAGAACGTCATTTGGGGTGGTTCATAATAGGACTGGCTGGAATAATATCCAACATAATAGCGATGCCAATACTGAAAGCATTAGCAACAATCACAGAAGCTGCATTTATTTACAAATCAAAACATAAACAGAATTAAAATGAAAAATATAATACTTATTTTTAGCATATTATCTATGCTTTTTACATCGTGTTCATCTGATAATGAGAAAGAAAATATCTATATTGATAAAAATAAAGAGTGGCTTGATGAAAATATTATTGGAGTATGGAAAGTTACGCATTTGTGGAATAGTATAAGTGGTATATGGGTAGATGCAAATTGGGGATATTCTGATGCTAAATTTACATTCAATCCCGATAAAACTGTCAAAATAGAAAACTTTGACATTGATAATGGGACTTGGAACTATAATATTGCATCAGAAGATTACACCACTTTTATTGTAATAAATGATGTAAAAAGAATGGTTTTTAGTTTAAATATGAATGATAAAACACTTACATTATATAACTATGCTAAATTGAAAAAGAAATAGTAATAGACGCATGGAATGTTTTATTCTATTTTGACAAGATTAGGGCTGGCTCCGAAGTCAGCCCAATTTATTTGTGCATTTTGCCACTCTTAGCCAAAAGTATTCAGCTTTCGAGATATTTGTTAAGCGCATCTCTCAATTTACGAATTTCATCATTTGAAGATACTATTTCGGATATTTCATCTTCACATGCGCAATCGCACATTGAAATAAGCATACCTTTTATGCCACCTCCCTTTTCTATTTTAGCATCTTTTGAGAACATTTCTATCGGGAGAAACTCGACTACCCCTCCGCTGTCAAAACTTACCGAAGCCGCAGCGTTTTTCTTTTCCCATTCCTCCACCTCACTACATGACATATAAGCCGTTTGACAATTTTCTAATTCTGGCTTCTTTTGCTCTATCATATCTAAATAGAACTGTATAGCCATTAAACCTTTCTCTGTTACCGTATTGTCTTTTGCAATAAGACCATTTACTTTGAATGTTTCTACAACGCATTCTTTGTTGCTCATAAATTCTACTAATTCCATATTGATTTATTATTTATAGTGGATAAAATTTGTATTTTCTTGCTGTAATTGGAACACGGCAGGATAGTTCCTTTTTGAATATTGTTTTCTAAGGTATGATATTAAATTATCGAAGTTGGTAATGAATCCCTCGTTGATTAAATCAGCCACCTTCTTTTCAAGCTGCCACAGTTCGCGTTGTTTGCTTTCATCACCCTGCTTGTTGCGAAGCATTTTCTCATGTGAGTTAAACACAACCCAATTCAATGCTTCCCCAACCTTTTGCATTGCTTTCGGCATAAACTCTTTAGGAACTATCTTCTGAACGGCAGAGCCAAGTTCTTTGTAAGCATCCCCGGCATCGTTTCGATAGCGAATCATTTCATCGTACACAAACCGTAATACTTTGACTTCAAAAGACGGATTTATCCACATAGCAAATTTGATAAACAGAAGCGGATTCATCCAAACTTTATCGGGTGTTTTGCCTTCTTTCGTATTTCTACCCTTAACTTTTATAAGTAGTTGATTTTCACCAATGAGCATTTTTGCTCTATGGCTTTCATCCTCTGCAAGAGCTTTCAAAAACTCTGATGTATTATCAGATTCTAAGAATTTACTCATTTGCCTTCTCGGATTCCCTTCTACATTATTCCACTGCCGAAGCAATTCAGTTCCGTCAAAATAACCATCACTCGTGCGCTGAACCACAGAAAAACTATCAATGTATCGCACCATTTCTTGATTTGTCTTCATACAATGTTTTTTATATTTTACTTGCATACTATTTCTTACCCTTTTCTCCCAAACATACATATAAGCAAGTTCAGGAGATTTTTATTTATTTCTCTTTATACTATGTGTATATTGTCAAAAACTCGATTTTTCTGAATTTTCAGAGAAATAAACCAGCCACTATAAGCAACACTTTCTCCGGTGCCATTCTTCAAAGCAAGAATGTATGTTGTTTGGGTTGACCTCCTGATGGTAAGCGGATCAGCTTTGAGGTTTTAATCTTGCTTTGATATATCCTATGTGACAAAGAGCCTTTTTATCTCACGGGTGACAAGTCCGCGCGGTGGGCACTGATAGAACCGCTAATAAGTAAGGCTTTAGAAAAAAAATAAAGCCTGCAACCAAAGGGGAAGGACGTTGCAGGCGATATATTAAGAATAGCCACGACTGGCTCAAACTTCGTAGTATGTCGATTGCACCAAGCCTTCCCTTCTTGTTACGGGCACAAATATACTACTTATTTTATAAAACACTTCATATTTTAAGTAGTACGCATATTAAAAATACTTAATGCAATCTTTGACGCAATAAAAACAAGACCTCTGTCTTTGCCACAAATATACGGAATATTTTAAACATAGACAATCTCTAAAATGATTAAAAGTAATCAAGTAACCAATTTCATTGCACATAATACTACATCAGTCAACAACTTCTATTTTTGACTTTAAAAGTAAGAAAGCAAGTTAAATAGACATGATTTCTTTGATTTTATATAAAAAAGCGCTACCTTTGTATTATTCAAAGGATGATTATAATGGAAAAGACAAAAGAACTTCAAAAAATAGATTCTGTGGTGCTTTCTGACTATATTCTAAAGCACTATGGACCGATGTCACATCTAAAATTGCAAAAGCTACTTTTTTATTGTGATGCATATCATCTTGCATATTTCGATCAAGAGTTAGTCGAAGATTCTTTTGAAGCATGGGTGCATGGCCCCGTTAGTCGTAAAGTTTACGATAGTCTTAAAGACAAATCTATGCTGTATGCGGAATTGAGCTATTCAAATTCTACCGGAAAAGATGTAGATAAGGAATTTGGAAAGCTAACACAAGACCAACAAACTTTAATTGTTTCTATTTTGACAGACCTATCTACTTGGACGGGATTGGAACTGGAAAGAGCTACGCACAATGAACGTCCGTGGCTTGAAGCACGTATTGGCTATGCAGAGGCAGATAAATGTCATGAAATAATTTCAAAGAAAACGGTACAAGCATTCTATAAGAGTGAACAAAATGCAGGGGTATAAAAAGAAATCCAAATTAGCCGAACCATACAAGAAGAAGCCAAGTGTGAATGATGAAGCCCGGACTTCAAACTTTAAAATTTCATTCCAATATCTTGACACTACACAAAAATATGGCTCGGCTTTTAAGGACTGGCAAAACGCAGGGTTGTTAAGTTTCGCATTGGAAACGCTACATGGTTATTGCTGTTCTCCGTTGCGTCAACAGATAGATGGAGATAAATTCACAATATATGGTTCATTTCCACCAAAAGAAAAGACCCTTTTTGAATTTCCCAAAAATGTACCGGAAGATGCAAATTGGGCAAGAATACATATCAATGGATCGGCAGTAATTATCGGTCATGTGGTTGGCGATACATTTTACGTTGTATTCTTAGACAAAACTCACAAGTTCTATTTGACAAAACGTGTGACTGGAAAATAAAGTCGGGGGTTATTCTCGGCTTTCTCTTATCAACACGTAACCTTCATATTGCACTTGGCAATCTTTACCATGAACATATACATAAACTTTAGCCACATCGCTTTGCCTTACATGTAGTTTAGCCCGATCATATACACTCACAAAAACTTTGGCGCAATCTTCCACTTCAAGAGTCAATTCACTATCATGGCGCAAATGGAGAGTAGCAGCTGTAAATTTACCGAAAGAAAGTTTACCTGAACATTTACCGTTCAGTACATATACACCATTGTTGCCTCCGGTCACTGGTTCATCAACAAAAATATGGTTTTGATGAAGCAGACTCCGGTCAAAATTACCTTTTATATATTCCACTGTCGGATAATCGTGCTCAATACAAAAATCAATGCCTCGTATATACATTTCAATTAGTTCCTGCTGACTTTTATTATTTTGCCAGTCACCTTGCCATTGTGTGCAGAGGCCATACGATACGGCATGGCCTCTCAATTCACTATTCAATCTGTTCATAATCATATATTAAACTTGTTTACACCGTTTATATTCCTATGTAGTATATCCCTGATTTCTTCCACAAATTCCACATTCTTTGCTGTATTTATCTGTATCATTGTCAGTTGTTGTAATTGTGCTTGTGCTATTACATTATAGGCCGGGAACAATTCTTCAACCAATCTGCGCACATACTCCCGTTTAACACTCACGTCAGCCCGGATTGCATTTATATAAGAAGCCAAAAGGTTAGCGGTATTTTCAGTAACATTCTGTATGCCTTTAGATAAACCACTTCCACTGTCTTCTTCCTCTTCCTTCATACTGATACCATATTTCTTTTCCATATAGTTATTCAGCTTGTCAAGCATGGAATAGTAATCATCGGTTTTCTCACTTACCCCCATTAGATAGTCCGCAATACTTTCCAACTCCCTTTCGTCAAGAGAGAAATCCTTGCCAAAATAACCACTCATTCCATCCTCACCAAAAAGCATCTTTTGAAGCTGTTGCATGGCCGGTTCCAAAATACTTATTTTGAGAATGGAGTTCATGACATCACCCATAATGTCGGCAACCTTATTTTTGAAAGCTTCGGCACCATCCTCGCCTTTCTGCCATGCCTCATACAAGGCATCTCCCAACTGCGAAGCCCAGTCTTTCAAATTAATACCATAAAGTGACTCGGCTGTTTCCTCTGCAAAAGCGATTATCTGCTGCTTCATTTCCGCAATCTGATTCTCATAGTCAGCCACCTTGCTATCATCCGTCTTCTTCTTGTCAATTTCAGCTTGCCGTTGTTTTTCCAATTCTGAAAGTTGTTCTTGCATTAAGACCCGTTGATACCCGTATGCACCACCTTCATCATATGCTGAAACACGTTTTTGAAGTTTTTCCACTTCCTGCTTATATTCCTGCAAAGACCTCAAATCAAAGATGTTAATCTTTCTCTTATTGCGTATTTCCTCAATCTGATTATTTAATTGATTCAACCGGGTACGGTCATTTTCTGCATCTACAAGTTTTAGTTCCGTGCCACT
>ENA-OYYK01000065-OYYK01000065.1-human-gut-metagenome-genome-assembly--contig:-NODE-65-length-71276-cov-14.467545_pt1 | contig 71276 bp, 63 predicted proteins | sample MGYA00243247_ERZ653443 | MGnify/ENA primary metagenome ERZ653443 (study PRJEB26926, sample SAMN06165010) | human gut metagenome | biome: ENVO:00009003; feature: ENVO:2100002; material: ENVO:00002003... | reverse complement strand
AATAAAAGTATTATTTTTGCGAATGAGAATTAGACATATAGGAATTAACTAATTAGCAATAATTCAAAATAAAAATTTAGTATTAACAAGCAGCATTATATTATAGGTAAACCATAGTGTAAACCGAAAGAAATACAATAGAGTATATACAATTGATAATCAGCTGTTATCAGTTTATCTATCGCGAAGTCTGGGGGGCGTGTGGTCGCTGGTTCGAATCCAGTCACCCCGACTGGTGAATATCAAGGAGTTAAGTCATTGGCTTAACTCCTTTTCATTTATGGCGATTACTTTTCTATCACACTTTTAGCTCTTATTCCCATACCCTTGCCAATAAACAATGAGAAGCGAAAATGAGAAATACAAACCGTTTATCAAACATAAATCCATATATCAGTATCTTATTTAGGTAAGAATAGTTACTTTTGCAAAGTAAAAAACTAAATTATGGGAGCAGGAAAGTGGATTGGTGGTATCATCGGTTTTATGGCAGGTGGACCACTCGGCGCATTAGCCGGATATGCATTGGGTTCGCTGATAGACTTCGGCAGTAACCCTGCAAACGATACGACAGCCTACGGCAACGAACATACAAAAGAAGATGTGTTTGCCGGCCAGCGGAATAGTTTTCTTTTCTCAATGTTGGTAATGGCGTCGTATATCATACGGGCGGACGGACGCATTATGCATAGTGAAATGGAGTACGTCCGCAATTTCTTACGGACAAACTTCGGCGTTGCGGCAGTCGGTGAGGGCGAACGGATACTGCTCAACCTCTTTGAGCAGCGTAAACGCATGGACATGCAGAACCCTCTTACATTCAAGAATACAATCCGCGATTGCGGCATGCAGATTGCAGCTAATCTGACATACGAGGAACGCTTGCAACTACTGGGATTTCTTGCCAACATAGCCCGGAGCGACAACAATGTCTGCCGCGAAGAAATTGAAGCGCTGAAAGAAGTGGCAGCCTATATGGGATTGTCCGAAAAAGAAGTGGAATCGATGCTCAACTTAGGTGGCAACTCATTAGACGCAGCCTACAAAGTACTGGAAATAGACCCCACTGCCACTGATGAAGAAGTGCGTGCCACATATCGCAAATTAGTATTGAAGCACCACCCCGACCGGGTAGCCACATTGGGAGAAGACATCAAGCGTGCTGCCGAAGAGAAATTACAAAGCATCAACAATGCCAAAGAAATTATCTATAAAGCAAGAGGAATGAAATAATTATCATAAAAACTCTTCCAAACAATATCCTAATTATAAACCCAAAGCTCAATAGAACCACACCTTTATGAAGAAGATATTCGTCTACCTCACATTGGGTTTCACCACCCTTACCAGCTATGCGGCAACTCCTCTTTGGATGCGCGACATACAAATCTCCCCTGACGGTACAGAAATAGCTTTCTGTTACAAAGGAGATATCTACAAAGTTCCGGCAAAAGGCGGTGCCGCCACGCAGCTCACGACACAGGATTCCTATGAGTCCAACCCCATCTGGTCACCCGACGGCAGACAGATAGCATTTGCCAGCGACCGATATGGCAATTTCGACGTATTCGTAATGCCCGCCAACGGTGGAGCCGCCCAGCGTCTGACTACCAACTCCACAGGAGAAACCCCGTCCACATTTACACCGGACGGTAAATATATCCTTTTCTCGGCAGCCATTCAAGATCCTGTTGAAAGCGCTTTATTTCCTCGTTCTGCCATGACCGAACTCTACAAAGTTCCTGTAACCGGTGGCCGCACCGAACAAGTCTTGGGTACACCCGCCGAAGCAATCTGTTTTGACAAATCGGGTAACCTTTTCTTCTACCAAGACCAAAAAGGATTTGAAGACCAATGGAGGAAACACCACACATCATCCATAACCCGCGACATATGGACGTATGACACCCGTACAGGCAAACACAGTAATCTCACCCGGCACGCCGGTGAAGACCGCAACCCCATTCTTGCGCCGGACGGACAAACGTTGTACTTTCTGAGCGAACGTAATGGCGGTTCATTCAATGTATATGCCTTTCCACTTGCCCAACCGGAATCCGTAAAGGCAGTAACGGATTTCAAAACCCACCCCGTCCGTTTCCTCTCCATGAGCAATAACGGAACCTTATGTTATGGCTATGACGGCGAAATATATACGCAGCAAGGTGGTTCGGCTCCACAAAAAGTTCAAATTGAAATCACTCGTGATGATCCGTCGCAAGTGGAATATCTGAATTATACCAACGGAGCAACCTCAGCCACCGTTTCACCGGATGGCAAACAGATAGGATTCATCATACGTGGCGAGGTATTCGTTACCTCTGCAGACTATGCCACTACCAAGCAAATCACCCGTACCCCCGCCAACGAAAGCGGCTTGTCTTTTGCTCCGGACAACCGTACTTTGGCTTATGCCAGCGAGCGTAACGGTAACTGGCAATTGTACCTTGCCAAAATAGCCCGCAAGGAAGATCCCAATTTTCCCAACGCCACTATCATTAAAGAAGAGGTGCTGCTGCCTTCTACCACCGTTGAGCGCGCCTGCCCCCAGTTCTCACCGGACGGCAAGGAACTTGCCTTCATCGAAGACCGCATCCGGCTGATGGTACTCAATCTCGAAACGAAGAAAGTACGCCAAATAACCGACGGCTCCACCTGGTACAGCACAAATGGCGAGTTCAGCTATGCGTGGTCGCCGGACAGCAAATGGTTCACCCTCGAATTTATCGGCAACAAACATGACCCTTACTCCGACATAGGACTTGTCAGCGCACAAGGCAACAGTCCTATCATTAACCTGACCAACAGCGGATACATGAGTGGTTCGCCTCGCTTTGCGCTTGACGGCAATGCAATCCTGTTCAAAACAGAGCGTTACGGTATGCGTGCCCATGCCTCATGGGGATCACAAGACGATGCTATGCTTATTTTCCTCAATCAAGATGCTTACGACAAATATTGCTTGAGTAAAGAAGACTATGAGCTACGCAAGGAATTGGAAGCCGAACAGAAAAAAGCACAAGGTAAGGATGCCGGAAAAGGCAAGAAAAAGAGTCAGAAAGATACAGGAAAAGATAAAGCCGATGATGATTCTCCTCAAGTGAAAGATATCATTGTGGAACTGAAAAACCTTGAAGACCGCATCGTACGCCTCACCCCTAACTCTTCGGATATGGGAAGCGTCATTATCTCCAAAGATGGTGAAACCCTCTATTACCTTGCCGCCTTTGAAGACGGATACGACCTTTGGAAAATGGACCTTCGCAAGAAAGAAACCCGGTTGCTCCACAAAATGGATGCCGGTTGGGATTTATCTCGGCAGGGGTTAAGTTCTTTGTCTATCAATGCTTTATAATTCTTGAAAATCATGGATGTTCCCTTTTTGCACACCCGGAAATTTCAATGTTCTTCGTATATCTACAACACAAAGATAGCTATAATAGTCTGACCAACAGCAATCATTGATGTTAAAAATTCCTTTCAATATCCGTTATTGAACGTTATTGAATGTCTTTTATATGCACCCAGTGTCCGGTCTTGGGATGACCGAGCCATGCAATATTCCATTCTTTCAAACGCCTCTTTATCGTGCTTTCGGAACATTCGGCAATAGCGGCCAGCTCTGCACGACTGATTCTATTATTATTCTTTATTGCACCGACAACAGCATCTTTTTGAGGGTCATTTTGAGAGCCATTTTGAGGGTCAACCTGCACTATTTGAGGGTCATTTTGAATGCTGTCACGGTGTTCATAATATAGAGCTTTGCCTTTCACGGTCAAGCCGTATCTTTGATTTGGAACATTGGGCTTATCTTGATTTTCAAGTGTCAGCAGACCATGCTCTATTGCGGGTTTGATATAATTTCTAATAAAGGAACTTTTTGAAGATAAGCCTATTACCTCGCACAAAGTATTGGCTGAAAACCAGTCTTCACCGATAGTTTGAATAAGAATCATGATTGATTTATGTATCGGCTCATTATTCAGTAATTTTGAACTGTGTCCTGCTGTATCTTCGCTATGTCTTACTGTGTCCTTTTGTATCCAGCCAAATGTCTTATGTAATCTAAATCAATTGCCATAAATTCAGTGGTATTACAGATGCAACGGTACAAAATTTTATTGAAATTCAGGTTATTTTATATCGTTGCTCTTTTACTCGTTTGTCGAAATATTCATATGGCGCAACGGCATGACGGTTTTCGGGCTATGCCGTCGGCGGCGTTTTGGAGCGAGTCCGGCACTGCCGCAGACCGCATCGCCACGGATTAGAGCGGGCTAAACACCGAGTGACGGATCGCCAGCGCAGGTTGCGCCACGAGTGTCGCTACACCTGCCCCGTCGTCTCCGTCACCCCGTGTTCCTTACGCCCGCTCCAGCATTGTCTTTTTACAGGTTGCGCCACATCCGCTGATTACGGCAACACACGTCACGGGTTACCGTAATCAGAATCATTACACACTCTTTTTCTTACGGACTAACATTCCGTTATGCCGGTTATCCTGTGTCACCATAAAGGCACTCGCGGCTCTATGTTTCTCCCCGGCAATCGCATATATCACAGCACGGAGTATATTCGCTCGGTATGGATAACGTGCCGGGACGGGCTATTCTATTGCCGACAACTGAAAAATCTCCAGACCTCGCTCCCTGCTGTCGCTCAGCTTGTATTTTTCAGCCGCCGGCGAACAGCCCTTTGCTCCCGTCACGCTGTGGTGTTATCGAGCGAACATACTTCATACTGCGAAATAGACGCATTGAGGTTAAAAAAAAATATCGCCTTATGACACAGGATAACCGACATAATAGAAAATCGAGCTTCACACCTTCACCAGCTCATACCGCATTAAGACGGACTGCAAGGGTGATGGCTGTTATCATCGGAGCGGTGGTCGGGCTGGTGCTTATGGTGATACTCAAACCGATATGCAGAGGTGTCGGGTGGGTTATCTCCCTAATCTCCGCAGTGGTGATAATCTTTTGGCTGATAACAAATTTCTAAACATTTACGACTATGGCACAGAACTCAATGAAAGGAACTATGGCGTTCCAAGACACAATCAGAACTTATCTTGACAATATGGCAAAGAGTGACGTATTGTTCGCCGTCAAGTATGCCAATCCCTCAAAGTCAATGGATGACTGCGTTACATATATCCTTAACCAAGTGCAGAAAAGCGGTTGCAACGGGTTCGAGGACGATGAAATCTTCGGAATGGCAGTCCATTTTTGGGAAGAAAACGAGATAGAGGTTGGCAAACCAATCAACTGCCAAGTGGTGGTCAACCACACGGTAGAACTCACTGAGGAGGAAAAGGAGCAGGCACGGCAGGACGCCATCGCAAAACTCCGTGACGAGGAAGCGTCCAAGATGCGCAGACCCTCGCAATCCAAGAAGGCGACAGAGAACAGACCCCAAGTTGAACAACGCAGTCTATTTGACTTCTAATACATTACAGCTATGAAACCCAAGACAATAATACAGAAAGAGGTCGCACGACTTTCAGCAACCCTGCGACCAATATCCCCCAAGCAGACCGAGTGGGCATACACCAACTGCGTTGAACATATCGCATACCGAGCCAAAAGCGGTATGCTTACCTGCCCCGACTGCGGACACTCATGGAAAAGCGGCGACGGCACGCTGTGTGACACCCTTGAAGGTTGCATCTGCCCTCACTGCGGAGCGGAACTGAAAGTGCAGGACTCACGCAGACGCACTCAGAAGGGTGTACGGTATTTCTGCATACTCACCACCTGCCGGGGGTATCAGGTAATCAGGGTGGCGCAGGCTCACTATTCAAGCAAAAAGGGAGAGCCGATGAAATTTTACTGCACCGAGGTGGTACAGCGTTGGATTTCACCCGACGGCAAAGTGACCGACATGGCATTGCTCCGCACATTTCCCTCCTACTACTGCGACCAGTGGTCGTTATACAGCGACATGGAGGTGCGCCCCTATAACAGCCTTTATGATGATGTCTGCAAGTGGAGCGAAGTCTATCCGCTGATACGCACAATCCCACAGCTCAGACGCAATGGGTTCAAGGGCGATTTCTACGGCATCTCACCCGTGCTGCTTTTCAAGAGAGTGCTTTCCGATACACGGATTGAAACGCTTTTGAAGTCCGGAGAGATTGAGGATATGAAATACTTTATCCTCAACACACACAACGCCGAGATGCTCTGGGCATCATATCTCATCGCCAGACGCCACCACTACAAAATCAACAACCTTAAACTGTGGTGTGACTATCTGCAAATGCTGAACAATCTGGGGCACGACATACGCAACCCGAAGAACATCTGCCCCGCAGATTTCATAGACGCACACGACAGGGCGATGCGCAGGATAGAAGCCAAGCGAATGAAGGAGCGCACTGAGAATGAACGCCGATGGGAAGCTGAAAGGCGTGACCGTGAACAGCGTAAACTGCTGGAGGAGAAACAGCGTGAGGACGATTTCAAGGCTATGAAGTCCAAATTCTTCGGGTTGGTAATCTCCGACAACGAGATAACGGTCAAGGTTCTTGAAAGCATCGAGGAATACTATGAGGAAGGCAAAGCGCAGAATATATGCGTGTTCGGAGCTGGTTACTACACAAAAGCAGAGTCTCTTGTGCTGTCCGCAAGGATTGGTGACAGAATCATAGAAACCGTGGAGGTTGATTTGCAGACCCTCAGAGTGGTGCAATGCCACGGCAAGGGAAATCTCAACACCCCATACCACGACCGCATTGTGGATTTGGTAAACTCCAATGCCCAGCTAATCAAAGCACGAATGACTGCCTAAATGTATAATCCGACCTGCGTCAGCAATGGCGCAGGTCACAATACCCACCCATTATGAACGTGACATTTGAACACCCGACTATCATCTTTGATGAAAAGATAGCCGAAATCATCATAGAATTTGTGAACCATATACTCTATGCCGACAGCGAGAAAACGCTACGGCAGATAGTAGCCGACTTTGCCGACAAGTACGACCTTGACCGATACTTCGTATATGGCTTTGGCAACCATCATCTGTGGCTTAAACAAAAGAAGATAACCGCCCCCGATATGACATTTGAATATCGGATACTTATTGTAGAATACTAAACAGCAACACTATGGCAACGAGAATGACCGCAAACGGAGTAAGCACAACCACTACTCCCAGCACAGAACAATACGAAGTGTTTTACACCGGCTACCGCTCACGGCGAAAGAAACACTACCAATATGATTACCGCCACACCGATGGAGAGTTATATTCCTGTGTGGCAGACACTCTCAGCGAGTGCAGACGACGCCGTGACGAGTGGCTTAACAAGAAGAAATAACATTAGCCAAGTCGTAATATAGAAAAGGCTGGCGACCTCGCGATGAAGTTGCCAGCCCTGATTTTGCCAAAAATTTCGGCCGCCAAAAGGCGGCGATTGGGGATCTTTTTCTGTAATATCTCAAGATTTTCAACATATACTTGAATCAGGGAGAGAAATCACCAGATATGAAATGCGCAGACAGTAATTTTGAGCAGTATAACCTTTATCAATCACTATCACAATAGAAAGTTGATTCATATGTGTTTTTGTAGTATCTTTGCATACTATTATGGAACAAAAAAACAAGACATTCAATATATATTGCGATGAAAGCACCCATTTACCAAATGATGGGTGTCCTTATATGATATACGGGTATGTAAGTGTAGCCTCTAATCAAATAAAAATGATTAGAGAGCAATTAAAGGCTATCAAAACAAAATATGCCTTTAATGGCGAATGGAAGTGGACTGGGATACACGACAAGACATATCAAATGTATCGAGAACTGGTAGAATATTTTTTCTCGGTATCCGGCCTGAATTTTCGGGCGGTAGTCGTTGACAAGTCACATATAGACGAAAGTCGGGCGGAATATACATACAATGATTTTTATTTCAGAATGTATTTCCAATTATTGCATCATAAAACAGATATGGCTGCGCTACATAATATCTATTTTGATATTAAGGATACCTGTAGCCAAATGAAACTGCACAAGTTAAAGGACATACTTAAATATAATGCTTCGATAGGCAATTTTCAATTTATCCGTTCTCATGAGAGTGTTTTCCTTCAACTGGCAGATGTCTTAATGGGGGCAATAAATTACAAGTTGCGGATTAAAACCGGAAACATTGAAGGGAAAGTTGTCGCAAAGCGTAGAATTATTGAGTACATTGAAAGCCATTCATACGTATCATTAACTTGTACCTCTCCGCTCTCTGCACAGAAGGTGAATTTATTTTATATTTCTCTTAAACATTAAGCGATGCCTTTTAATAAATTGAAAAAATATCCCGATTTGTTAGACATTGCGTTTATGTCTGACAGAGATCGGAACAATTCCTTGAGAGGGATTTTTGACAGGGATATAACGGATAATCCAAATTTTATCTTCAGAGGCAAGCGGATTTATCCGTTAAAAAGTGATGGGGTACTGGATATGGACAGAGAATTTACTCATCTTACCACGGAAGAAATTGAAATTGAGGAGGATGGAAAGAGAGTTAAACATCGAGTATTTGACATTCATCGTTCGCAACGCTTACATTGGATAAGACCTCACATAGAAGAAAAAATTGACGATAGTGTCATTATTTTTAGTGCAACAGAACGCGACAAGAAAGCTCGTAAAGATGTAATCAAAACATATATTTATAACAAGACCCATAAATATGTTATAGTCCTTGAGTCTCAGCATGGTGATTCAAAAGGCTATTTCTTGCTTACAGCGTATTATCTTAATCGAGAATATGGGGAGAAGGCGATATTAAAGAAATATCGTAAGAGATTGCCTCAAATACTATAGTATAAAATACAATCTTTATTTACCCCACCATAAAACACAAGGCTCAGATTTATGCCTTGATAAACCGAGCCTCGAAACTCCTTCTGTTTACAGATGAGCGATGCAAAGGTACAAATAAAAATTTATATACCCAAGCATTATATAATATATAACGTAAAAAAACTTATTTTGTTGTGTCGGGCACAGCGGCTATCACTTATGATTGTACAAGCATAAGTATTCTGTCAGCCTCCGTTGGTGCAGTTGCTTGTGGAATTTACCTTTGTAGCGGCAGTGGGAGGTGTATGCTTTGAAAATATCGTGGTCGCCGGATTTCAGCATCCGATATACGGAGCTTTTTTTGACTGCGCCGGGGCCTATGTTGTAGGATAGAACACCGAGCAACAGCGCATCATTCGGTGGAAACTCCTTGAAAATCGCAATAAACTTTCTCAAATCCTTTCGTAACAGGGCATCAGCTTCTTTTTCACTCATATGATAGCCTTTGAAATATTTTTCACCGGGCAATTTTCTATGCCCATAGCCCAGATAAGGCCAGTGGCGACGGGAGTCATGCAACGTTTCAAATTTCTTTATGATAATCACAGCTCTCTCGAATGGCGGCAGATTCATTATGTTTATCTTCCGACCGGCGGCGTTGCCCACTATGACGGTGAGCAACGCGAGTAACATCAGCAGGATTTTCCTCATCTGATAGCCGGATTTACGGGTGTCACAATCTGGCTGACAATCTTGCCACTATCATCGTCGCTGCTGTCTTTGCCGTTGAACTCGAAGGTTTGTTCCCACGGGGTGGTATTGAAGCTGTCTTCAACGACCACGAGGAATTTGTGGGCTTCGTCACTTTTGGCGGTGTAGTTGAGGCGGAAAGTCTTGCTTTCAAGAAGCACACGGTCGTTGTTGACCAGCACCGGGCCGTCAACGAGTTTTAGCGAGCCTTCTCCGTCATACTGGAAGTAGCGGATTGTGTAGAGGGTGTTGGCATAGTTGCCTTCGGGCTTTATCTCGAAGCGCAGTTCGACGGTCTGCCCTTTGGCGATTTTGTCAGCGTATGGCATCACCTCCACCGTGAAGGGATAGGACTGTTGCACATCGAGATCGTCGGAGCAGGATGTGAGTAGCACAGCGATTGCACATACTGCAATCAGGAACCCGAAAAAGCGGGTCTTGGTAAGGCGGATTTCGCCGATACGGGAAAAGAAATTTGTAGTCATAATTTGAATTTGGGTTTAGTGGAAATTTTAGGATTGAGCGATTGTAGGTAATCGTTCAAATCCTTGTGATTGGGATAGAGTGCCGATTTATCCATGACCTTGTTGCCGAACTCACGTTGAAGTCTGGCGAAGGCATTGCGTCCGGCTACATCGTTGTCGAGATAGCACAGTATCAGAGGATACCCGGCGAGTATAGGGACAGACTTTCCGATGTTAGCAACGGAGTTCAGCACTACTGAATCGTTGCCCTCGTTAAGTCCGAGGCGTTCCGCCGAAAGGAAGTCGATAAAGCCCTCGAACACATTGCAACGCGGATTATTACCGGCTATATGTGTGATGCTCTTGGGCGGGTAACTCCCTTTGAAAAAAGCGTTTCTCAGTTCAAATCCGAAAGCGTTGTTCTCAAAACCGATGGCATAGTACCGTTTGCCATGAAGGGTGTAATCAACTTGTACACAGTAACGTCGGGCTATATCGTCGGGTATGCCTCTTTCGGCAAGGTAGCGTAGCAATGCCGGGGAGTCCAGCCGTGACACAGTGACATTCTCAAATGTCGGTTCTTCGGCAAAATATTGTGGCTTGTAGGGCATCGCGACAGGCATATTCATTGTTTCGGCGATATATCTTGCCTGCTCAACAAATTCGGATCTGCCTGACAGTTCTCCGGCGAGAGTGAAAATGTCGCCCCCTTCGCCTGTGCCGAAATCATACCATAAGCCTTTGCGCGGATTGACATGGAACGAGGGTTTTCTCTCGTTGCGGTACGGGGCATAGAACCACAGACCTTTGCTGTCGCGCCCCGTCGGCTCATAGCCGAGGTGGTGCAGGAAATCGACAAGCGAAATCTGCTTAATGTCATCTATATTCATAGGCGCATACCACGTTTCGGCTTTGATACTTCCGGCTCCTGTCTGACTTCAACCTTCCGGATTGCTGACATCTGAGCCGCTATATACCTGTTCAGTTCCGACATATTGCACGAGCCTGTCAACTCATACGCGAGGTCATAGATTCCACCGTATGCGCCGGACTTTGTATCGCGCCATTGATTGGTGTCGATATTTACAACCATCGTCGGCTCTTGCTTTGAATCATACGGAGCTTTGTAAATCCGCAGACTGCCGTCGGCTGCAACCGGGTGTTCCTGACCGAGAGCCTTCATAAAGTCGGTGAGCTTCACCTTCTTTATGTCGAGGTCGATAATCGTAGGCTGTTGCGGGCGACGCGCCGTTGCCGAAAGTTCCTTGCCCTGCTCATACTCATTCATATATTTGAGAATGAAGTCTCTTGGATTCATATATAGCATCGGATTCATCTTCAGGGCGGCAAGGTCGATTATGTCGCCGGTCTGGTCAGTGGCGTGGTCATACCATTTGTTGGTGGAGGTATTGACAACCAGCATCGGCTCAGGGTCATCGCGTTGCGGGGCATAATACAGTTTCATATCCTCAAAGGACTTGACAGGCTTCTCTCCGAGAGCATCCATAAATTCCGTAAGAGGAATATTGCGGATGTCTTTTTCAGTGTATCTCATAGCCATTACTCGATTATGAATTTGATACCTATACCATAGGTCGTATGGTATATCTGCACATCACTCCCGAAAGTGAAACGCTCCTTGATATTTGCGGTCAGGGCGATTTTGTCTGACAGGTAGAAATCCGCAGAGAGCGTGAGCGCACCGCCATAGATAAAGTTGTCGCCGTCGTGGAGCGTAGAACCGTCGGACAAAACCGACTCGCCCCAGTTCACTGTTTCGTAGCCACCGAGTGCCGACACGCCGCCGTAGAGGTGGAAGGTCTGCGAGTAGTCGCTCAACAGATGGAGATTGTAGCCGACCTCGCCTGTAAACTGCGCCACCGGAATACGACCTTTCACGCCGTATGGCTTGTAGATCTGGAGATACTCGCCGCCGAAGCTCCAAGTATTGGCACTACCTTTATAAACTGAATAGAACACTCCGAGAGAATAACCGCAGTTACGGGAGTTGCCGGTATAAAATCCATCTGCCATATCAGCCTTGATTTCTACCGCAGACATTCCGGGGAGGCATCGCTGGGCAAATGCCTTCCCTCCGCAGAGGGAAAACATTGCCACAGCGAAGATTGCAAGAATCTTCTTCATAAGGCTTATTGGATTGAAAGTTCATCAATTACGTTGGCTCTCACAATATCCTCGTTCTCGACCACGAAAGACTGGTGTCTGCCGCCTTCCTTTTCGGCGATTTCGATAACAAGCTGCTTGTCGTCGGGGATAGTGAATTTCTCCAGAGCGAAGACAGTACGTTCCGACTGCTTGCCGTGTACCACCGTCACATAGTTCTGGGCGCGGAGAGGTTCCAATACCTGCTCTTGTATGGCAGTTCGTTTGATAACCTTCTTATCCACAATCTTGAAACTCACATAATCGACATCGAAAGGAATGTTGGAGGTGTTTTTCAGTTCGGTGTGGAAGTAGAGAAGACCGTTGTTGGCATAGATGGATTTCAGAAGGAACTGCACCCCGAAACGCTTTGAGCCGATATGCTTTATCTCGCGCTTGTTCTGCTTGTAGATTGACTTCATAATCAGCTTGACAAGCATAGGTGACTCACTACCTAACTTTTCGAGGTAGATTTCCTGCGCGTTGTTCGGTCGGTTTACAGCCTCGCCGTCATGCAGAAAATCTGTCATCTCGATATTGAGCAACAGCGGCTCTTTGGCGAATTTCACGTTGAAACTGTAATAGCTTCCGTCCTCGGTGATTACCGACAGGTTTGTTTCCTTCTTGAATGACTTGTAGGCAGACTTGACACGCAGCACATTTTTCGCACCGTCGGCTAATCCGGCGACAAGATTCTCGTTACCCAAGTCGCAATAGACTATTTCCGAGGGAAATATGATGTGCGTAGTCTTTTCAAAGCATACCTCCAGAGCGTGAGGCGGAATCATCCGGTCGAAGCCGACCTTGCGGGTCAGACCGTCAAATTTGTCACCGTCGGTGTAGTTGCCTCCGTACACATTGATGTCGTATTCCGCGACCTGTTCCGTGTCAGACGACACGTTATTATCGGTATTTTTCTTTGACGAGTCAAAGCGACAGGTCGATGAAACCGATTTTGTTCCGGCAAAAGCCGGTGTCGCCATTGCTATAACGGCAATAAGCGAAAGTAAAAAGAGTTTATAATTCATTGATTTGTGGATTTAATGGTGAATAATCATATATCTTCCGGCTGGTGGAGCATCACACGGTAGCCGGCTTTGAGGTGGACTTTGACGGTTCGCAGCTTCTTGGTAAGATACTGGCTGACACCGTTTATAAGCCCGCGCCCCACATCGGATGCTATCTGCGCCCCTGTATTGGTAGAAATGTTGATCGAGCTACCCATCGTACTGCCCATATTGGCACCTATCTCATGCAGCGCGTCACTCTCCATTGACTGCGGAATATTGATACCCTCCTGCCCGTCGGAGTCATAAACCTGCAACTCAACATCGTAGATTGAGCCTTCGCACTCGATAGTGGAAATTTCAATCTCCAGTCTTTCGCCCTGCACTCTTGCAGAGCCGACAACTGTGGTGTTACGTGGTATCAGGAGGTTGCCGACCCACATTGGTTCGGTTGTTCTCAGCCTGACACTCTCGCCGTCAACAACGCTCTGATTCCCGGCGACCACTGCGGCGATGGTATTCTTGGCTACCGCCCTCATTGTACCCACCGAGGTGTTGAAACCTCTGACGGTTGAAGTCTGACCAAGCGAGGATACCACATTCCTGTTTACCTGCGCCACCGGCTGCACATCCCTTTTGACTTTTTCTTCGGCGGGTTGTGGCGGCGAATAGTTGCCACCGTTGCCCATATATTGTGCCGCCAACTGGTAGGAACGTTCCATCAGCTCCATTTCGTCAGGCTGTGCCGCCTGTTGCTGTGCCAGAGCGTTCTGAGCCTCCAGTTCGTCAATCCGTGCCTGCAACTCCGCCACTTCCTGCGCCTGAGTGTTCTCCGGGATATAGAAATCATTGAGAGAAGCCTGCACCTCCTGATACGCCTGCGCCGATGTCTCGACAGCGGTCTGACGTGTCACAGTATCCGTGGCATTGGAAAGAGTGTCGAGCGTTGCAATCTCCACCTGTCGCGACTCATGCTCCCTTGCGACCTCCGCCGCCTCATACTCCTCCGCCTTTGACTTGATACCGTCGCTTTCTCCGGCAGGAATCTCAGTGTTGAAGGCGTTTCCCCGTGTTTCTTCTGATTTATTCAGACTGGAATACAACAACCAGAGAATCACCACACCGCAGAGTATCGCCGCCGGCATGACCACAAGGTACTTCATCATCTTCTGGCGTTCAGCCTGCGACTTCGGCTGGAAGAAACCGTTAATCCCCGCTTTCCATTCCTGCATTGTCATATACAGTCTGATTTATAGGTTCAACTTTATGGACGGGCAGATCCAGCGGCTGGATGTGCCGCACCTCAATCCGGCGCAGTGCCTGACCCAGCCCTATGCGGTAGCAGGCGTGACCGAACACGAAGAAGGCAATCAGGACAAACACGGTCAGCATTATGCCTACGACCGTCACCCGTTTGCCGTGTGGCAGGTCGTCGCAGACCTTCCGCAACCGGGCCGAGAGCTTCCCCTTAGGGGTGTGCCACACCTTATTATATACGGTGTCTCTCGCGGCACGAAAACCTGAAATCATACTCATTATCGTTTGGTGGTGATTATATCCTTGTTCTCAAGGATGTTGAAACCTTCAATAATAAATCCGTTGGGATTATCGTCGGAACGCGACACGTTTGAGAGACGGCAGGTGGTAACCAGAGTGCGCTGTGTAACATTCGACTCACGGATAATCATCTGTTTGGCGTAGGTAGTGGCTGTGTACGGGTAATTGTTGAAATCGCACACCACGCTGTCAACCTGCACAAACTGATTGATATTCCCCGCAATGATACGGTTGTAGTAACCCTTCTCCGAGAAATCAGTGTAATAATTATAAGCCGATTTATCGCTGAGAATCAGAGCGCGGTTGATATTATGCTCGATTGCCGACTTGTCGGGCGAAAGGTTGAAGAACAGTTCATGGAAGCGGCGCACGTGTTCACGGGCTTCAGCCGGACGGTTCTGGCTCATGTCCTGCGACAAGGCAAGCATCAGGCTCTTGCCGTTGTCAAGGACATAGATTTTCTCACGCTGCTTCTCTGCGAAATTGAAAACCATTATCAGAGCCACTGACACCACTACGGCACACATCGCCACAAAGACGATACCGAACAGGCGTATCTGACGGAAAGATGTCTCGATATTCTTTAATGATTTGAATTGCGGTGTCTTCACACCGCGAGCTAAAGGTTCCATAGACATGATTATTTGAGAAGTTTACCCGCACGACCGGCTACATTCCCGGCAACCGCGCCTCCGACGCTTGCCGCTCCTGAGCCTACCTGCATAGCGGTATTGTTGACAGCACGGTTATAGTTTCCGGCACCTCCGGCTTGTATTATCCAGCCTGCCACGGTGGGGATTGTGAAATAACCTATAATTCCGATGATCATGAAGACCGTATATGCGCTGTTGCTTCCGTCAAGGTCGATATTCGGGTTGTTTGTCAGTTCCGAAATGTCGTTCTGCAACATCAGCACCTGTATTTTCGCCAATATTGTTGAAAACAGGTCGGCGACAGGCAGCCACAGATAAGTCTGAATGTAGCGGCAAATCCACTGTGTCAGTGTTGACTGAAAACCGTCCCATACGGAGAGTGCGAATGAAATCGGCCCCAGTATCGCCAGCACTATCAGGAAGAAAGTGCGGATTGTATCGATTGTGAGCGATGCAGCCTGAAAGAGCATTTCCAATAACTCTCTGAAAAAGTTTTGAATAGCCTTTTTCACCTTATACATTCCTCTCTCGATATACATACCGGCGGCTGTGCCTATCTCCGTCACGCCTAATTCGTCAATCTGCCTGTCAAACTCGGCATCGTCAACAAGGTAGGCGGTCGAAGGGTCGTTCATCATCGCCTCATGCTCCAGCCGGTCTTTCACCTCGCGGTACTTCTTCATGTCAAGCGTCTGTCCTTCGAGCATTCCCGCTGTACCCTGCACGATGGGCGACATTACCGAATTGATGGTACCCAGTACCACAGACGGAAAAAACATTATGCAGAATCCTATGACAAACGGACGGAGCAGCGGGAATACATCAATCGGCTCTGCGGCGGCAAGCGACCGCCAGATGCGGTATGCCACATAGAACAGCGCGCCTAATCCGGCGATACCCTGAGCCACACCCGCCATATCCTCGCAGAGAGGCATCATCTCGTCATAGAGTGAGCGCAGTATGGTGTGGAGGTTTGAAAAATCAATAGCGCACAACATAGGCATCACCAGTATTTTTCAGAACCGTCGCCATAGAGAGCCACCACACGCTGTGTATCAGCTTTCTTTTTGGCACGCAGATATGACACGCTGATATTCTTGTTGGTGTAGTATGCCGTCAGGTTCTTCAACCTTTTCATCTCCTTGTAGCAGTCATCGACTACATCCATACGGTCTTTGTCGGTCATACTCAGCGTAGTGATATTGACTACCTGCTTCAAGTCGCCGAGTACGCCGTTGGCTTCTTCGAGGATACGGGTGTAGCCGGAAGCGATTGCCGAGAGTTCAGCCGATGTGAAGTTCGGATCGGTCAGCATCTTCTGGAAATTATTAACGTAATATCCGGAGATATTGCCGAGCATCAGGATTGTCTGCTGCACCTTTCGGGCATCACGGACGAGGTTATTGACCGACTGGAGAGCGTCGTAATACTTTTTCGCCTGCTGGTAAATTTTCACGGTTTCCTGAAAATTTTTGACCATGTGCGTAGCCGTCTGCGACTCCTGTACGAGTGATTTGGAGTTGTTTACGATGCTCTGGGCGATGTTTGACGGGTCGATTACCGTCCATTGGGCGTTTGCCCTGCCCGTGCCGAGCATCAGGCACAGGGCAATCAGGGGGATTAAAAACTTGAGTTGCTTCATTTGATTGCGGATTAAAAGTGGTGGATTTATCGTATTCTGTGAGCCATGCTTGTAATAGTTCTAATCATGGCGAGAATAATTGTCAGGAGGAGGGCGAGGCAGACGAGTATTCCTGACACGATACCTGTTAATATGGATTTCACTTTCATACATTATTTCTCTCTTTTTTCGTTGGCTAACTGTTTTATTGCCGCTTCGATGTCACCGCCGAGCTGACGGGCGCGGTCAAGGACTTGGATTTTCTCCGTTTCCTCGGTGGTGTAGCACAGGTATTCCTCCGGCGATACCTCAGTGGCATAGACAGCGGACTGCGTTCCGCCCAGTCCGATCCATACCTCTTTGTATAGCCGGTTGGGGCTGTTAGCCATATTGATACTGAGTATCTGCGCTTTCTCCTTGTCGGTCAGACCGAGCAGCTCCTGTATCTGGTCAAAGCGGTTCATATATTTCCGCTGATCCAGAAGTATCTTACAGTCGGAGTTGTTGATGATGGTTTCCTTGACAATCGGCGACGAAATGATGTCGTCAACTTCCTGTGTAACCACCACAGCCTCACCGAAATACTTGCGAACTGTCTTGAACATATATTTCAGATACTCAGCCATATTCGCCGTAGAAAGAGCTTTCCAAGCCTCCTCGCAGATAAGAAGTTTTCGCACGCCTTTCAACCGGCGCATCTTGTTGATGAAGGCTTCCATGATGATGATTGTCACCACCGGGAACAGGTCTTTGTTATCGCGGATGGCGTCAATCTCGAACACGACGAAACGTTTGTTCAGCAGGTCGATATTCTCTTTGGAGTTCAGCAGGAAGTCAAACCGGCCGCCGTGATAATACTGGCGAAGGGTTGTCAGGAAGTTGTCAATGTCGAAATCCTGTTTGTAGATGGGGATAGGACGCTGCGCCATTTCCTGACGGTAGTCATCACGCATAAACTCATAGAAAGAGTTGAAGCATGGCACTATATTCTTATCCTTAGCCATTTTTTCAAGGAACATCGACAACGCCGAACCCAATTCGCCGCTCTCGGTCTTTGTCACCCTGTCGTCCTCTGACTTCCAGAGTGTCAGGAGTAGCGTCTTGATCGAGTCTTTCTTTTCCACATCGAACACTCCGTCATCTGTGAAAAACGGATTGAAAGAAATCGGCTTTTCTTCGGTGTAGGTATAATAGATACCATCCTCTCCGTGCGTCTTGTTATGGATCAGATTGCATAGACCCTCGTAAGAGTTGCCGGTGTCAATCAGGAGGATATGCGCGCCCTGCTCATAATATTGGCGCACCAGATGGTTGGTAAAGAAAGATTTTCCGCTACCCGACGGGCCCAGTATGAACTTGTTGCGGTTGGTGGTGATACCGCGTTTCATAGGCTCATCACTTATATCCAGATGGATAGGTTTACCGGTAAGTCTATCGACCATCTTTATTCCGAATGGCGACAGGCTACTGCGGTAGTTTGTTTCAGCGGTGAAGAAACAAACAGCGGGTTCTATGAAAGTGTAAAAACTCTCCTCGGCAGGGAAATCAGCCTCGTTTCCGGGCATCGCCGACCAGAACAGTGTCGGGCTGTCGATGGTGTTGTGTCGGGGCATACACCCCATTGTGGCGAGCTGACTTCCGACATCGTTCTTAATCCTGCGCAGTTCCTCTGCATCGTCGCTCCACGCCATTATATTGCAGTGGCAGCGCACAGAGGTAAGACCATAGCTGTGAGCCTCGTTCAGATAGCGGTCTATCCATTCCTTGTTTATGGCATTGCTTCGGCTATACCTTGAAAGACTGTTCATATTTCGGGCTGTCTTCTCGAACTTCGCCAGATTCTCGTCATGGTCGTCAATCAGTATATACTGGTTGTAGATATGGTTGCACGGCAGAAGCAGACCCACGGGAGAGGCGAAGCTCAATCTGCAATCCGAGCGGTCAGTCGATAACCGCTCATAACGGTTATCAGTGCTGACCTTTCCGGGCAGATCATCAGTATCTGAAAGTGTATGCAGGCACAGCATCTTGTCGCCGATACGCATCTGACGGGCATCGAGGTCTATATCTTCCAGACAGGTCACATCCTCCAAAGAGAGTGACATATAATTTTCGATAAGCCCCGATTCTTTTTCAGTGCCTGTCAGCTCATCATCAGAAAGACGGCGCAGCGAGATATAGCCGGTGTCATTGATAATGCGCTCGAACTGCCCGACAGCTTCCATGAAGCCCACAATCATCTCGTGATTAAGTTCTTTCGGAGTTATACGCCCACGGCAGAGGGTGGAGAAATTGGACTGCTGGCGCATACGCTCCTTTGTGGTCTTTGTCAGGAACAGGTAGCACTTGTGCGCCAGATACGGACGCTCGTTGAAGTGACGTTCAAAACTGCGGTCAAGAAAACTCAAATTATCTTTTTGCAGTTCCGGCTTATAGTTCTCAGACACAAACCAGTCCTGTTTGTGCGCCACCGAATAATGCGGCAATACTTTGATAGCCTTGCACCATGCGGCGTGTATGGCTTCGTATTCCTGCGATGTTACGGTGAAAAGTTCCGGGAGGCTGACCTCGAAGGCCACCGTTATATCGGCGTCTTTCGAGATGATGCAGCCGTGTTCCACGGCAAGCAACGGCAGTTTGCTTTCCAGCGTTGTGGCTTTCAGTGTATTTCTCATTTGCGACCTCCCTTTATGATATTGCGCACACGCAGACGGTTGATGATATAGCGGGGGCGGTACTTCACCGATGTGAGTTTCATAAGACCGTACTGACCGTACTTGCCATTGAGGTGGAAGGTGTACCACACCAGAGCCGACGCGCTCACGGCACCGAAGCCTATGCACAGACCCTGCTGTACACCGCACATATAGAGTACCACGAACAGAATGAAATCGGTTATCAGACCTCCGGCGAAGATGAAAAGGTACTGGGCTTTCAGCCCCTTGTATTCCACCGTCCTGCCTATGCCCTTGTTGATAGAATATTCCATTGACGTATCGGGATTAGAGGAAGAACGAGCGCAGGATTGTGGCGGCCACCACAAGGAATATACAGGCACCGAACCATGAGGCGGCAGTCTTCGATGTGTCGGGATCGCCGGAGCTGAACTTGCCATAGACCTTGACACCGCCGATAAGACCTACCACCGCGCCGATGGCATAGATCAGTTTCGTGGCGGGGTCGAAATAGGAGGTCATCATCGAGGTAGCCTCGTTGATACCCGCCAGACCGTTGCCGGCGGCGTAGAGGTTGGCTGCACACAGAAAGAGCGTGAGCATCATCGCCATAGGGCGGCGCATACCGGGAGCGTTCATGAACTCCACGATACGTTTGTAGAGCGACTTGAAGAAATCAGTCATAAAAAAATTGGGTTTGGATTGTGGATAAAGTGGTGGTCAGTGAAAGATATTGAAGTCGATTGCATCAATATCGGTAGTGTCGATGTCGGCATGGAAGACAATCCTTTTCTTCGGCGCGGCATCGTCGGATTTTTCTGGCGGAGCGTCATTCTCCACAGGAATTTCAGGGAGCTGGCACTCAATCATAAGTATGCGCTTGCGCACGACCGGGTCGAGTTTGACATACTCGATTATCTCCGTGCCTTCAAGTTCGGGTAGGACACGGCGGGCAATCTTCTCGTCCTCGTCTGTGTGCGGTTTGTCTTTCAGTACCTTCATTGTCGATTGCAGTTCGTCGAAGTCAATGCCCTCGGCGTTGGCATCCGCCGGAGGCGGAGCTTCTCCCGTAAGCTCGCTCACTGAATGAGTGGAGAATATCTCGTCAAGTTTATCGATGGGAATCTGAGCCGTCGGCTTTTCTTCGGGAATGTCTGGCAGTCCGGCATCGGCAGGTGTACCGATTTCCTTAATTATCAGCGGCACCACCTCCTTTGCAGCCTCCGTCGCGGCTTCCTTCGCTATCTCGCGGAAAGAATCCATGAACTGACCGACATCGAAATTGCTTTTGCCTATGACCTCAGTCGGGGCTTCGGCAGCCCCGTTCGGGTCAGGCGGCGCGGATTTCTCCACAGCGTCGGCTGCTTCCTTATCGGCGGGAGGTGTCTCCGGCTTTTTCAGGACTTTCCTGATAAGCCATACATTGCTTGCGAGCAATGCGATGATCAACAGCGTCTCCATCAGAAAAGGCTTTGGCTGTTTTCGTCATACAGACCTTCCATCACCTCGCGGTTGTTGGCGAAGTGGTCGAGGATTATCTCGGAGACATACGAGCCGATGGACATACCGCTTTTGCGGAATCTGTCAGCCATTCGGCTGAGTACGGCGTGTACTTCGGGGTAGATATACACTTTGTTATGGGAACTGATAATGCCGGGCTTCAGAAATTTGGCGGCATATCGTTTGCGTTCCTCCGCGGCTCTGGCATCAATGTCAGCGACCGGGTTCACATTGATTGTGACAATTGGTGATTTGGGCATAGCTGGTTAGAGTTTGGGGTTGATGACGTCGGCGTACTCCTCGAAGTGAACGGCCAGCACGTTGTTAATATACGATTTGAGGGAACAAGAACCGTTCTCGAAAGCGATCAGCCTCTTTATCTTGCCGATTATAACGGGGTCTATCTCCACCATAAGGAATTTGACCTGCGGGCGCAGATAAGTTGTTCTCGTTATAAACCGTTCCCGGAAAAGTCGTTCGCGCTCTTCATCGGAAGATGGTTGCTCAGGACCTGATTTAACGGATAAGGCTGTTTCCGCTTTCTGTTCCGATGAACCGGTTGCATCTGACAGGGGACTTCCTTTCGGCTTCCTGTTCAGCGATGACAGCGAGGAGGGCTCCTCCCGGAAAGACCTGATGAATTCATCGGGGTCGATTTCAGACTCATACTTCTTTGCCATAGCGGTCAGAGTTTGAGTAAGCCGAGGAGTTCATCCGTAAGTTCAGGGAGACGCGTGCCTTTGAGCAGCGTCCTGTCGGGAGGCATCACCGTGGAGCGGAACACGGCGCGGTTAAGCGTCTTTGACCCCTCGCGGCGATACTTCTTGGTATCGGGAATCTTCGTCTTCATGGTCTGAAGCCCGTATTCCTCAAACACCGCCTCATACTGGTCGTAGAGGTCTGTCTTCTCGCGGGCATCGACAAGATTCCAGAGCATATACATCTGCTTTACTGAAGCGCGCCCGGTGGTGAGCCACTCCTGTATCTTCAGGGCGAAGGCGAGCGAGCTTTCAAGTATCACCTTGTCGGCGGCGACGGGGACAATCACGGTGTCCATACAGTTGAGTATGCTGACGACACCACGGTTGTTGACCGTGCCGGGGAGGTCGAAGAAAACGATGTCGATTTCATTGCCGCCCTCGACGATTTCACGCACCTTCCGCATGGCTTCCTCCGGCTTTGCCGTCAGAAGCGGATAAGGCGCGAGCTTGGTCTGGCGCAGATTATCGGAAAAAAGTTTCTTGAACTGGGGGCTGCATTCAATCAGGTCTCTGTCGCGCTGCCGCATCTCCTCGATGCTGAACTGCGGATAGTCACAGTCCACGACAAGGACTTTCAGCCCCTTCACATAATAGAGGTAACTCGCCGCAAGAACGGTCAGAGTCGTTTTGCCCGCTCCACCTTTCTGGGTGGAGAAAGCGACAAATTTAGGGTCTGCCATAAATGAGATTTGAAAATGGATGTAGTGGTGACTGCATAGGAGTGGCCGTCAGCGTGACTCCTGACACGTATAGACCGGGCTTCTATCGGCGCGAAGCGGTGCCGGCACAGACTATGCTGGGGATGACAGCTTTCTATGCCGCATGGAGCGACCTTCCTCCGCTGTCAGGAGGGCATCGGCTAAGTGAGCCGGTAAAGGTTGGATCTGTCAGTCATTGTACGGTTCTGGTTTGGATGTGGAACTTAGCGGTGCTTTCTATCTACCGTCCGTAGCCATCAAGCCTTGAAGTCATGAAGCCTTGAAGTTATGAACTATAGATAAATATAATTGTCATTCAAACAATAGATAATATTACAGATAAATCTATCTTTAAGACAATCTCATTATCGTTCATTAAGCAGTTCCATTTCCATATCTATAAGTTGAACTGTAAGGAAGGATATGGGTTTGTCTATAATCAGGCATACCTGTCAATAATACCAATGTTCTAAAGACAGATTGAAAATCATACTTGCAGTTCAATGGATAGTTCTATAATAAAGTCTGTAAGTTGAACTCCTTGAAGGCAGGTTTAACTGTCAATCTCTACACAAAGAAACAAATAAATTTCCAATTTGTCAAATCGGAAAATAATCCAATTCCCTGTGATTCCGCTGTTTGTCCGGCTATGTCCAAGTATGTCCGGCTATGTCCAGATTTTTTGCCAAAATTTTTAACATTTCAACTTCGATTTTTTTACAGCCGAAGTCTTATCGGTCCGGACTGCGATACGGTATGCCGTTTTTTTCTCGTACTTTTTACAGCCGGTGTTAGGATTTACGCGATTATTTTCGTAAATTTATGGAAGCATTACGGCATCACAGCACCGCCGCGCCGCTGAAATCACGGTAATCACGCCATCGGGTCATCACCGGGCAGTCCCGATACAGATACCACCGTATTTCATAATAGGAAAGGATGTTCACATGAACACTGCAAGTTATGTTTCCCGGCACACGAATCGAAGATTGTGCCACGGAAAACACTTGCAATGTAAACATTGGGAAGATTCACTCCGAAGTCGTAAATCCATACGATGGGCTGCGCCGCCTTATGCTGCCGCAATGCGGTTACACCACATAAATCCACATTTTATGACCCAGATTACCAGCCGGGGCGGACGACGCCCCAAGACCGATCCGTCGGTCAACCGCTATGTAGTGCGGTTCAACGCGGAGGAAAACGCACGTTTCCTCGCCATGTTCGAGCGTTCCGGGCTTGAAAGCAAGGGAGCGTTCATAAAGAATTTCATCTTTCAGAAGCCGTTTAAGGTATATACCATCGACGAGAACACCCGCGTGTTCATCGACAAGCTATCATCGCTCAACTCGCTTTTCAGGACTCTGGGGGTGTCATACGACAACGTGATCAAGACCCTCCGTGAGAATTTCACTGAGAAGAAGGCGATGTCGGCACTCTATAAACTGGAGAAGCTGACGATTGAACTCATCAAGGTCAACAGCGGGATTGTGGCACTCGCGCAGAGGTTCGATGAACAATGGTCGCTAAAATCTCGATAGGCAATTCCCTGTACGGCGCGCTCAGCTACAACGGCGAGAAGATCAACAAGGAACGGGGACGGGTGCTTGACACCAACAAGATTTTCAATGACGGCAGCGGCACGGTTGACATCCGCCGTGCCTACGAGGACTTCATGCGCTGGATACCCACATCGTCACGCACCGAGCGTCCGATGATGCACATCTCGTTAAATCCACACCCCGACGACAGGTTGAGCGACACCGACTTCACCCGCCTTGCCCACGATTATATGCAGATGATGGGCTTCGCCGATATGCCATATCTAATCGTGAAGCACGAAGACATCGACCGTCACCACGTCCATATCGTCGCACTGCGTGTCGGCACTGACGGACGCTGTATCTCAGACCGCAACAACTTCTACAAGAACAAGAAGGTGTGCCGCGAGCTGGAGCAGAAATACGGGCTGAAGGTTGCCGGGCGTGAGAAAATCACTCCGGATATGCCCATAAGGAAGATTGACCCTGACGGAGATTTGAAGCGTCAGGTAGCCAACACCGTGAAGATGGTCGGTATGCGCTACAAATTCCAGACCCTCGGCGAATACAACGCCATACTCTCACTGTATAATGTGAAGTGCGAGCCTGCCGACGGCAGGGTGAACGGGCGCGAGTATCACGGTCTTGTCTATTTCGTGACTGACGATGACGGCAAGGTTATCGCCAATCCGTTCAAGGCTTCGAGACTTGGCAAGTTCGCAGGGAGAGAGGCGATAGAGGGACGCTTCGGGCGCGCCAAAGAGAAGATTGACCCAGCTCCGACGAAGCGGGCGGTTGCCGGGGTCCTTGCCGGAGCCACAGGCAAGGATGATTTCGTTGCCAAGCTGAAGGAAAGACATATAGATGTCGTGTTCCGCTACACTGACGAGGGAAGAATCTACGGGGCTACATTTATCGACCACAACACTATGTCGGTACTCAATGGTTCCAGACTCGGCAAGGAGTTTTCGGCAAACGCCCTCAACGAGCGGTTCAACAACCCGCAGGTACAGGCAATTCCGTCGGTCACAGTCTCGCCAAAAACGACAGACACAGAAGCCGCCACTTCACAAGAGACATCACAGAATCGTCAGGCGGAAAGCCAACGTCAGACTGCCGCACCGTCACGGGACAGCCTCAGCGACAACGATTTCTCACTTCCGGGACTTGACCTGTTCCAGCCGGGAATGGCTGTCAATCCGGACGAGGAGGAATTCCGACGCCGTATGCAGCGTAAGAAAAAGAAGGGTCACAGACCGAAGTTTTAACGACTCCCAAATTACATTTTTATGAGCCAACAAGAGGATGATCTCAGAGCGTTGGCAAAGATTATGGACTTCCTTCGGGCGGTCAGTATCGTGCTGGTTGTCGCCAACCTTTACTGGTTCACCCGTATGGAAGCCGTCGAAAGCGGCTGGTTCTATTCGACCGTCCATAAGATCTGCGCCAACTTCAACCGCACCTGCGGACTTTTCAGCACCACTTTCAATGCCAAACTGTTCGCACTTCTATTGCTTGGACTGTCATGTTTCGGCACCAGAGGGGTAAGGAGCGAGAATATAACATGGCGGCATATCGGCGTAACACTCGCCGCAGGCTGTGTGCTGTTTCTTCTGAACTGGTGGACACTTGACATAGGTATGCGCTACACATATATAATAAGCACCATTGTCGGCTACATCTGCCTGCTGATGGGCGGTATATGGGCGGGGCGTATGCTGAAAAACAATATGATGGATGACCGTTTCAACGACGAGAACGAGAGCTTCATGCAGGAAACAAAACTTATGGATAACCAATACTCCATAAATCTGCCGACCAGATTCTACTATCAGAAGAAATGGCACAAGGGCTGGATTAACGTCGTCAACCCGTTTCGTGCCACCATCGTGTTGGGTACTCCCGGTTCGGGCAAGTCGTATGCCGTCATAAATTCCTTTATCAAACAGATGATAGAGAAAGGTTACAGCGGCTATATCTATGACTTCAAGAGTCCCGATTTGAGTATGATAGCCTACAACCATCTGCTCAGTCACAAGGAGGGCTACGGCAAGGTCAAGCCGAAATTCTACATGATAAATTTCGATGACCCTGAACGGAGCCACCGGTGCAATCCTATTCACCCCGATTTCATGAGCGATATCGCCGACGCATACGAGAGCGCGTACACTATTATGCTCAACCTCAATAAGTCGTGGGTGAGCAAGCAGGGAGACTTCTTTGTGGAGTCACCGATTGTACTGTTCGCCGCGATAATCTGGTATCTCCGCATTTACAAGGGAGGAAAGTATTGCACCTTCCCCCACGCCATAGAGTTGCTCAACCGCCGTTATGAAGATTTATTCCCGATTTTAACCAGCTATCCGGAACTGGAAAACTACCTTTCACCGTTCATGGACGCATGGCAGGGTGGCGCGGCTGAGCAGTTGATGGGGCAAATCGCATCGGCGAAAATCCCGCTTTCACGCATGATTTCGCCTCAGTTATACTGGGTTATGACCGGCGATGATTTCACTCTCGACATCAACAATCCGAATGAGCCTAAAATCCTATGCGTGGGCAACAATCCCGACAGGCAGAATATCTATGGCGCGGCACTGGGGCTGTATAATTCCCGTATCGTCAAAATCATCAACAAGAAAGGTATGCTGAAAAGTGGTGTGCTGATTGACGAACTTCCAACGATATATTTCAAGGGGCTTGACCAGCTTATTGCCACCGCACGAAGCAACAAGGTTGCCGTCTGCCTCGGCTTTCAGGACTTCTCGCAGCTCAAACGCGACTATGGTGACAAGGAAGCGGCAGTTGTGATGAATACCGTCGGCAACATCTTCTCCGGGCAGGTCGTGGGAGAGACCGCCAAGACACTCTCCGAGCGTTTCGGCAAGGTTCTCCAGAAGCGGCAGTCAATATCCATCAACCGTCAGGACGTGAGCCATTCTTTCAACACTCAGATGGACAGCCTAATTCCTCCGAGCAAGATTTCAACTCTCACGCAGGGCATGTTTGTCGGGGCGGTCTGTGACAATATCGACGAGCGCATAGACCAGAAGATATTTCATGCCGAGATAGTGATTGACAGCGCGAAGGTCAAGGCTGAAACAGACCGCTACAAACCTATCCCGATACTCACAGACTTCCACGACGACACTCCCGAAAAGTCGCGCATGAAGGCTATAATCCAACGCAACTATGAACAGGTGAAAGCCGATGTGATACAGATAATCTCCGACGAGAAACAGCGTATCATGGCAGACCCGGAACTCCGGCACCTGTTCATGCCAAAGTAATTTACAACCACCACTAAACTATCCACAATCATGTTAGAATCAGACCGAAGCCTTACAGACTTCAATTTCTATTATTCCTATCTGTTGAACTATCTCCAGTCCAACAGATATCAGGTTGACCCTGAACACCCGCAGATAATCTCCAACTCCATCGCGGCACTTGAAACATTCGAGGACGCACGCCGTTACGGCGCGGAAGTGGAGGAGGCTATGGAGATGGCAATCCCGGAACTTTTCACCAATATAGGTGAGTCGGAGTATGACATCGTTTCCGGACTCATACTTGACAACTTCGGTGACACCATTGATCTTGACAGCGAGGTCGCGGTGGAATACTGGACAACTCAGGTAATGACCGACAGTCCCGACCTGTTTGACGGGTTCGACCGTCAGGCTATAGGCGTGGACGCTCTCGAAATGGAGCAGAAAGAGACAGAAATTGTAGGCAAAATCGTGATATATCTTACCGACAATGGCTTACAATAAGTTGCAGACCATGCGCGACAATATCAATGCCATACGCTGTGCGTTTCAGATAGGTGTTGAAAAGCGCGCTCCCGACCCCATTGAGAGGGTTGTTCTCGGCAGGTACTCTGGCTTCGGCGGGTTGAAGTGTATCCTCAATGATGCCAACGAACTGGCGGATGCCGCCAAATGGAGCAAGTCGGATATAGAGCTGTTCGCGCCGACGGTGGCACTGCGCCGTATGATTCATGATTACAGCCACAATGACAGGGAGTTTGCGGAGTATATGGATTCTCTCAAAGCCTCGGTACTGACAGCATTCTATACTCCTCAGTCTGTTGTTGATTCCATTTCCGACGCTCTGAAAGATGCCGGGGTCGATATTAAAAGATTTTTGGAACCCTCTGCCGGACAGGGTGCTTTTATAGACTCTTTCCTGCGGAATGACAGATACCCCGGTGCAGAAGTGCTTGCCTATGAGAAGGATTTGCTGACAGGCAAAATTTTACAGGCGTTGCATCCGTCCACCACTGTGAATATTGAGGGCTTTGAGCGCATTGACCCCGATTTCAACGGATACTTCGACGTGGCTGCATCCAATGTTCCTTTCGGCGATTTTGCTGTGGCAGACCCTCGGTATGCGACGAGCAAGGAGATTGCATATCGTCAGGCTACCAAGTCGATACATAATTATTTCTTCCTCAAAACCCTTGACCAAGTGCGCGAAGGCGGATTGGTTGCCTTTATTGCATCGCAGGGTGTTATGAACGCCGGTTCTCCTTTTATAAGAATGGAGATGATGAAACGTGCCGACCTTGTGGCGGCATTGCGTTTGCCTAACAACACTTTCTCCGACAATGCCGGAACAGATGTTGGAAGCGACCTTATTATATTGCAGAAGCATTCAACTAAGAAGGCACTCTCTGCTGATGAAGAATTTTTCATCCAGTCGGTTGTTGACCGTGGCACGAAAGTTCCGGGCAACAAGTTCTTTCAGGCGTTTCCGCAGAATGTAATCTGCACTGATGCAAAGGTGGGTACTGACCAATATGGCAAACCGGCTATCGTCTATACCCACAAGGACGGCATAGATGGTATTGCCCGTGACCTGCATGACGCTTTAACTCTGTCATTCCGTCTGCGCCTGAATCTGGAACTGTATAATTCCAACGGTATCAAGCCGCCTACGCCTGACCCGGTTACACCAACTCCTACCCCTAAACAGGAAGCTAAGGCGGAAAGGAAGTCGAGTCTCACGAATACGCCTCTAATGCAACAGTATCAGGAGATGAAAAAGAAACATCCCGATGCTGTACTGCTGTTTAGAGTGGGCAATTTCTATGAGATATTCGGCGAGGATGCAGTAAAAGCGTCGGAGATTTTAGGTATTACACTCACCCGCAGAGTCAACGGCAGTGACAAATATATCGAGCTTGCCGGATTCCCGCATCATGCGCTCGACACCTACCTGCCCAAGCTCGTAAGAGCCGGGCAACGTGTGGCAATATGTGAGCAGCTCGAAGACCCGAAGCTGACAAAGACCGCCAAGCAAAAGGCTGTCGAGATTGTTGCACCCAATGCCGAAATACGGAAGGTTGAGCAATCCGAAAATATGCCTTCGGATTCCATTCCGCAACAGGCGAAGGAAATCGAAACAGACGGCAGTCCCGATTATTCCGATAATCCCGACCCGCGTCTGTTCGCCTATAACCTTTTCGGGGAACTGGAGCCGAGGGACGCGCCAAAACGCCAGCGTACTGCTGTGCCAAAGAAAGAGAAGGAGGAAAAGCCGGTCGAAAAGCCGAAACCGTGGGCTGACGCCAAACCGTTGCCGACAAATAAATTCCGTCCGCTAACTGAAAAGGAGCTGGAGTTTTACGGTTCTCTGAACTGGGATGATAATCCGCCTATCAACGGGTTCTACGAGGCTATGATGTCAATCGCATACGCCCAGCTTGCGGAGCGTGAGCGTCAGGCGGCTGAAAAAGAAGCTAACAAGGATTATAAATCCGAAACCATTGTCGAAGATGGCACAGTCATCGAGAAAACCGAAGGCGTTTTCATTCCCGGCAGACAGCCAAGAGTGGCGGCACAGCAGCCGGAGAAAACCGAGGTCGATATGTCACCCCGTCCTTTCTCGGAGGATATTCAGTTCTTCCACCACAACGGCAGTATGGTGGTGCAGGACGGTATGGTAGGCTTCCTCTCGGAAGTCCGCAAGAATGGTGCTACATTCAATCCGTTGGAGTTGAAGCCTGAACAGGCAAAACGAGCCATGCTCTATGTCACAATGTCGGAGACATACCAGCAGCTCTACAACTACGAGGCTGAAACACACGAGGCAAGTGCCGAACTGCGCGAACACCTCAATCAGTATTATGACGAGTTTGTAGAGAAATACGGCAACCTCAATGAGAAACGGAATGTGAAGTTTATCCTGATGGATGCCAACGGCAGGGACTCTCTGGCACTGGAACGCGGTGAGAACGGTCGGTTTGTCAAGGCTGACATTTTCGACCATCCGGTATCATTCGCCGTTGACGAGGTTACTTCGGTAGGTACACCATTGGAGGCTCTTACCGCATCGCTTAATAAATACGGTGTCGTCAACCTCGAATATATGTCATCGCTTGTGGATATGGATGAGGATTCATTGGTAGATAACCTCGAAGGTCACATATATTATAATCCGCTTGTCAGCAACTATGAGGTCAGAGACCGTTTCATCGCCGGAAATGTAGTGGCAAAAGCCGATAACGTCAGGGCATGGATTGACCATGAGGAAGAACGGATAAAGGACTTCCCCGGATATGACGGTGTAGAGCCATTTATCGCCATGTCGAAGGATTCCCTCAAAGCGTTGGAGGATGCCCGTCCGCGCCGTATCGAGTTCGACGAGCTGGACTTCAACTTCGGCGAGCGATGGATACCGACAGGCATCTACTCTGCCTATATGTCGTACCTGTTCCACACCGATGTGAAGATTGCCTATTCTTCCTCAATGGATGAATACTCCGCAGAAACATCAAGAAAGAACATGACCATCTGGGAGGAGTTCTGTGTCAGAGGATACTACCGTACATACGACGGTATAAACCTTCTGAAACACGCTCTCCACAATACTGTCCCCGACATAAAGAAATCAATCGGCAAGGACGAGAACGGCAACGACATAAAGGTACCCGACAGCGAGGCAATCCAACTCGCCAATACCAAGATTGACGAGATACGCAACGGATTCAGCGAATGGCTTGAAGCACAGTCGCCTGAGTTCAAGAATCGTCTTGTTGATTTGTATAATGACAAGTTCAACTGTTTCGTGCGTCCCCGCTACGATGGGTCACACCAGACATTCCCGGATTTGAACATGAAACTTCTCGGTGACCGTTACGGTATAAGTTCTATCTACAAGTCGCAGAAGGACTGTATATGGATGCTTAAACAGAACGGAGGTGGAGTGTGCGACTTCGAGGTGGGCTGTGGTAAAACGTTGATAATGTGCATTGCAGCGCATGAAATGAAGCGTCTTGGACTGGCACACAAGCCTATGATTATCGGGCTGAAAGCCAACGTAGCCGAGATTGCCATGACGTATCAGACGGCATATCCCAATGCCCGGATTTTATTTGCCGATGAAAAGAGCTTCAAGGCGGACAACCGCATCAACTTCTTCAACCAAATCAAGAACAACGATTATGACTGCGTGATAATGTCGCACGACCAGTTCGGGAAAATCCCGCAGTCGCCGGAGATGCAGCAACAGATTCTTCAGGCGGAGCTTGACACGGTTGAGGAGAACCTCGAAGTACTGAGGCAGCAGGGTCACGATATAAACCGGGCTATGCTGAAAGGTCTTATCAAGCGTAAGGAGAACCTTACCGCCAAAATTGCCACCATTCAGTACCAGATGGATCAGAACAAGGACGCGGTCGTTGACTTCAAGCAGATGGGTATCGACCACATCTTCGTTGACGAATCGCACCAGTTCAAGAATCTGATGTTCAACACCCGACACGACCGAGTGGCAGGTCTCGGCAACAGTGAAGGTAGCCAGAGGGCTCTCAACCTGTTGTATGCAATTCGTACCATTCAAGAGAGAACCGGTAAGGATTTGGGAGCGACATTCTTGTCGGGTACTACAATCAGTAACTCTCTTACTGAATTGTATCTGCTGTTCAAGTATCTACGCCCGAAAGAACTTGAAAGGCAGGAGATACGGTGCATCGACGCTTGGCTGGCGATTTTCGCAAAGAAAACAACCGACTTCGAGTTTAATGTCACCAATAGAATTGTGCAGAAAGAGCGTTTCCGTTACTTTATCAAAGTGCCGGAGCTGGCGGCATTCTACAACGAGATCACGGATTACCGCACGGCGGAGGATGTAGGCGTTGACCGTCCTGCAAAGAACGAGATACTGCATAATATCCCTCCGACACCGCAACAGGAGGACTTCATCGAGAAACTGATGAAGTTTGCCGAGAGTGGCGACGCCACAATACTCGGCAGAGCACCATTGTCGGAAACAGAGGAGAAGGCGAAGATGCTTATCGCCACGGACTATGCCCGAAAGATGGCTCTTGACATGAGGCTTATTTCTGCGGCATACGAAGACAATCCCGACAACAAAGCCTCGCACTGCGCCCGGATGATTGCCGAATATTACCGCAAATACGATGAGCAGCGGGGTACTCAGTTTGTATTCAGCGATCTCAGCACCTACAAGCCCGGCGAGTGGAACATCTATTCCGAAATCAAGCGCAAGCTGATTGAGGATTACGGCATTCCGGCGCATGAGATACGTTTCATTCAGGAGTGCAAGACAGAGAGGTCGAGAAAGGCTGTGATTGAGGCGATGAACAGCGGCGACGTGCGCGTGCTTTTCGGTTCAACGAGTATGCTCGGCACAGGCGTAAATGCCCAGCGCAGGGCTGTCGCCGTCCATGAACTGGAATGTCCGTGGCGTCCCAGCGACTTGGAACAACGCGAGGGACGTGCAATCCGCGCCGGCAACGAGATTGCCAAACTCTATGCCGACAATAAGGTGGATGTCATCATCTATGCTGTGGAGAAATCGCTGGACTCCTACAAGTTCAACCTTCTCCACTGTAAGGCGACATTCATCAGCCAGCTCAAGCGTGGCGCACTCGGAGCGAGAACAATCGACGAGGGCGCGATGGACGAACAGAACGGCATGAACTTCTCGGAGTATATGGCTATTCTCAGCGGCAACACCGACCTTCTCGAAAAGGCGAAACTTGAAAAGCGGATAGCCTCGCTGGAGAGTGAGCGCAAATCATTCGGCAAGGGACGCGCTGATTCCGAGTCAAAGTTGCAGATGATTACCCACGATATAGCCAACAACGAGGCGACAGTTGCGCAGATGAAAGCCGATTATGCCCGTTACGAGGCTGTGGTACAGCGTGACAAGGACGGCAACCCGATAAACAATCTTACCATCGACACCTGCCGGCTTACCGATGAAAAGAATATGGGTATCCACCTGCAAGGTCTGGCGATAAACACCAACACCAACCGCCGCTACCAGCGTATCGGTGAGATTTACGGATTCCCGATTTCCATCATATCCGAGCCGACGGTGGTTGACGGTCACGAGAGTGTGCAGAACCGCTTTGTAGTCGAAGGCAACTTGAAGTACAAGTACAACAATGGCTTCATAGCCATGAGCGACACCCATGCCGCCTGCATGAACTTCGTCAATGCACTGGAGAAGATACCCGGCATCATCGCCCAGTTTGAGGAACGCACCGCCAGACTCAAAGCCGACGTTCCCCAACTCGAAGCCATCGTTGCAAAGCAGTGGGGCAAAGAGAACGAGTTGAAGCAGCTCAAATCAGAACTCGCAGCCCTCGACCGCAAAATCACCGCCACCCTCGCCCCAAAACACGATGACACCATCGATGATGGGGAAATCAAGTCAACCACCCCACAGCAACAATCGGCAAACCACATACCCCCGCAATCCTCAAAACAGCAAGAGGATAAATCTTCCCTCGTTGCCGAGCCGCGGCATAAATACAGTGGATATATTAGAGTGTGAGAATAAAGTCTATATAGGACAATTGTCCTATATAGACTTTATTATGCAATATTTCGTATGCAATATTTCGGACATTTAATAACACAAATGAGCATTGAGGATGTATTATTCTCATCTGTGGCGTATTATGTCTAATATTGACTTTCTTATTATTGCATGTGTGATTATTTTTGCAGATACAATGTTTTTCTTAAATTTATGCAGATGAGAACAGTAACACTTGTAAAGCCCATTATGGGTATCGTAATGGTTCTGTTAGCAATTGCTCTTTTTGGCTGTCAGAACCAAGTAGAGGAGCCGTTGTTTACCGAATCAAATCAGATGGCAGATATGCCATTGAGCCGTTCAACCTTTGGAGAACTTCCTTTTCTTCAAGGTGCAGATTTATCGTATGTAAATGAGCTACAAGATGGAGGGGTAAATTACACCAAGGATGGTAGCTCGGTGGATCCGTATAATCTCATTAAGAGTTACGGAGCGAATCTTGTTCGTGTACGTCTTTGGCATAACCCTACATGGACCAAGTATTCAACTCTATCAGACGTAAAGCGTAGTATTCGCAGGGCTAAGAATGAAGGTTTGAATGTCCTGTTAGATTTTCATTATTCAGATGCTTGGACAGATCCACAAACAAACATAGTTCCTGAAGCATGGCGTCCCGTCGTTAAATATTCAGATATACTTGCAGACTCGGTTTATAACTATACTTATCGCATTCTCGAACACTTGAATGAGACTAATCTGCTTCCAGAACTGGTTCAGATTGGTAATGAGACCAACAATTCAATAATGGTAGCGGACAATGCAGATCTTATACCCACTAACTATGTTAGGAACACAAAACTTTTCAATGCCGGTTTGCAGGCGGTAGCCGATTTCAATTGGAATAATGGGAAAAGCATAAAGACGGTTCTTCATGTTGCTATGAATCCAAATGACGCAATGTTCTGGGTCGCAAGCCATAAAAAATATGGATTAAAGGAATTTGATATGCTTGGAGTCTCATATTATCCCCAATGGCAGGACTATACACCAGCTCAATTAGGTGAGTTCGCATCAAATCTGTATTCTGCTTATGGTATAAGGCTCTTTGTTGCAGAGACAGGGCATATATGGACTCGTGCATGGAATGATCAGAATATTAATCTCATGAGTAAAATGTGTATGGGATATCCTGATACACCATGCCCTCAACTGCAAAAAGACTATATAATCGAAATAAAAGAAGCTTTGCTTGCTAACGGAGGGGCTGGATATTGTGTTTGGGAACCGTTTTGGGTGTCAGCTGATAATCAAACTCTTTGGGGTGTCGGCTCAAATTGGGAAAATGTAGCATTTTTTGATTTCAATAATAGCTTGTTCCCTCACTGTGGCATTGAAGCTTACGGAGATTTCAACGTTAAGGTTACTTTTGAGGTTAATATGTGGAATGCAGGAAGTGATGCCAAAGGCTATATTACAGGTGATTTTACTGATGATGGCTTTGGCAATTGGCAGATAATCCCGATGAAGCAAGCATCCGAAGGGTCTTCAGTATATTATTTTGATACATATCTATGTAGGAATCAAACAGGGAAATATTATTTCCTTTCTGATTCCACTTGGACGAGTCAAGAATATATCGGAGGCTATCAGCAAGATCGATATTACGATGTTAACACCTCGGACAAATGGCAAAAATTCGCTAAAAATTTTGGAGAGGAATAGCTATATAACGTAACTCAAAAATAATAGTATCCCCCTTCTTAGCCATACTGCAATATAGCAGAAAGCGGACAGAAGGGGGATTTTTCTTATTGAAGTCCGATTTGTTGCATTGAATGTCCGATTTATGATAGCGTACTGCTCTAATTTATTAAGCCTACTGCCTTAAAAATTAGTAATTTTGCATTATTAAATATATTCAGAAAACATGGCTATCAAAAACCTTAAATTTAAATTGCATAGGCTGGCTGTCCTAATAGTGATTGCCTGTATATCGCATTATGTATCATCTGCGCCACAATTGCCAGAACCGGAATTGTCGTGGAAGAATGTTGCTGTAGATGGTAAAAAGACTGCTGTATTCAGTCTTTTTAATGACAGCCGGGGTATTATGTGGCTTGGGACTAATAGAGGGTTATATTTTTATGATGGAGTTACCACACATTCTGTTGGCGAAAACGAATTGTTCGGCACGCAAATATATTCTATAGTCGAAAAAGATAACAGTCTGTTTTTGGGAAGTAACAATGGATTGCTTGTGTATGATTATTCTACAGGGACAGTAAAGCATCATCCGTCAACCAATCCAAAAGAAATTCGGTCTTTGCTACTTGCTGATGATGGACTTTGGATAGGGAGTCTAAATGGAGTGTTTCGGCTGAATTTGTCGAACAATGAGCTTACTGATCTCTCTTCAGGTCTCCCACATAAATCAGTGTACTCATTATTACGAGATAGCCGTGGAATTTTCTATGTCGGAACATACAATGGGCTTGCCAGATGGGACAACCAATCAGGAACATTTCATCCCGTAAAAGTTAAGATCGACAAATCAATGTCTGGCTCTCTTTTCGTCAACTGCCTTCTTGAATCTGAAGATGGAGAAAGTATCTATATCGGTGGTGAAGGTTTTTTATACAAATACACTCCTTCCAGTGAAAGCTGGAATAAAATTATTGATGTTGGGAATAACAATGTTAAAAGTCTGACAAAAGGTAATAATGGACATGTACTGATCGGCACAGACAATGGAGTATTTGATATGTTCAATGATACCATTCGACATTATCGCCATGATTCAAGACATGAGTTAAGTCTGGCTGACAATGAAATATGGTGTATTTACGCGGATTTACAACATAATATATGGACAGGACATGAACGGGGATTTTCAGTAGCTTCAAATTCTACATATATTAGGACTATAACACTTAGTGTCTTGGCAAATTCTGGGGAGGGAAACGAAATACATGTAATTCATCGTGACAGCAAAAGTAATTTATGGTTGGCCGGGACTAATGGTGCCATCAAGTTGTCAGATAACTCAAAACCGTGTTGGTATCGTCATTCAGATATGTCTAATTCATTATCTCACAACCGCGTCCGCTCTATTCTTGAAGATAATGAAAATCGGATATGGCTTGCTACCGATGCGGGCATAAACAAATTTAATGAGGAAACGAATAATTTTGATGTATTTCGCATAATAGATGAGAACGGGGAGCATAATTCAAATTGGGTCTATGCTTTGATTGAGGATGGTGAATATTTTTGGACTGGGAGTTTTCTTAACGGACTTCATTCAATCAGTAAATCTAAATTAAATGATAAAGGCGGCATTATCATCTCTGATTACTCTTTGAACGCAGAAACAGAGTTTCCGGATGGCAAGGCCTTGTCAAATAATCTCGTAAATAATATAATAAAAGACAGTATAGGCAATATATGGATACTCTTGTTTCGCGACAATGTGCTTACAAAATTTAATCCTGACACAAAAGTCTTTAAACGCTTTGATATTTTCAATTTAACAGAAGGGGGGTATCCCACGAATATATCTATTGATAGACAAGGACGTATTTGGTGTGCATATAAGGGAGGTGTGATCATTTTCAATAAAAATGACAACTATGATATAATAAAATTCCCTTATACCAACAGCGATGAGACTATTTTGGCTCTCGGACAAGTAGGAGATGGAATGTGGGTATCGACTCAAAGTAACGTATGGAGTATTGACGGTCATTCGTTAAATACCACTCTTTTACCTATCCCTCAAAAATCATATACCGCAGTTTACGAAGATACCGTAAGCAATAAAGTTTTCCTTGGCGGCACTGATGAAATTCTTGAGGTTGACAAATCTATTATAGATAATGGATTTGATTTTAAGTCGATAAAGATGATATTGAATGATAGAGGTGCAGGGCTTCTAAACCTGTCTGACATAGAAGGCGGCTGTACGAAACTTAAAATTCCGTATGGCGGGAGCTTTACACTTGTAGTAAGCACATTGAATTATTCACCTGAATCCGTACAGCGTTATATGTACAAACTTACAGAATCGCCTGACGATACTGTTGGTGAATGGATTGTAATGCCGGAAGGATCGAACAGCATCTCGTTTTCCGATTTGAAAATGGGGGACTATACTCTTTTGGTGAAAACCGTAGGTTCTCCCATAAGTCCAGTTGCAATTCCAATAACTGTCAATCCTCCATTGCTGATGTCTTGGTGGGCAATATGTGTTTACATTCTGGTTGCCTTCCTCATCGTCTATTGGATTATATGGTTCACTCGCAAGCGTAACCTCCGCTCTTTCCGTGAACAAGAACGTCAGGCGGCTTTGGAGAATGTTGAAAAAAAGCTGACTTTCCTTTCAACTATCTCACACGATTTGAAAACACCACTTTCTATGATTCTTGGACCAGTCAGCCTCATGAAAGAGAAAGCCAAAGATGCCGAAAGTAAAAAGAGTCTTGAAGCCATATATGATAATGCAGTTCGCTTGAACAATATGATTCATCGGACACTTGAACTGCAACACCTTGAGGATACGGATGAAAATCTACTTATCATATCAACTTTTGATGTAGTAGAGTTCTGTAAAGGTGTGTTTGAAGTTTTTCAAGAGAACAATCCTCAAAAGAAATTCATATTCCATTCATCATGCACTCAATTACTGATAGAGGCTGATGCCGTAAAGTTTGAATCTGTGATCACTAATCTTTTGTCAAATGCCTGTAAGTATTCTGATGATGGTGCTACTATTTCATTAGGTATCAGTTCCCATGACAACGAAGTTGAAATCGTGGTTTCTGATGATGGCATAGGTATTGCCGATATAGACCAATCCCTTGTATTTCAACGTATGTTCCGTGCTCCATCAACATCAAAATTACACGAAGGTACAGGACTCGGTTTGTATCTTATAAAGAAATATCTGGAATTAATGAAGGGCAACATCAACCTCTACAGTAAGGAAGGACAGGGGACCTCTTTTGTCGTGACTTTGCCACTTTCTGAAAAGGCTTTGCCAATTTCAACTAAAAATAATTCCAATGAGGATAGTAATAAGGCAAAAGTTTTGGTAGTAGAAGATAATCTCCAGATTTCTTCGTTCATCACGGAAGTCCTGAAGAATGATTATATATGCCTTGTGGCAGAGAATGGTCGTGCCGGACTCGCCATTGCCGCATCATTTTTGCCCGACCTTATTATTGCTGATGAGATGATGCCGATAATGAGCGGACTTGAGATGGTCAAACGAATGAAACAACATCCACGCCTATCATCAACACCCATAATCATGCTCACTGCTAAATCTGACAATAAGACTGAGAATGAAAGTATAAAGTTAGGTATCGATGTGTTTATGACAAAGCCATTCGAGCCTACGGCACTGCTTGGACGCATAAAACAATTATTGAAATCGAGAACAGATATAAAAGAAAAAGTTAGAATAGAAACCATAACAGAAGCTGAAGCCAAACCAATAGAAGCTGAATCTATTAATGAGAAATCTCTTGCAAAGATTGCGAAGATTATAGAAGATAATATATCAGACCCGGACTTGAATGTCAACCTGCTTTGTGAAAAAAGCGGTATCCCCAATAAACAACTGTATCGTCTGATAAAGAAATATATCGGTACTGCCCCATTGGATTATATCAGGAGTGTTAGGTTACAGAAAGCGGCTGTGCTTCTAAGTCAGCATAGATTTACAGTGTCTGAAATCAGCTATATGGTAGGATTCAAATCCCCCTCCTATTTTGCGAAATGTTTTCAAAATCAGTTTGGTATCAAGCCAAGCCTGTACCAATCAGATGATGAGTCAATAGGCAAAAAACAAGACAATTAAACGCATTTTGCCCTTTTTCTTGTTGTCAAGTCTTGTTTGTTGCATCATTTGTCCGATAATTGAGAGTCCTGCATCTATCAATATTGTAATTTTGTAAACGACAACAGGTACATATTGATTAGGTAGAAAAGATTGTTTTTAAGTTTTAGAAATGGCTAATACCATTTGACCACCTTAAATATTTTCAAATTAAACAACAATACGCATTTCTAATGGACAAAGCAATCGGCCATGTCGAAATAAGGAGTTGGTTATTGGGAATACTGTTCTCAATTCTCCTTATACCAGTTTCGGCTTATGCCCAAATTCAAAGGACAGTTACTGGTACTGTCATTGATGAAACCGGGGAGCCTCTTATCGGCGCAACGGTTAAAGTTGTAGGTGAGCCAATAGGTGCTTCCACCGATTTTGACGGACACTATGTCCTTAAAGTGCCTGCAACAGCGAAACAACTCGCATTTTCATATGTGGGTTACAACAATCTCGTGGTTGATATTACGTCAAATGTCATTGATGTGACAATGAAACCTAACAGCGAGGTTCTTGACGAAGTTGTTGTAATCGGTTATGGTGTCCGTAAAAAGGATGATCTTACCGGGTCTGTTTCAACCGTAAGTGAGAAAGACTTCAATAAAGGTATGATTTCATCACCGGAAGAGCTTGTAAACGGAAAAATTGCCGGTGTGCAGATTGTGAATGGCGGCGGTTCTCCAACATCCGGTTCAACAATCCGAGTCCGAGGCGGTGCATCTCTTAATGCGTCAAATGACCCTCTTATTGTATTAGATGGTGTACCAATGGAGGTCGGCGGTTCTGTAAGTGGAAGTGGAAACTTTCTGAGTCTTATTAACCCCAATGATATTGAGAGTATGACCATTCTAAAAGATGCGTCATCTACTGCAATTTACGGTTCAAGAGCATCTAATGGTGTCATCATCATCACTACTAAGAAAGGAAAAGGTGATGGTATAAAGGTTTCATTCCAGACAACCAATTCTCTTTCTACCAAGACCAAGACTTCTGATATGCTCTCTACCGATGAGTTTATCGGAATTGTAAATGAACTTGGTACAGAGCGCCAGAAGTCTCTTCTCGGCAATAGCCGTACTAATTGGAATGATCAAATATATCAGACTGCATTCGGAACAGATAATAACCTTAGCGTTTCAGGGCGAGCTGCTTCGTGGTTGCCTTTCCGTGTTTCGGCCGGAGCATATTATCAAGATGGTATATTAAAGACCGATAATGCAAAGCGTTTTACCGGTAATCTCAATCTTACACCATCATTCTTCCACGATGAACTTCGTTTTCAGTTCAGTCTTAAAGGTACATATTCAAAGAACCGTTTTGCAGATACTGACGCGATATGGGGCGGAGCAACTCTCAATCCTACAATTCCTGTATATTCCGGTAAAGATGCTTTCGGTGGATATAATGAGGCTGTGGATGTAAATGGAATACCGGTTACAGGAGCTCTTGCCAATGCTCTTGGACGACTGAATCAATATAAATCGACATCAGATGTATATCGCGTCATCGGTAATATTGATGTGGACTGGAACATTCGATGGGTGAAAGGCTTGAGACTTCACGCAACCGGTGGTTACGACTGGTCAAAAGGGGAAGGGCATATATATGTCCCCAAAGAGGCTATATCATATTATACAACAGGCGGACGAGATTACAAGTATGGTCCTCAGAAGAACTATAACCGGCTTCTGACTGTTTATGCTAACTATAACCGTGATTTTGATGCAATCAACTCAAATATTGATGCAACATTCGGTTATGATTACCAATATTGGAAATATACAACTCCGTTCTATGCAATATTAAATGCCGATGGTGTGCAGCAATCAACTTCGGCCGCAACGGATCAGAGGCACTCGCTCATATCGTATTATGGTCGTTTGAACTATACGTTAATGAATCGCTATCTCTTGACTGCTACTGTGCGTCGGGATGGTTCGTCACGTTTTTCTAAAGATAACCGATGGGGAACGTTCCCGTCCGTGGCTCTCGCATGGCGTATCTCACAGGAAAACTTCTTTGAACCTCTTCGCGGTTGGGTTAATGATTTGAAGCTAAGAGCCTCGTATGGTGTTACCGGGCAGCAGGACGGTATCACAAACTATGGCTATATCCCGGTTTATACTCCAGGTCTTGACGGCGCACAATATCTTTTTGGCGGTAATCCTGTCTATACATATCGTCCTGAAGCCTATAACCCTGATCTGAAATGGGAAACGACTAAGTCTTGGAACTATGGAGTTGATATAGCACTCCTTGAAAATAGATTTACATTCTCCGCAGATTACTATACCCGCAAAACCGAGAATCTTCTTGCTACAGTCCCGGTACCGGCCGGAACAAATTTTGATAAACTAATGCTGGAAAATGTTGGCAATGTTGATTCAAAAGGACTTGAACTCGCTCTGACAGCTCATCTTATAAGCAATAAAGACTGGTCGTGGGATGTGACTGCAAATGCAGCATGGCAACAGGTCCGTATTAAGAATTTGACTTTGACCCCCGGAGCTCCAAGTCCTGATACAGAAGTTGGACCTTGGATTGATGCCTATCAGATGCAGGTATTCTCTACCGATTATGCACCATATTCGTTCTATCTTTATAAACAACTTTACGACCAAGAAACTGGCAGACCGATAGAAGGACTTTATGCAGACCTTGATGGTGACGGACAGATAACCAACAATGACAGATACCACAGCCATTCACCCGCTCCTGATTGGATCCTTGGGCTTTCCACTCAGCTTAGATACAAGAAATGGTCTTTATCAACCTCTTTAAGAGCCAACCTCGGAGGTTATATATTCAATGGAATGGCTATGAATACCGGTGCTTGGGAAACTATGAGCTACAATGATTATCAGCTGAATAATCTCAATCGCAGTTTTCTTGACACTCGTTTTACCCGTCGTCAATTCCTTAGCGATTATTATCTTGAGAACGCATCATTCCTTAAAATGGATAATCTCCAACTCGCATATGATTTCGGTCAGATTTACAAAGGCATGAATCTCCATGTTTCAGCTATGGTTCAAAATGTATTCACAATAACCAAATATAAGGGTGTGGATCCGGAATCAAGCAACGGAGTTGACACTGCTGTTTATCCTCGTCCCCGAACATATTCAGTAACTATCGGTCTCAATTTCTAATATAACAACAATGAAAAGAATAAATATATTATTGGGCCTTGTCATGGGAATCGGGCTATTGCTATGCGCATGTACTGACGACCTCGATCAAATGCCCGTAACCGAAACCACATCAAATGATGTGTATTCGGAAGCAGCGAACTATAAAATGGTTCTTGCAAAAATCTATGCTTCCTATGTTCTTGCAGGGCAAGGACAAGGTGGCGATAACGGCGACCTTACCACTATCAATGGACAGGACTTCTCACGCGGATATTTTAATCTTCAGGAAGCTGCGACTGATGAGGTTGCCAATACTTGGTTATCCGGAAACAACCTTGTTGATCTTACATACATCAACTGGAGTGCAAAAGACTCATGGGTATCGGACACTTATTATTGGTTGTTTTTCAACATTGCTCTATGTAATGAGTTTCTCCGTAACTGCTCAGATGAAGCAATATCAAAGTTTTCATCTTCCGAACAAGAAGAAATCAGAGCGTACAAATCTGAAGCTCGTTTTATGAGGGCGTTTAGCTATTGGATGGTTCTTGATTTGTACCGTAAGGGACCAAAGGTTGACGAGAATACACCCGTGACCGGATTCATTCCCGAGGCGTATGATGGAATAAGCCTTTTCGATTTTGTTGAAAGCGAGTTACGGGAACTCGTTTCCGAAGGTTCTTCTTCTTTATCTGACACAAATGAGTATGGCCGTGCAAGCAAGCCAACTGCTTTGGCACTTCTTGCCCGCCTTTACCTGAATAGCGCGGTTTATCGTGGTTCTGTAGATACTAAATACTATACAGAATGTATAACAGCCTGCCATAAGGTAATCTCAAATCCGGCATATTATCTTGAACCTGACTATGCAAAACTTTTCAATGCAGACAATCATAAACGTTCCCACGAAATTCTGTTTGCAATGGTTTGTGATGCGACAACATCGGTTACATGGGGCGGCGGCACTTATCTCGTTTGCGGTTCATGCGGCAATTCAAGCACACAAGATCCGGCCAAATATGGTTTGACAAACGGATGGGGTATGTTCCGTGCACGTGGTGAGATTACTTCCAAGTTCGGCGATGTAAATAATACAAATGATACACGAGCTATGTTCTATACTGATGGTCAGGAACAGTTCTTCACCGGCGCTATAGACAATCAATCTGAAGGTTATTTCTTTGAGAAGTTTACGAACCTTACTGATGAGGGGGAGGCTGCTTCAAATTCTGCAGCTACCGGATGCTCAACAGATTATCCAATGCTGCGTCTTGCTGACGTATATCTTATGGCAGCGGAAGCATTCCTGCGTGGTGGTGCCGGAATTTCGCGGTCAGAGGCCCTTGACCTTGTAAATGAGGTCCGTCTCCGTGCATATAACAATGATGAAAGTGGCAAAATTTCAGATGCAGATTTTACTCTTGACTTTATGCTTGATGAGCGTGGTCGCGAACTTTATCTTGAATCTGTAAGACGCACGGATCTTATCCGCTTTGGGAAATTCACTTCCAATGCCTACATCTGGCAGTGGAAGGGCGGAGTTTTGGACGGTCGCTCAGTTAACGACCGATACAATATTTATCCTATCCCGGATACAGATCTTACAGCAAATCCTAATCTTACAAATCCTCTATATTGATATTGAATCATGAAATTTAAGAATATAATAAGGACGTCTTTGCTGTCAGTAATCATGGCTCTAAATCTGGTTTCATGTGACAGTGACATCGATCCGGTGTACGTTCTGCCTACCGATACGATTTCATTGGGTGGCGCTTCAGGGGATATAGTGTTAACCCCCGATAACCCGCAGGCTCTTGCCATGACTATCTATTGGAGTGGAGATGGTCGGATTGCACTAAGCGATACGCTTCTCCAAGCTCCCATAAATGCTTCCGTGGAAACAATCCAGCTTTCCCGCGATGAGCAATTTTCTAATGTCATAGACCTCAGCGTTGATAAGGGTGTACGTTCTCGTCAATTTCTGTGTGAGGAACTGAACTCTCTCTTAGGACGTCTCGGATACATTGCTGATGAGAAATCTCCACTTTATATAAGAATTCGGTCTGTTCTTGCAGCAAACATAGAGCCATCTTATTCATCTGTGATAAAAGTCATGGTTCAGTCTTATAGAATACACCTTATTTTGGGAACTGTCCTTGACAAAGATTGGAATGAGACTTCCATGAAACTTGCATCGCCTGAAGAAAACGGCATTTATCAGGGATTTATGGGAGTTACCGGTTGGACAAACTGGTGGTTCCGGGAGGCGAACAATATCGTTTGGGGAAATCTTGGTGAAGCAGGTAAAACATTCCACGCATCCTCTGCTGATGACCATTGGAATTTTTGGTTCCCGGATCCTGCCGGATGTTACTTCACAACACTGAATACTCAGGAAGGATGGTGGAGCGGTCTGCATATTGATAATCTTACCGTAGCTGGAGATATTTCAGGAGAGATGGAATATAATCTCAAGACCAATCAATGGTTCTTGCCGGTAAATTTATCAAGTGCATCGACTGTAACAATTACAATAAACGGTAAAGGACACCTCTATAATAAGGAAACAACAGATATGGGACCTGCAATAGAGCAGAATGTGGCATTTGGCGGGGATAGCGAAAACCTTACGTTCGGTGAAACAGGTTCGAATATATCAGTAAGCCTTCCAGCCGGAGAAACTATGCTCGTTCTTGATTTGACAGACCCATTGGAATTTAAGGTCGGTGCTGGCGAAGCCGCTCCTGAACCTGAGGCAGAACCGCGTCTCTATTTCTCCGGAGTTGTGAATTGGAATGGTTTCGATGACTATATTTCACTCTATGATGAAGGCTCATTAGCCTATGGAGGAGCTCATTGGATAGATTCCGAATGGGGATATCGTGCATACCCACAGCCAGACTGGGCTACGGCATATAAAGCAGCCGATGGAGCAACACCATTAAGCGGAGGTCTCATTCTGGCAGAATCTGACGGTAATATTCCAGCACCGGAAAAAGGACTGTATGTGATGGATTTCATGATGAAAGAAATGACATATAAACTTACTAAAGTAGAAACTGTTACTTTCACGGGGCTTAACGATGACTGGTCAGAGCATGTAATGACTCAATCTACGGATAATCCTGAAGTATTCACAGCAGAATTCGTTAAGGAGAAAGAAACTCCCTGGGGAGTAAAAGTTCTGATCAATAATGATTGGAGCCTGTTCTTCGGAGGCGGAAATGGAAATCTAATGCTCGGTCATTCTGATGCAACTACAGGATTTGATGGAGACAACGCCCTGACCATTGGTGAGACATACATCCTCAGGGTTGATCTCGGAACACAAACATATTCATATTCTCTTAAATAAAAGACTTCAATGAAAATGACAACTATAATTTCCGTTTGCGCATTGGCTGCATCCATTGTATGTGGATCATGCTCAGAGGACGGCCCTGTTACTAATCCAAGACAGGAAACCACAACAACTATTGAGAAAGAAACAGGGTTCGCCAGAGGCGCAGATGTCAGCTGGCTCACTCAGATGGAATCAGAAGGTCGCAAATTCTATACTCCCGGGGAAGACCGCCAGGAAATGGAGTGTATGACCCTTCTCCGTGACCACTGTGGTGTTAACTCAATACGTTTACGTGTTTGGGTCAATCCTAAGGACGGATGGAACAGCATCGACGACGTGGTACTCAAGGCACGTCGAGCAGAGAATCTTGGTCTGCGCACCATGATTGATTTCCATTTCTCTGATACATGGGCTGACCCCGGTCATCAGGAAATGCCGGACGCGTGGAAAAATCTCTCGTTTGATGAGCTGACCAAGGCAGTTGCGAATCATGTTACTGAAACGCTCAATGCTTTGAAAAAAGCAGGTGTAACACCTGAATGGGTACAGGTTGGTAACGAAACCACACCTGGTATGATGCTTCCGGTTGGCTCTGTTGACAATCCAGTACAACTTACACAACTTAATAACGCCGGTTATGATGCAGTCAAATCTGTATTCCCGGATGCTAAGGTCATTGTGCATCTTGATGGAGGAAATAACCAGTGGGCATACGACAGAATGTTTGACATTCTTGAAAGCAACGGAGGCAAATATGACATGATTGGGATGTCTCTTTACCCCTATTGGGCAGAGCAGCAGGGCGAAACCGGAGGATGGTTGAAAGTTGCAGATGATTGTATCGCAAACATCAATCATTTGAAACAGAAATACAACAAACCGGTGATGATTTGTGAGATAGGGATGCCTTATGATCAAGGAGAAACTTGCAAGCAACTCATCACTAAAATGATGGCCACGGATGTTGAAGGCATCTTCTATTGGGAACCACAAGCTCCCAATGGTTACAACGACGGGTACAACCTCGGATGTTTTGATAATGATGCACCCACAATAGCATTAGATGCTTTCAAAACTAAATGAAGACAATGAATATACATTCTTTTATAATAGTAATGGCTCTTTCGGGAGCCATTACTTTAAATCTGCACGCCGAGAGGATTGAAACAACCCTAAATACTGGTTGGGAATTTACCAAAGGCAGTCCTGAAACCTCAACGAAATGGCAGCAGGTTCGAGTTCCGCACGACTGGGCTATATACGGACCTTTTGACCGTGCAAACGATATTCAAACAGTAGCTGTTGAACAAAACGGCGAGAAGGAGGAAACCGTAAAAACAGGACGTACAGGAGGTCTTCCATTTATTGGCAAAGGAACATACCGCACCACATTTGATGTGTCGGATACTACCGGACGATGTATAACGCTTGTATTTGATGGAGCAATGAGCAATGCCCATGTAAAAGTCAATGGACGTGAGGTTGCTTATTGGCCCTATGGGTACAATTCCTTTTATGCAGATGTGACCAAGGCTGTCGTGCCCGGTAGCAATGATATGATAGTCGAGCTTGAAAATTTTGAGCGAGCTTCCCGATGGTATCCCGGAGCCGGACTGTATCGCAATGTCCATGTGATAAATACCGACCGTGTACATGTGCCGACATGGGGTACATACATCACAACTCCATACGTTTCTGCCGAGAAAGCCTCAGTTCATCTTGAAATAGAGATTAAAGGTGCAAATAAGGGAGAGAAGATTGACGTTGAGACAAAAATATTATCTCCTGATGGAAAAGTGGTGGCAGAAAATAATGCTCCATACATTGCTCATGGACAGATTCACAGTCAAAACTTTTTGGTTCCTAAACCGAATTTATGGAGTCTCGAAACCCCTGCCTTATACACAGCTGAGACACGTATTCTTATAAATGGCTCAGAAGTTGATGCATATGATACACGATTCGGTATCCGCAAACTTGAATATCTTCCGGATCAGGGATTCTTTCTCAATGGTAAACCCACAAAGTTCAAAGGAGTGTGCAATCATCATGACCTCGGTCCTCTTGGTGCTGCTGTCAACAAGTCTGCTATCCTACATCAGGTAGAGCTAATGAAGAATATGGGAGCAAATGCAATCCGCACATCTCATAATATGCCGGCTCCAGAATTGGTGGAGATTTGCGATGAGCTTGGAGTAATGCTTATGATTGAACCGTTTGATGACTGGAGTTTCCGTCCAAAATCACCTAATGGTTACGGTGCGTTTTTCAACGAATGGGCTGAAAAAGATATTACCAACATGGTCAAGCGGTACCGCAACAATCCATCGGTTGTGATGTGGTCGATTGGCAATGAGGTTCCGAGTCAATGGGGCCCGGACGGAGTATCGGAACTTACTATGCTTCAGAATCTGGTAAAATCTCTTGATGAAACCCGTCCTGTCACCTGTGGCATGGATCAGATTGGTTCGGTACTGGACAATGGTTTTGCGGCTTCTCTTGATATTCCCGGATTTAATTATAAGCCTCAATATTACAGACTGGCTTATGAAAAACTTCCGCAAAAGATGATTCTTGGTTCTGAAACTGCATCCACTGTTTCTTCAAGAGGTGTATATCATTTTCCGGTATCATTTGTTAAGGAGCATAACGCAGTCCTACATAATGACCACCAATCGTCAAGCTACGATAATGAAACATGTGACTGGTCAAATACCCCGGATATTGACTTCTACATGGATGAACAGCCTTGGGTTCTCGGGCAATTCGTCTGGACAGGCTTTGACTACCTCGGCGAGCCATCACCGTATGATACTGACGCATGGCCGAGCCATAGTTCAGTATTTGGTATTGTTGATTTGGCATCATTGCCCAAAGATCGTTATTTCCTTTATCGTTCTCATTGGAACAAAAATGATGCGACACTTCACATACTTCCTCATTGGAATTGGAAAGGTCGAGAGGGTCAAATCACACCAGTATTCGTATATACCTCGTATCCAAAAGCCGAGTTATTTATAAATGGGAAAAGTCAGGGAATACGAGAAAAGAATGATTCAACACTCCAAACCCGCTATCGACTCATGTGGAATGAGACAAAATATGAACCCGGAGAATTGAAGGTCGTAGCGTATGACAAGAACGGTAAAACTGCTGCCGAAAAAATAATAAGGACTGCCGGCAAACCGCATCATATCGTATTGTCAACCAACAGAGATACCCTTGGTGCCAATGGTAATGATCTTGCATACATTACTGTTCAGATTGCTGATAAAGATGGTAATATCATTCCTACAGAAAACCGAAAGATTAAATTTACTGTATCTGGTTCCGGTAATTTCGAAGCGTCCGCTAACGGTGACCCTACATCGCTTCTATCGTTTCAGGAACCGGAAATGAATCTGTTTAGCGGAGCAGCTACAGCAATTGTTCGTAGTGGAAATGAAAGTGGAGATTTGATATTTACGGCAAAGGCCGACGGAGTTAAACCCGCATCGCTTACATTAAAGGTAAAATAAATTTAGGGTAAAAAGATTGTTTAAGGCTTCCTCATCGGGATAGTCAGAATATCCCGATTTTAACATATAATTTCAATACAATGAAAAATAAACTTATAAAAGAATTCAAAAGCAGATTCAATGAAACCCCGTTCTTTTATGCGTCTGCGGGACGCATAAACCTTATTGGCGAACACACCGACTATAATGGCGGATTTGTTTTCCCCGGTGCCATTGACAAAGAAATAATGGCGGCTATCGCACCAAACAGTACTGACAAAATTCGCGTGTTCTCAATCGACATCAATGAGTATGCCGAATTTGGTCTCAACGAGGATGATGCCCCTTCTCAGTCATGGGCACGCTACATTTTCGGTGTAGCACGCGAAATCCTCAAGCGTGGCGGTGTGGTCAAAGGGTTTGACGCCGTTTTTGCTGGCAATGTGCCTCTCGGTTCAGGTCTCAGTTCTTCAGCCGCTCTTGAGTCCTGCTTTGCCTTTGCTCTCAACGATTTGTTTAATGACAACGGTATCGACAAGTTTGAGCTTGCCCGCATCGGTCAGTCAACAGAGCACAATTATTGTGGTGTCAACTGCGGCATTATGGACCAGTTTGCATCTGTCATGGGGCAGAAGGGTAAGCTGATGCGCCTTGACTGCCGCTCGATGGAGTTTGAATATTTCCCCTTCAACCCCGAGGACTATGAGCTTGTTCTCATCGACTCGCGTGTGAAGCATGAACTCGCCGACTCCCCCTACAACAAGCGTCGCCAGTCGTGTGAGCGCGTGGCAAAATGTCTTGGTCTTGAAACGCTGCGTGATGCGACAATGGAGATGCTTGAATCAATCCTCCCTGACATAACCGCCGAGGATTATTTCCGCGCAAAATTTGTCATTGAGGAAAAGGATCGTGTGCTTGCGGTCTGTGATGCTCTCACTGCCGGCGACTATGAGACAGTAGGCCGGAAGATGTATGAGACCCACCGCGGTCTGTCAAAGGACTATGCTGTTAGCTGTGAGGAACTTGACTTCCTCAATGATATTGCCAAAGAATGCGGTGTCACCGGCTCGCGCATCATGGGCGGAGGCTTCGGCGGCTGCACCATAAACCTTGTGAAGAAGGATCTGCGTGATAGCTTCGTGGAGATAGCCAAAAAGAAGTTCAACGAGAAATACGGACACGAGCCGAAAGTCTATCCCGTTGTCATAAGCGACGGAGCGCATAAGGAGGAATAGTTATGGACAGCAAGAAAACAGTATTGATATCAGGGGGAGCCGGTTACATAGGCTCCCACACGGCGGTTGAGCTTATCAATGCCGGTTATGACGTGGTTATAATCGACAACCTTACCAACTCGGAGCGTGATTCTGTCGCTGGAGTTGAGAGAATCACAGGCAAAAAAGTAGCTTTCGAGGTGGTTGATACCTGCGACAGAGCACAGCTCAAAACGGTGTTCGACACCTACACGTTCGACACAGTCATACATTTTGCCGCATACAAGGCCGTCGGCGAATCAATGACTGAACCGCTCAAATATTATCAGAACAACCTTGTTTCGTTCATGAACATCGTTGCAATGATGAAAGAGTATGGCCGCTCCAATATACTTTTCTCATCGTCGGCAACTGTCTATGGCGATGCTGAACATCTCCCCGTTACCGAACAGACTCCACGTCAACCAGCGACATCACCATACGGCAACACCAAGCAGATTGCCGAGGATATTCTTCGCGACTGTTGTCGTGCATACGATAATGTCAAAGGAATAGCGTTGCGCTATTTCAACCCTATCGGCGCACATCCGTCAGCTCTTATCGGTGAGTTACCTCGTGGTGTTCCAAATAATCTTGTACCGTTTATCACACAGACTGCCGCCGGTATCCGTGAGCGGCTGAGCGTGTTCGGCAACGATTACGACACTCCTGACGGCACTTGTCAACGTGACTATATCGACGTTGTTGATCTCGCCAAGGCTCATGTCGCCACAGTCGACCGCATGACCTCCGGAAAGATGAAAGAAAACTATGAAATCTTCAATGTCGGTACAGGGCGTCCGGTCTCGGTACTTGAACTTCTCACCACATTTGAGAAAGTCAACAATCTCAAACTGCCTTATGTAATCACCGACCGTCGCCCTGGCGATGTGCCTGCTGTATGGGCTGAGACATCACGCGCCAACGAGCTCCTTGGATGGAAGGCAGAGCGTTCTATCAACGAGACACTGAAAGCGGCATGGGAATGGGAAAAGCATGTAAGAAAAATCAAATAAATAATTCAATGAAACCAACATTATTCGTTCTCGCCGCCGGAATGGGCAGCCGTTATGGTGGGCTGAAGCAGCTTGATGGTCTCGGACCTCATGGAGAGACTATAATGGACTACTCAATTTACGATGCCATCCACTCAGGATTCGGTAAGGTGGTGTTTGTTATCCGTAAGGACTTCGAGCAAGATTTCCGTGACAAGGTGCTTGCAAAATATAAAAGTCATATCCCTATGGAAGTGGTGTTCCAGTCAATCGACGAACTGCCCGATGACTACACCTGTCCCGATGACCGAACAAAGCCATGGGGTCCGGCTCATGCCGTAATCATGGCTACCGGAGTAATCAATGAACCGTTTGCAGTAATAAACTCCGATGATTTCTATGGCCGCAATTCCTTTGAGGTACTCGCCAAAGAATTGATGCGTCCTCGCGATCGCAAAGGCGACTACTGCATGGTTGGCTTCCACATCGGCAACACAATGACAGAGAACGGTGGGGTTAACCGTGGCGTATGCCAGACCAAAGATGGATTGTTAACTTCTGTTGAGGAGTGCAAGGATATCGCCTACAACGATAATCATGAGATTGTCTACACAGATGCAGACGGGAAAGAGCATAAGCTTGAAGCCAATGTACCCGTGTCAATGAATATGTGGGGCTTCACGCCTGATTATTTCGACTTCGGTATCCGTGAGTTCTCACGTTTCCTCTCGGAAAAGATCAATGTCCCAAAATCTGAGCAGGTAATCCCTGATGTAGCTGACGCACTGATTAAATCTGGCGAGGCAACGGTTAAGGTTCTTGACACCGATTCACGCTGGTTCGGCGTGACGTATGTCGATGACCGCCCCGGTGTAATTGCAAATTTTGCAGATCTTCATAAATCAGGCCTTTATCCTGACAAACTCTTTTGATTTATTTTAAGGTAAAATAAGATTGTTATGAGGGGTTCTGATATTTCGGAGTCCCTCTTTTTTTAAGACTTTACTATTATAACCATATTTTCAACATGAATAGAATTCTCATTGTAGATGCCTCCGAATCCGACCGTCGGCTTATGTCGGGCTTGCTTGTCAAGTCCGGCTATGAGCCGATTGCCGTTGGGACGATGGAGGCTGCAAAAGACGAGGTGGCGAAACTGCCACCCGGAGCAGTGATTGTCGCGGACGCTTCACTCCGTGACAGCTCTGCAAAAGAGTTAATCAACTGGCAGAAGGCCGAAGGATTCACGTTCCCGGTCATCGCCATAGTGAACAACCTGAACGGTCCCGACCTTCTTGAAGTGATGAAAGGCGGCGGAGCGGTAGATGTGGTGCAACGGGCCGGCATTGACAAGCAGCTCGTTGAAACGGTAGGCAAATACGCCAAGCCGGAGAATATCGTAATCCAGCTTGACAACGCCCTGATTCCTCGGAGAAGCAACAGCTTCCGTGAAATAGGAAAGGCTATCGGACGAGTCGCCACCACGAACGCCAACTGTATCATTTTCGGAGAAAGCGGTATGGGAAAGGAACAGATTGCACGACAGATCTATCTCCAAAGTTCGCGGACACAGAAGCCTTTGAAGGTTCTTGAAGCCGGAGGCGCGCCGCTTGTCGGCAAGCATGACCCGGAGTCAGACCGCAGCGAAATCTATAACCGCATCGAGGGTTACTTTCAGGAAGTGAAAGGCGGTACACTGATTATCAAGAATATCCAGTTGTTGACATTCGAGACGCAATCAGTATTACTGCACATTCTTGAACAGGAACACCCCGATGTGAGAATAATCAGCACTGCAAACGGAAATCTGTTGAAGATGGTAGCGGACGGTAGCTTTCGCGACAATCTTTTCTATATGCTCCGGCAGAGGAGCATTACTGTACCATCTCTACGAGAATCAACGGAGGATATAGCTGATATTGCGGACTATCTTCTTCAGAGATATGCTCAGAAGAAGCAGCGACCGAAACAGCATCTTGACGCATCTGCGATAAAGGTATTGAAGCTGCATCCGTGGCCCGGCAACGTCCGAGAACTGAAAGACACTGTTCTTTTCGCCGCCTTCCATGCAAAAGAGGTTGCCATTACCGCTGAGGACATCAGATTTGACGATGCAACCCCCGAAACAGCGGAGGATTTGACCCATCGCAATCCCAAGTACGAGCGGGACAATATCATCCGGGCATTCAAAAGGGCCGGTACATGGCGAGGCGCGTCAAAGCTACTTGGTATATCCGAAAGAGCCTTGTTTGAGCAACGTAAGAAGCACGGAATCAATGCTGATGGAAAAATCGAGTCTTGACAACCTCAGGAAAATTTCGTAACTTTGCAACGCAAATAGCAAATAAATAGCGATTGAAGCGTCAATCGTCTTAACCATATTCATATCATAACACCGCATTTTGTTTTGACGAAAATCTGGTAAATTTTTGAATACAAGAGCAAATGCGTGAAAGTTATGCTATGCGCAAGCATAGCGTGCTGTCACGTTTTCTTGTATGGGTTTTACCAGAACCTTCGTTAATAAGCGTGATTAGCACGCTATTTTTTTTACCCTTATCTGAACCTGATACCATAATATAAAGTCGGCATAAATCGGCAAGCTGTCAGAATTGTTCTTCTGCCATAAAGATTTAACTTTCAAAATATTTTGCCGATATAAAATTCAGCAACACAGCATATTGTCGATATTAACCATCGTTAAACAACCCTTTTCATAATCCCTTCGGTTATAATTGCAAACGAGGCGCAATCCTCGATAAGTCTAACGTAAAAACATATAACCGCATGGAGATTACAACTCCCCCAAACGCATCAGGCTTCAGCAGGAAGCCCAAATCAAAGAGCGGCAAATCAGACCGCAGCCGCAAGACCCGCAACCGCAGACCCGGCAACAATCCTATGGATGAACTGCCCGCGGATGCCAACGCGTGGCTGTTCGGATCAATGTTCCTCATGGCAGCCGCCAGACTTCTCGCACCTTTCTTTTCATACAGACAGGCGAAAACCACGGCAACGTCCGCCACACCCGAATAAGCGTATGGCGCAGACTACCGACAAGGACGCGGATTTCAAGACTGCCGCGCAAGCCTATGTCTCACTCGTAGAGCAGCGTGCCAGAAGCCCCTGCCTTTATCCCGCGAGAGACAGACCGCGACTGACCTTCCACGGAGAGCCTGTAATCCTTCTCGACGACATCATAACCGGGCTTGACATCAGCGAGAAGACAATAAGGCGATACCGCGACGCAGGAAAAATCAAGGTCTATGAGAGCATAGAGGGAAACATCAAGTTCGTCCTTCAATGCGACCTCGACGAGTTTCTCGAAAAGTGCTTCATTAGTTCGTCCCATCCAGACTACAGGACTGTGAAGTGCAGAACCAACTCCGGCGGAAACGCCAAAACAACCACCACTAAATCATAATTCATTATGGACCAGACTCCCGATCAGCAGGAAGTGCTGATGGCCCGCGACAACACAAGCGGGAAAGTCGGGGCGGTCGTAGGGCAGAATCCCGACGGCACCCCCAAGATGGCGGACGTAAAGTCAACGCCTCTCAGTGAACTCATCAAGTTCAACAAAGGGCAGAACCCCCTCGAAGCGTTCATGTCGAATTTTCTCCGGCAGGCCAAGAACCCTACGATGTTCAGCTTTTTCAGACTGCCAGCCGACAGGTATGAAATGGTCGCGCCCGCAATGGCGGACATAATTCAGGAAGCGGAGAAAAATGCAGAGATGCTCAGACCCTACGCGGTGGAAACGGACGTCCCCGCCCAGACGGTAAAACCTGAGCAACAATCAGTTCCGGAGCCTCCGGCTCAGCAGGAACAACAGGCAGTCGAGACACCCCAGCCGCCACAACAGGCACAGACCCCGGAGCCTGAACAATCAGCGCAGGCACAACAGTCCCAACAGCCTGAACAGACACTCGCGGCACCTGTCAGGAATGCCCCCATAAACGCGGACAGCATCGACTGGGACAAGATACAGAAGCAATGGGGCATCACACGCGAAGATCTTGAAAAATCAGGGGCACTCGACCAGATGGTCTATAACCACAAATCGCCGCAGCTTTTCACTGTGACGCCACAATTCGGCGACGAGAAGTTCTCGATTCAGGCAAAACTCTCTTTCCGCACCAACCCCGATGGCTCATATTCACTTGTGCCACATTTCGTCCGCAACGAGCCGCAGCTCGACAAGGAATACAAGGGCTATACATTCACCGGCGAGGACAAGGCTGAGCTGCGCAAGACCGGCAACCTCGGCAGGGCGGTGGAACTTGCCGACCCCAAGACCGGGGAAATCAAGAGATGCCTCGTGAGCATAGACAGGCTCACCAATGAAATCGAGTCAATGCCGATAGACAACATCTATATCCGGCGCAAAGTGGCGAACATAGAACTCGACATGCAGGCAGTCGGCATACTGAAGAACGGCGGCACCATACGGGCGCAGAGCGTCGAACTGCCAAACGGCGCGAAATTTGTCGCCGACCTGCAATACAACGTATCCAAACGTGATGTCGTTTTCGTCAACTCCGATCTCTACCGCCAGTTGCAGGGACAACAGAACAGCCGCCCGCAACAAGACCAGTGGCACAATGCCGACGGCACTGTCAAACGCCTTGCCCACTGGTGCAAGATAGAACTGAGCGAACAGCAGCAGAATGACTATCTTGCCGGTAAGAAAGTCCTCGTGGGCGAGGCAAAAGACAAATTCGGCAACGACTGCACCGTCTATTTCCAGTATGACCCGGAAAAGCGCGCACCTGTAACCACGCGGATATATCCAGACCGCAACAATGTGGTGGGCATCGCCGAAGAAAGCAGGACACAGATGGCTGTCAACAATGACGGTGCCACAAACGAGGCCACCAAGAACGTGAAAGAGCCTCTCCAGCGCGGACAGACCGCGCCAAAGGACGAGAACCAGCAAAGGCAGCAGAAGCCCAAAGGTCCCAGACCCTGACAGCCTCTCACCATCCGTCCACAATCAACATACACTGTGATTCAACCGATACGGTAGCCGGGTTATGACTGTAATCCCGACCACTGAATCCACGTCACGTCCGTAAATATCCCGTCCGGCAACCGTATCACCCAGACAAGTTATCCCTACGGCACGGGGATAAGGGCAATCCTGTCCCCGTGCCTTCAATAAATTCACCCTAAACCCACATTAAATTATGATCCTTATTATCTGCGAGAGCATTCTCGCCACCAAGACCGTCGCCATAGCACTTGGCGCAAACAACGAGACAAGCGAGGGCATCCACACCTCAGGTACATTGACAGTTGCCACAGTGCCGCCCCGTTTCATCCGCCACACGCCCCTCGGTGAGATGGCTGACGGAAAAAGTCCGTTCATCCCGGAGAAATTCAGGATGTCCGTCACCGACAAGGAACTGGAACGCGAGCTGAAGCCCCTGTTCCGTGAGGCATCCGAAGTGGTGTTCGCCTCCGACGGCGGAGCCGACGCACAGGCGCGCTTCTTCAACATCTGCCGCCACTTCCGTGTGGGCTGTCCCCGAAGCCGTATGTGGATGACCCGGCTCAGCTACGGCGCAATCCGCGGGGCATTCCATTTCCGTGAGTCGGGCCGTCACCTCCACCGCCTCGCCCAGACCGGACTCGTGTCAAAAGGTATGGATATGCTGTTCGGCTACAATATCAACCAGACCTTACTGCACTTCGGGATTCCCGCCTGCAACCTAACCCGTCAGGAGGCTGTCTCGCTCTTGTATCTCGGAGAACTCTCCGACCATATAGACTATGTGCAACTGCCGGCAAATCCCGCATATTCAATCCTCGTCAACGCAAACAGCGGCACGGTGTTCGAGTCCGCAGAGTCATGGGACGATGAGGCGGATGCAGGAGCCGCGCTCGAATCCGTACCCACAGGCGAAACAGTACCCGCCACACTGACCATAGAGGAGACCGACAGGTTCAACATGCGTTTCCACACGCTCCTGACACTCCAGATGGACGCCTTCAACAATCTCGGCTTCATGCCCGGCAAGACGCTGAAAGTTGCGCAGAAACTTTATGACAGGGGGCTTATATCGTCACCTCTGACCGACTGCCCGCACCTTCCCGAAAAACTGCGGGGCCACATCATGACGGTGTTCCCCGATGCCGGAGGCTACCTGTGGGGAGACAACGGGGCGACAATCGACAGCCACGCCATAATAACCCTGCGCGCCGCCGACGAGGTGCTGACCGCGAGCGAGCTGCAACTCTACCGTCTTATCCTCAACCGTATGAGGGCAGTAATGGAGCAGAACCCCGTCCGCAAGTATGCCACACTGGAGTTCACCGTCGGCGACAACCGTTTCAGCCGCCGCTGGGAGATAACCGGCGACGCCTATGACGTGACCGAGACAGGCTCTTTCCAGACTCAGGTCGAGATTGCCGATGCAGGGGTGTATCCCTTCGACCGCCCTGTGGAGTCAAGAGCGTTTTCCGATGTCATCTGCAATCTCACGACAGTGGCAGGCTGTGTCGATGAGTTCATGCACACCGGTGTGCCGTACACGAAGGAGACAAACGATTACGGCAGCGCGATGGGCAGTCTTGTTAACAAGGGACTCGCCATGCTTGACGGCGACGGGATATACCTCACCCCCGAAGGGCAGGCAATCTATGACCAGTTTTTCGGACACGAGATAGCCGAGATGATACTGACATGGCAGTTCGAGGCGAACTACCTCTACGAAGGCGACCAGACCGGACGCGGTGTAATCGAAGGCTTCTCCGGCGCGCTTCTTGACCTGATCGGCGAACTTGACCCCGGATGCGGGGCATAATCCGCTGTCTCCGGCATTCCTATCCAAAAATAATCGGCACTACATAGCTGAAAATCGGATAGAAATCGCTAACTTTGCCACTGAATCGCAGTCATAATTTATTTTGATTGTGGATTTAGTGGTGAGGCAGCGGGAGGGATACCCGCTGCCTTTTTTAACATCCTTATCCACCCACCGCTAAATCCCACAAATAATTATGGAAGTATTACTAATTGAGAAGGATACTCTTGACTGTATTCTCGACGAGCATGAGCTTCTATGCAATATGGTCATAATAATGGCTAACCGCCTGCGCCGAAAGGAAACTGCCGATATGATGACCTCAGCCGAGGTCTGCGATTTTCTCCATATAGGCAAGACAACCCTGCAATCGCTCAGAAACAACGGAAAGATAGGCTATATCAGAATAGACGACGGAAGCGTAAGGTATCCTGTGATAGAAATTATCCGTTATATGGAGTGTAATGGCATTCATTCTAATAGTGCCGCCTATGGGGAATGAGATTATAACCAAATCGGATATGCGTATTATCGCAGCCCGTTCGCAATCACAAAAAGCGTTTGAGGCAGTCGGTATAATACGAGACAGCCATCACCCAGTGCTTGGTGGCATCTGTTTTCTTGATGACAAGGAAGTTGCAGAACACCTAAAAGTGACAAGGCGGACAGTACAGAACTATCGGGACCGGGGGATTCTGTCATATTATATGATATGTGGCAAATGCCTCTATCCTGAGCATGAAATACAACAGATGCTTGACGAGAATTTCCATCCGGCATATTACGATTAAGCAGCAAACAAATGATGAGCGGCAACCGAGAATTTAACTCGATTGCCGCTCTGTCATTTATGTGACATTACGATTTTTTGGGTCGTCCGCGCTTAGGCAGGGGAGGACGCTCGAACGTGGTTGGCTTCTCTGGCAACGGTTTGATGTCAACTTTCAGACTGTCGAATTTATCTCTCATGCGTCCCATATCTTCGGATACGGTCTGGTCAAGCATTGTGGCATAAATCTGAGTCGTGGCAATGTCTTTATGCCCCAGCATCTTCGACACTGTTTCGATAGGCACATGATTGTTGAGCGACATTGTAGCGAACGTATGGCGCGCGATATGGGTTGTCAGATGCTTCTTGATGTCCGCTTTTGATGCTATCTCATCAAGATACGAGTTCATGCGCTGGTTTGAGATGACCGGGATTACGGTATCCTTTTCCACAACACGGGGATGGCTCCTGTATTTCTCCATCAGTCTGCGCGGTATCTCCAGTATCGGGATAACGCTCATCTCGTCTGTTTTCTCACGGGCCTTGCGTATCCACATCTCTCCTTTGTCATCAGTGACGATATGTTCGCGTTTGAGGGTTGAGATGTCTGCGAACGCCAGTCCTGTGAAGCAGCAGAACACGAAAGTATCGCGCACGAGGTCGAGACGGGGAAGTTCGCTGAGGTCAAGCTCTATGATACGCTGGAGTTCGGTCTCAGTCAGTTTTTCCCTCTTCGGCTTTGTGCGTACATAGCGTTTGCCTACGAATGGATCATCGTCAATCCATTTGTTCGCGATGCCGGTGCGTACCACGCTTTTGAGATAGCGGATATAACGGACGGCGGCATTGTTGGCACAACCCTTCTTTATTCGCAGGAAATGCTCGAAGTCGTCAACCATTCCGGAAGTCAGTTTCTTCATCGGAATATCTTTCACATCCTGATTGTCGATGAGGAATTCCTCCAGATACTTTACGCATCGCTCCCAACGCAGGCGCGTACCCTCGCAGATGTCGCCGCGCTCGTTCCTGTCCTTGACCTTCTTGTTCAGCTCTCTGAACGCTTCACAGAGCATCGTCGGCTTTTGCAGCTTGCCGAGGAAGGCTTTTTTAAGGGTGTCGGGATTTACCATCTCATCACGCATCACGAGCTGATTGTGTATCTCGCAGATTTTGGTACGGATGGTGTCAAGATAACGGTTCAGTTCAAGGTCTTTCTTTGTTTTACCTTTCGACTGACCTTTGGACGCGTCCCAGTTGGCGGGGGCTACATACCTGTTGGTATATACCTCCGCACGTTGCCCATTCATTGTTATTCGTAACAGAATGGGAAATTCGCCCTCCTTGTTCGGGCGGCTTCTCCTGACCATGAAGTTCAGAGAGAAGTAACACTCATTGGATAATTTCATTTGTCATGTGGCTTTAATGGTTAAACTAAAGATACATAATTTTTCTCGGTTATACAAACTGTAAATCCGAAGGACAAATGAAATTTCCGGGTTTGCGAGGTGGCAAAACAACCAAATCCACGAATAATGTAGAATTGCCACCTCGAATTGCCACCTTTTCATAACTATTTTTAACTATGACGATAGCTAAAAATGCGTCAAGGAACAGCTGAGGACAATATGCCTAACAAACTCTGGCTGATGTTCAGGATTATTCTTTTGCCACCTGCAACCACCCTGCGAGGTGGCAGATATATAATGGTTTCTATCCTTGTAAGGCTTTGAAAAATAATGAAATATAGTCTTTCGAGGTGGCAAATTATGGTGGGAATTTTATTGCCACCTTTTTGCACACCCGCAGTTTCAATATTTTGCGCCGGACGGGGACAAGGGTAAAAAGAAAAACCTCTGAAAATCAACGATTTTCAGAGGAATTCGTCGGTCTGATAGACCCTTCTGTGACCCCGGAGAGCTTCTATGGAAATGGACAAAAGCGGCAAGAATCTCTTCCTGTTAGGCGGCAAAGCCATGCAGAAAATGGATGTGGCGTCCAATGAATTAAAGCCGGTCAACTATCAGGCACAAGTAAAAATGGATCTGGCAGCAGAGCGTGAATACATGTTCGACCATGTATATAAACAGCAACAGAAACGTTTCTACAACACCAATATGCACAACGTGGATTGGGACTCCATGAGTGCCGCTTACCGTAAATTCCTGCCTCACATCAACAACAATTACGATTTTGCCGAATTACTGAGCGAGTGGCTGGGCGAATTGAACGTATCACATACCGGCGGCCGCTACTACCCGGCGGGACAAAGCGAACCGACAGCCAGTCTGGGACTGCTTTTTGACTGGAACTACCGGGGCAAAGGCATGCGCATCGCCGAGGTTCTCGAAAAAGGCCCGTTCGATAATGCCAATACGAAAGCGGCAACAGGCATTGTCATCGAAAAGATTGACGGTACGGAAATTACTCCAGAAATGGATTACTACACATTGTTGAACGACAAGGCCAAGAAGAAAACCCTCGTTTCACTGTACAATCCGCAGACCAAAGCACGTTGGGAAGAAGTTGTAATCCCGATAAGCAACAGCATGCTCAGCACCCTGCTCTATGCCCGCTGGGTGAAACAGCGTGCGGCCGATGTAGATAAATGGTCCAACGGCCGTCTCGGGTATGTCCACATAGAGTCGATGGGCGACGATAGTTTCCGTTCCGTCTATTCGGACATATTGGGCAAATACAACAATCGCGAGGGAATTATCATCGACACCCGCTTCAACGGAGGTGGCCGCCTGCACGAAGATATTGAGATTTTATTCAGCGGCAAGAAATACTTTACACAAGTAATCCGCGGTCGCGAGGCTTGCGATATGCCCAGCCGCCGCTGGAACAAGCCATCTATCATGCTGACATGCGAAGCCAACTATTCCAATGCACATGGCACACCATGGGTATATCGCCACCGGAATATCGGCAAGCTGGTAGGCATGCCGGTTCCGGGCACGATGACCAGCGTATCATGGGAACGTCTGCAAGATCCCTCCCTCGTTTTCGGTATCCCTGTTGTAGGCTACCGTTTGCCAGACAACAGCTATTTGGAAAACAGCCAGTTAGAGCCAGACATCAAAGTTGCCAATTCACCCGAAACGATTGTAAAAGGTGAAGACACCCAACTAAAGGTTGCAGTGGAGGAACTGCTGAAAGAGCTGGAATCAGTTTTGTGAGAGCAAAGCCTTCCCCCTACGCAGAACAAAAAATCATCTCACGAGAGGAAATAAAGAATCTCGTGAGATGAAATAATTCGTTCCGCAAATTCGTTCCATGAAAAGGAGAAAAGTATTCCTGCTAATCGTCCATATCATTCAGATGTATCTCTAACGCTTTCACCGAGATATAAATCTCATACACCGAAATAGCAAGCGAAATGATCAGCAATATCAGTGCAAAGCCGAAAATATAGACCGATGCAAGATAAAGCTGAATATAGATGAAGAACATGCTGACTACACACAGCAACAAGCTTGCTATGCCCGTCACCTGCATGGCACGCGTCAAATACAGCCGTTTACGCAAGTTGGCGATCTGTGCGGCGGTCACAGACGAATGGCTTTTCTGGTGCTGTTCCTTCAAAGCACGCACAAGGCCTGCATACGACAGGAAGCGATTGGTATACGCCAACATAATCAAAGATATTGCCGAAAACAGCAAAGCGGGGGTAGTCAAATCTATTTCCATAAGGCTAATTCCTTTAAATCTTTAGTAACTGCAAAGATAAATAATACTTTCTCTATCTAACTTTTTTCCATTACCTTTGTTCCCTCAAAAAGACTAATTCATCAAGCTTATGTTTACTGACCTTCTTAATTCCTCCTATTTCGCCCTTTTCCTTATCGTGGCATTGGGCTTCATGCTGGGAAGAATCAAAATCAAAGGACTATCCCTCGATGTTTCCGCAGTAATCTTCATCGCCCTGCTTTTCGGGCATTTCGGTGTAATCATCCCTAAGGAGCTGGGCAACTTCGGACTCGTATTATTCATATTCACCATCGGCATACAAGCAGGTCCCGGTTTCTTCGACTCTTTCCGGAGCAAAGGGAAAACACTCATAATCATTACCCTGCTGATAATCTGTTCCGCCTCTTTGACGGCAATAGGGCTGAAATATGCTTTCGACATTGACACGCCGAGCGTGGTAGGGCTGATAGCCGGCGCTCTCACCAGTACGCCGGGACTCGCTGTTGCCATCGACAGCACCCATTCACCGCTGGCATCCATAGCCTACGGCATCGCTTACCCATTCGGAGTGATCGGCGTCATCTTGTTTGTAAAGCTGTTGCCCCGCATCATGCACATCGACCTTGAACAGGAAGCCCGCCGTCTGGAAAAAGAACGCCGCGGGCAGTATCCCGAACTGACCACCTGTATCTATCGTGTCACCAACCCCGTCGTCTTCGGCCGCACTTTAATGCAAATCAATGCCCGGGCCATGACCGGTGCAGTAATCTCCCGCCACAAACACGAAGGGCAAATCTCCATCCCAACTGCACATACCGTACTCCACGAAAACGACTACATACAGGCTGTCGGCAGTGACGAAGCCCTGACCCAGCTTGCCACCCTGGTTGGCGAACGCGAAGAAGGCGAACTTCCACTGAGCCATACTCAAGAGATAGAATCTCTGCTCCTAACCAAGAAAGATATGATAAACAAGCAGTTGGGCGATCTGAATCTGATGAAGAACTTCGGCTGTACCGTAACCCGCATCCGCCGAAGCGGCATCGACCTTTCGCCCTCACCCGACCTCGCACTGAAATTCGGAGACAAGTTAATGGTGGTCGGTGAGAAAGAAGGTCTGAAAGGCCTTGCACGCCTGTTGGGCAACAATGCCAAGAAGCTATCCGATACAGATTTCTTCCCGATTGCAATGGGCATTGTGCTTGGGGTATTGTTCGGCAAACTGAATATATCTTTCCCCGGCGGTTTGTCGTTCTCGCCGGGACTAACGGGCGGCATACTGATAGTCGCCTTGTTTCTCAGCGCCGTCGGCAAAACAGGGCCTGTCATCTGGTCTATGTCAGGGCCCGCCAACCAACTGCTGCGGCAACTGGGACTCCTGCTTTTCCTTGCCGAAGTGGGTACATCTGCCGGAAAGAATCTGGTAGCCACTTTTCAGGAAAGCGGTTGGCTCTTGTTTGGAGTAGGCGCAGCCATTACATTGCTCCCCATGTTGATAGCAGTGGTCGTGGGCAGATTGGTCTTCAAAATCAGTATTCTCGACTTGCTGGGAACCATTACCGGTGGCATGACGAGTACTCCCGGCTTGGCAGCCGCAGACTCCATGACAGACAGCAATATTCCAAGCGTGGCCTATGCAACGGTCTACCCCATTGCAATGGTCTTCCTCATACTGTCCATTCAAATTATTGCAACGGTGATTTAGGGTGATGAAAGCGTTGGACAAAGAAACAGCCATCGCCCGGATGAACACATTCGGGCGTAAAGACATTCCTTTTTTGTTTATCATTGACTATACGCAAGAATGTTCCTACGTTGAAGCTCTTGACAAGATAGACGCCTCCGCCTGCCTTTACCAATTCAGAGGAACGGGCAATGCCCCCATTGCAGACACCCGATATGCCGGGCCGACGAACTGGGAATTCACTCCCCCGTCACCTGCCGCTTACCGCCATTCTTTCGACATCGTAAAGCAGAACTTGCTGGCCGGCAACAGCTACCTGACCAATCTGACATGCAAAGTGCCTCTCCGTACCAACCTTGCGCTAAAGGACATTTTCCTATATTCCCATGCCCTGTACAAACTATGGCTGAAAGACAGCTTCGTCTGCTTCTCACCCGAAATATTCGTCCGCATGGAAGAAGGGAAAATCAAGTCCTTCCCCATGAAAGGGACAATTGACGCCACACTGCCGCATGCCGAAGCAATACTGCTGGACGATGCCAAAGAAGCCGCCGAACACGCTACGATCGTCGACCTGATACGCAACGACCTCAGCATGGTTTCCGAACATGTCACCGTTACGTCCTATCGCTACATAGACCGTCTGCAAACCAACAAGGGGCCTATTCTGCAAACAAGTTCCGAAATCTGCGGTAACCTTCCCCATGATTATACAAAGCGGCTCGGCGACATCCTTTTCAAGCTATTGCCGGCCGGCTCCATAACCGGCGCTCCCAAACCGCGCACCATGCAAATCATTGCCGAAGCGGAAGGCTACGAACGAGGTTTCTACACCGGGGTCATGGGCTGCTATGCCGGCGGACGGCTGGACAGCGCCGTTATGATACGCTTCATCGAACAGGAGAACGGTCAACTCTATTTCAAAGCCGGCGGCGGTATCACCGCCCAAAGCCGTTGGGAAAGCGAATACAATGAAGTAAAACAGAAAATATATGTGCCAATTTATTGAAACAATACGCATAGACAGCGGTGAAGCCCGTAATCTGACCTACCACGAACAAAGGCTGAATGACACCCGCAACCACTTCTGGCCCGGCAGCCATGCGCTGCAACTGGCGGACTTCCTGCCCCCCGTTCCCGAAAGCGGCATACACAAGTTACGTATCGTCTACGGTCAAGACGGCATCGAAGATGTGACCTGCACGCCCTATCTCCTCCGCCCCGTCCGTTCACTGGCATTGATACAGGCAGACGACATCAGCTACACCTACAAAAGCACCGACCGCCAAGTCCTCGACCAATTGTTTGCACAGCGCGGCTCTTGCGACGACATACTGATTGTCCGCCGGCATCTGCTTACCGACACCAGCATTGCCAACATCGCCCTTTTTGACGGCAAACACTGGCACACTCCCCAATCCCCCCTGCTGAAAGGGACTAAACGTGCAGAACTGTTAGACAAAGGAATCCTCTCTGAAAGGAAAATACACGTAGAAGACATCCCGTCCTACTCCACCGTCCGTCTCTTCAATGCGATGATAGATTGGGGTGAACTGGAGCTTCCTGCCGTTTGCCTTCATTCAGCATTCCGGACACCCCATTCCCCGTTGCTGAAATAGGTTGCCGGGGGAAATGTAGGACGAACAACTTCCATTTCCCAAAGATTTGTTTTACTTTTGCACCGGAATATGAAATTCCTTACCACCATAATTTAACGAATACAACTATGCGTTACACCGTTTCCGCTCCCGATGCCCCGCTGCATGCCGGTATCCAACTCCCGGCATCCAAAAGTATCAGTAACCGCGCACTTATCCTGCACGCTCTTGCCCATGGCAAACAAACGCTCCACAACCTGAGCGATTGCGACGACACCCGCGTCATGGTACGTGCACTGCAAGGCAATCCGGAGCATATAGACATTATGGCAGCCGGGACAGCCATGCGCTTCCTCACCGCCTATCTTAGTGTAACCCCCGGCGCTCGTGTCATCACCGGCACGCAACGTATGCAGCAACGCCCCATCCGCATTTTGGTAGATGCCCTGCGCCAACTCGGCGCAGACATCAAATACACAGCCAATGAAGGTTTCCCGCCTCTGCACATCACAGGCTCGGAATTGCAAGGCAATGAAATATCCCTCGCCGGAAACGTCAGTTCACAATATATCTCCGCCCTGCTGATGATAGGAGCAGTCCTTCCCAAAGGCCTGCACCTGCATCTTACAGGCAACATCATTTCACGCCCCTATATCAACCTCACCCTCCAACTGATACACGACTTTGGAGGAGATGCCCAATGGAGCTCCGAAAACACCATTACTGTCCATCCGGGCGGCTACCAAGATGTTCCTTTTACCGTAGAGAGTGATTGGAGCGCCGCATCTTACTGGTACCAGATACTGGCGCTGAGGGGAAATGAAAAACGAAGAATGAAGAATGAGGAATCTCTGAAGAGTTATAAAGAGGAAACGATAGAGCTGTCCGGGCTGTTCCCACACAGTTATCAGGGTGACAGCCGCGGTGCGGAGATTTTCTCCCGGCTCGGTGTGCATACCGAATATACGGAGAGAGGCGTACGGCTGACTCTCACAGGCACCCCCGTTACCCGTCTCGAAGAAGATATGGTAGACATTCCCGACCTTGCACAGACCTTTGTCGTGACCTGCTGCCTGATGAATATCCCTTTCCGTTTCACCGGTTTGCAAAGTCTCAAAATAAAGGAGACCGACCGTATCACCGCCCTCATCACCGAACTGCACAAATTAGGCTATGCGGTGCGTTCCGAACAGGACAGCATCCTGCTATGGAATGGAGAACGCTGTCCGGCAGAGAGCGCTCCCCTTATCGCTACCTACGAAGACCACCGCATGGCAATGGCGTTTGCTCCTGCCTGCATCACATTGCCGCAGCTAATGATTGATGAACCTCAGGTGGTATCCAAATCCTATCCGGGCTATTGGGAAGATTTAAAGAAAGCGGGCTTTACTGTCTGTCATTAGTATCGTCCAAAACGCCTCTTTATTTCTCTCATTAAGACATGGCCAAAGGACACCGCGCCGAAGAATCTCCTTTCTGCATGACGGCAGATACGAAAACAATATGTATCTTTGTCCGTTCTATTTTATAAGGACACTTTTTTCAAGGAAAGAGAACATATGTGGATACTGATTATTAGCCTGATTGCCCTTGCCGTAATAGCCGCCATAGCGGGAATAGTACGCAACCGCAAACTTCAAAAGAAGATTGATAATGGCGAACTGGACGCCATGCCCGAAGTGCAGGAAGTAGACATTGAATGTTGCGGCCAGCACGAAGTATGCGAGAAAGAAAGCCTGCTCGCCGCTGTCAGCAAGAAAATAGAATATTATGACGACGAGGAACTTGACAAGTACATCGGAACCGCTGCCGACCGGTACACTCCCGAACAAGAAGAAGAATTCCGCGATGTCTTCTACACCATGCAGTCCGAAGATGTAGCGGGCTGGGTACGCAGCCTGCAATTGCGCGGCATCGCACTGCCGGACAACATAAAGGATGAAGTATTCCTGATAGTAGGAGAAAGACGGGAAAATCACTAAACACATGGAACTTTTACAATATACTTTCTTTCAACATGCCCTGATCGGCAGCCTGCTGGCAAGCATTGTCTGTGGAATTATCGGTACATACATCGTTACCCGGCGTTTGGTATTTATCAGCGGCGGGCTGACACATGCTTCTTTTGGCGGCATAGGAATGGGATTGTATATGGGAATCTCACCGATTCTTTCAGCCGCTGTCTTTTCGGTATTGTCGGCCTTCGGCGTAGAGTGGCTCAGCAGGCGGAAGGACATGCGCGAGGACTCTGCCATTGCAGTCTTCTGGACGTTGGGCATGGCATTGGGCATCATTTTCACTTTCTTATCTCCAGGATTCGCTCCCGACCTTTCCGCTTATCTGTTTGGAAACATCCTGACTATTACATTGAGCGACATCGCCTTGCTGGGCGGACTGGCAATACTGCTTATCTTATTTTTCTCGCTTTTTTTGCACCCGATAATATACGTAGCGTTCGACCGCGAGTTTGCCCGTTCGCAAGGAATTCCGACACAGGCTTTTGAGTACATACTGATGATGTTCATTGCACTGACGATTGTAGCCTGCTTACGAATGGTGGGCATCGTGCTGGTAATCTCATTACTGACGATTCCGCAAATGACCGCCAATCTCTTCTCACACAGGTTCCACCGCATCATTTGGCTGTCCATTGGCATAGGCTACCTTAGCTGTCTGGGCGGGTTGCTCATTTCCTATTATCTCAATGTCCCTTCGGGAGCAGCTATAATCTTCTTCTCCATTATCATTTATGCAATCTGCAAAGGAGGAAAAAGTGTTTGGCTATCTTTGTCAGTTGACAAATAAATTAGTACTATTAGCTAAAGGATGTACCTATAAATCGCTTGTTTACGGCTTTTATACAGTGTTCTGCTCCAACTTCCATTTTAAATACTTATCTTTGCAATAAAATACAAGATAATGGAAATCAAGATTCAGTCATTAGACCAGATTCACGAAGCCGCCCGCCGGTTCATCGAAGCAATGGGCGACAATACCGTATTTGCTCTTTACGGCAAAATGGGAGCAGGCAAGACAACCTTTATCAAAGCCGTTTGCGAGGAGCTTGGCGTATCCGATGTCATCACCTCCCCCACCTTCGCTATTGTAAACGAATATCGTTCCGACATTGCCGGAGAACTGATTTACCACTTCGACTTCTACCGCATTAAAAAGCTGGAAGAAGTGTACGATATGGGATATGAAGACTATCTGTACAGCGGCGCGCTCTGCTTTATCGAATGGCCGGAACTGATAGAGGAGCTTCTGCCGGGAAATACCGTGAAGGTTACCATTGAGGAAATAGAAAACGGTGAACGGAAAGTGACATTAGAGCAGTTGGATTAATACAAAATACGGATCATCATTCACCAACCAACTCATATATGAGCCAATATATCATTCAAGGCATTTTCGTCGTAGCAGGAATCATCGCCTTGCTGGCAGCCATTCTGGACTGGGACTGGTTCTTCACAGCCCAAAACACACAGTTTGTCGTGCGAAATGTAGGACGCAGACAGGCACGCTGGTTTTATGGCATATTAGGAATGCTACTCATTGGCATGTCCGTATTCTTTTTCCTGAATACACCGCCAACATGACGGCAGAAATAAACAGAAAGTTGGTCGTCACTCGTCACTTTTCATCGCTATCCCTTTGTACAAAGGCGATGCAGGAGTGATGATAAGGGTGAGAAGAAGTGACGAGAAGTTGTTGGTCGTCACTGTTTTTTTCGTATTTTCAGCCTTTATTCCCAATTAATTTCCTCATAATATGATGTTTAATCAATGATTACTCGTTTTTCATATTTTTGCTGAATTTTACTCATTTCAGGGAGTAAAAGCTACTTAATTCATGATTTCCTAATCAAAATGCACAAGAGGGAATATACTTCATGAAAGTGAGACGATTGCCAACGGAGTCTCGTGTTGCCGGTGTAACAAACTGACTACTGAAGCAGAATGCCATTTGTCAAACTGTCTACCCAGACAGGAACTGATAATGAAACCGTCTACTGAGGTAGTTTATAAAGGGGAAAAAACGCCTGGTTAAATTAAGAAAAGTCAGTTTCCTATGTCGGTATTTAAAGTACCAATAGTTGGTACTCTTAATACCAACCGTTGAAACTCTTAGTACCAACCGTTGGTACTTCCAATACCAATGATTGGTACTCGGAATTCCAACCATTGGTATTATTAAATGCCAATAGGCGAAAATAAATGAAACAATAGGACTTTTCTTGCTTTCAACGAAAGAAAAATAAACTAACAGTAAGATAATACTTTTTACCGAAATAAACAAAAGAAGGTGTGTCAAAATGGCACACCTTCTTTTGCTATTGTTTATTTCCAAAACTTGTTACTCCTCACCCAGAGACTCGGTATACTCCATTTCTCCCTGTACGATGAAAAGAATTTCATCCGGATCATAATCGCCCATTTCATCTTTATGAGCTTCTTTAATGATGTAATCTACGATTTTTCCCAGATCGACTTCGATATATCCGTCACCATCGGGCTGCACATCAAGGATGCCGCTCTCTGAATAATACTCGTCAATCAAATCGAGAAAATAATAGAACTCGTCGTCAGAGAACTTCTCTT
>ENA-OYYK01000052-OYYK01000052.1-human-gut-metagenome-genome-assembly--contig:-NODE-52-length-76214-cov-25.287832_pt1 | contig 76214 bp, 66 predicted proteins | sample MGYA00243247_ERZ653443 | MGnify/ENA primary metagenome ERZ653443 (study PRJEB26926, sample SAMN06165010) | human gut metagenome | biome: ENVO:00009003; feature: ENVO:2100002; material: ENVO:00002003... | reverse complement strand
TTCTTGTACTGCGGAAACAGTTTCTTGAATGGAATAATTGGTCGTATCTACAACATTCGATTCATATATTCCCAGATTGCAAAATTGCTCCCACATGGTTTCTACCAATTCGATATTTGTCTTTCGGTCTAACTTTGAGCGTTCAACAGCCCGCTTTAAGGTTTCTTCCTTACTTGCCCTTAAAATAATATAATGCACCTCATAATGTTCCCGAACAAGACTTTGCCACGGCTTTAAAAACCACGGTCCGATAATACCGTCAACAATTACATCATATCCACCACGAGCATATCGCTTCGCAGCTTCTAAAAACGCTTCAATGACAATCAAATTTTGCTCATTTGATTCTGGCAAATGCGGTGGTATTGCCCCTTTACTCAAATAATGATAAAAGTCATCTGTGTGCATATGCACAGACTTTTCCAAATCTGATTCTTTTGCAACAGCAGATGCCGTTGTAGTTTTTCCTGTCCCCGGCGCACCTGTGATTACAATAATTCTACCTTGATTCATCTATATTTTACCTCCACAAATTCCGATTTGTTGATAACTCATTATATCATAAATCTATCCACTATATCATAAATCTATCCACTTTTCAATCTATATCACGCAATTAACTTGGAAAGGAACACCGCCGAGCAATGGGTTATCTCGGCGGTCACTCTTTTACTCGTTGTCCGCTCCATACGATACCGACGACGGAATTCCGTTATCATTTAGATTTTTCTCGATATCCTTCACCGGAAGTGAGGAAAAATACGCTTCTCTTCCCTCTTTTATTATAAGCTCGTGGCACGGCTTGTTTCCGGCGTTGTCGGGAATGCGCGCGTCCATTATGTTCACGGTTATCATCTCGGGAGTAATGGCGGCTCTCCCTCCGGCTTGACCTACGCACACCACCGCGTCGGGTCTGTATTGCTCCACCGCTTTTTTAAGAACCTCTCCTGCCTTTCCAAACACCGTCGGCACTTCGAGCTTTAAAATTTCCGCGCCTTGTATTTCGTTTTTCATCATTTTTACGGCTTCTCCCGCAGGATTGATTTTCTCTCCCCCGAACGGGTCAAAGCCTGTGAACAGTATTCTCATTTTATCATGCCTTTCTTTGTCTGTATTCTCTCAAAATCTCGCGGCACCTGTTTTGAAGCCACTCTGTTGTCTCAGTATCGTTTTCGACAGCGTTTTCGTATATTTCCGTCAGCCCTATCCGCAGCTCATAGCATAAAATTCGCTCGGTATATCTCGGCAGGTGAGAGTATTTTCTCTCCCAATACGCCGCAGTTTTTTCCATGCACATGAGCCATGTCCGCCAAAAATACGCGGTCGCGATGTCGTAAAGAAAGTCCCCGTAAGCCGCGCAGTCCCAGTCTATAACGCCACTTATCCTCGATTTTTTGCCTACGATAACATTATTCGAGCCGAAATCCCCGTGGAACAGCGCTCTTTCTTCCGGGCAATAAGATATAAGCTCACGATATGCCGCGAGAAGCTCGTCGATGAGTGAGAGGTTAACATAGCTCCTGCTTACCGCCGTCCAGTCTCTCTCGAATACCTCCGCAAGATATTCTCTCCAGCTGTAAAACGGAGCGTTTCCCGTATCGCTGTCAAACACGCCGCAGCCGGAAGTGCCTGATATATCGGTTCGCGATATTGCTTCGGTTACATCCGTAATATCGCCGAGCAGTCGCACAACCGTTTCTTCATCGGAGTCCTCATATGTAATCCCGTCCGCTTTTACGCTGATGCAGAAGTAGTGCGTGCCGTCAAAGTTGCCTGTTTCAACAACCTCTGGAATAGGAACTCTATCCGAGCGGAAGTGCTCATAGGCGTATTTGTCTTTTTTGAAGCCTTCCATATTTGAATTTATGCGCACGACATATTCTCTGCCGCCACGCGAAAACCAATACGCCTGTGACTCCTGCCCTTCTTTTATCGGAAAAAGCCTTATATCCTCACCGTACTTTCGGCTTAAAAACTCTGTGATGCTTTCTTTTGAATAATCGCTTTTCATGTTCCGCTCTCTCTTTTAGCTCTGTCTGAGGATAATATACCACAAAAAAGCAAAAAAATCTAAGACAACAACGCTGCCCTACTTGCGATTTTTTCTTGTACTGCGGAAACAGTTTCTTGAATGGAATAATTGGTCGTATCTACAACACTCGATTCATATATTCCCAGATTGCAAAATTGCTCCCACATTGTTTCTACTAATTCAACATTTGTTTTTCTGTCTAATTTTGAGCGCTCCACAGCTCGCTTCATAGTTTCTTCTTTACTGGCTCTTAAAACAATATAGTGTACTTCATAATCTTCTCGAACAAGGGCTCTCCATGGTTCTAAAAACCATGGCCCTACAATTCCATCTACAATTACATCATATCCACCGCGGGCATAGCGCTTTGCAGCTTCTAAAAAGGCTTCAATAACAACTAAATTTTGTTCGTTGGACTCTGATAAATGCGGCGGTATTGCTCCTTTGCTTAAATAATGGAAAAAGTCGTCTGTGTGCATATGCACAGATTTATCCATGTTCGATTCTTTTGCGACAATCGACGCAATTGTTGTCTTTCCTGTTCCCGGCGAACCTGTAATCACAATAATTCTTCCTTGGTTCATTTTCACTCCTCCTATTTCGATTTGCTGTTCTCTATTTCTTTTTCCGTCCCCGCTGTGGGTTTGGATTTTTCGGCAAGTCCAACTTCTCCGCAATCTATTTTAGCCGCTTCTTTTCTTCTTCAAACAGTTTATTATACCCCAAAACCATAAATCAGCAAACGCAAAAACCGTTACCAAAGAAAATGCCGCCTGCCTTTTTTGCTAAACCTAAAGAGGCTAAGTTAGAAGTGGACGCACTATACAAAGGAATACTACCATTTCGTCTAACTGCTTCTGCCCATTCTGCAAGTGTGTGGAATGCATACCCTTTTCTTCTGTAAAGTTCAGCCGTTTCAATTCCCGCTTCCTCTGCCTCAAGAATAATCCGAACACTACGACAAATAGATACGACTTGAGAATCTTCCAAATAAGCAGCGCAAAAGGGAACATCCAGCAACTCTTCAGGTAGCCAGGGAAAATAGTGGCTCATCTGAGGCTCAATGTTGTCTTTAGTGAGTAGGCAGGCTTTTAACTTTGGCTGTTCAGGAAGCCAAAAACAAGCATCTTCTGAAATCTTACTTTCTCCTAATAGTTGCCGATATTCTTTATCATAAATAGGTGATTCATTCGGCAGCATCAGTACTGGCTCTCTGTTGGTAATTGATTGTAGTTTTTCTCTTAATTCTTTCGGTACGTCAGCGCGAAAATAAGTATGTGGTTTTTCGTAAAGTGGTCTTGTCAAATAGAAGCGGGGAGCCGGCTGTGAAGTGGAGTCCCATGGTTCCCTTATAGTCATAAGTTCGTTCTTTTCATTCATTGTAAACAGTGCTTCTACATGAAGCTGCATATAGTACGAGTTGCTTTTTCCCATTTTCTAATATTCTCCTACATTTATTTCTCTGCCTGTTCAATCATTTTCTTTACTAACCGCTGAAACAGGTCGGCGGTTTCCTCGTCCATCGGTGCAAGCTGTCCGATCTGTCCGGCTATCATCGCCGTTACATCGTCAATGGAAAGCGGTTTTTGTTTCTGTTCCGCCAGTGCGTCCCGCATGGCTTGGAACATAGCGGCGGTCACAGCTTCCCCCGGCTGTTCCCCGTTGTCAATATCTTTCTTAATATCCCGCAGGATAGCCAGGAACACATTTTTGATTTTTTCAATCTCCGCTTCATGTTCCCCCATCTTTTGGGCGTTCAAAAGCTGTAAATCCTGCTTCGCTTCTGCCCGGTGTTCCGGGTGTTCTTTCATCAGGTCGGACAGGGAAGCCGTTGCCATCTCGATAAGCTGGTTTCTTGCTGTTATGCCCTTTGCCGCCGTATCCTGAAAATAAATCCGTATCAAATCTATCAGCTTAGGAAAATTCCTGTGTTCCAACAGGCGGTTGAGGATTTGCACATCAACAGCACCCGTCACAAGCCCTCTTACGGCTCCCTCTGACAAGCCTAATTCAGAAATATCGTAGCTTTTACGAACGCTCACGGTGGACAAGCCCAGTATGTAGTCTGTCGATACCTTAAATTCCTTTGCCACACCTATGAGAATATCACTGCTTACCGTTCTTGTTTCGCCGCTGACAATGCGGCTCAACTGGGAAGCGGAAACGCCTATCTTCTCCGCAAGTTCCTTCTGTTTAGGTTTGGATATATTGTTTTGAGTTGCCACGATATACAATATTTAGATTGGACGTGATTAATTAAAAATGAGGATGGCCACAGAAGTCAGCAACGATGCCAGCGAAATCCAGAACGAGGTGGAACGCACGTTGTTGCCGTTGACGGTAGATTGACGGGCTTTCACTTCATTGGGTTCCACATACACCACGTCATTCTGTTGCAGATAATAGGCGGGTGAAGAATAGATGTGTTCGCCGGAAGTGAGGTTCAGTCCGTACACCCGTTGCACATCCCCTTCTTGCCGTAACACCATCACCTTGGAACGGTTTCCGTAGATGGTCAGGTCGCCTGCCATGCTGAGTGCATCGAGTATGGTCAGCCTGTCCCGGTCAATGCTGAAACGTCCCGGACTGTTCACCTCGCCCAACACGGATATGCAGAGATTGGCAAATTCCACGGTCACGACAGGGTCTTTCACCAAATTCTCCTTTATCAATTCGTTCTTGATACATTCGGCGATTTCTTCCCGCTTCATTCCGGCCACGTGTATCTTGCCAAGTACAGGAAAATCTATCTTACCGTTGGCATCTACGGTATAAGCGGATACTCCTTGATTGCTTGAAGCCGTCACGCCATTTGTCCTTAAAGACTGACCCAATTGCCTGGACACATAAGGCAGGTTGAACAAGTCCGTCAACTGGGGGTCACGGCTGTTGACGATAATGGAAATCTTATCCTCCGGTCGGACTGTAATGGCTTTCACTTCAGGCAACTTGATTTCTGTTTCCCCGGGTCTCAAATCCTGGAAATAAACTACTTCCTTGGAAGAACCGCACGAGCCCAGTGTCACTGTACTTGCGACAATGAGCAAGATGTAAAATACTTTATTTATACTCATATTCCTGATTTTTCTTTGTTTAAGACCTTCTATAGCCTGTGTCTTGAAATACTATGGTGTTTTGGTAGTGCCATTCATTGAATGATTTGCCGTCAACTGGCTTTCCTGTCTTGTATATCCTTTCTACAAATGTTCTTTTCATACACTCCATGTCACCTACGGCAAATGGCATTTCCCTGTCCTCTACACTTGTCACAACAATAGGGAGGGGCACACGAAACACTTTCATCGCATTAATAACCGATTTCGTATAGATGTGACAAAGGTGAAAAGCAGAACGTTCGAATGCCACCCAATAATTATCAACACGGTACAGATGAATATGCTCTCTATTGGAACGCTCACTGAAAAGTATGTCTGACAGATGATTCTCCATCAACTTGCCAAGCTCTATGCCGAACCTGTTCATTGAAATTGTGATTAAATCAATTTATAATAGCATTAATTTTCGGTCGCAAGGGGGATTGATTTTTCCTGTTTGTTAGGGAAAAATTTACAATCGGTTCATATCCTCATGGAATAAGCTGAATATACTCCGCTTCTACTTCTATGGAGGCAGCCAACAAGGTGGGCAGTTCCACCAGCAGCCTTTTTGTCTTCGAACCACGTGTGGTCACCAATGTGCCCGTATATCCGTCCAACTGCCCGCCGATGATGCGGATTTTCCGGTTTCTCATCTCCGGTGTCACCTCGTCAGGGGAATAGAACTTAGGATTATCACTGGCTTCTACCGCCTTGATGAAACGTTCCATATCTGCGACAGGGACGATGATAGGAGTGTGCTGTACACCGAGCTTGTAACGGTATTGAAGCTTGGGGGTACTCTCCACAATGGCATCAAGATGCTCCCTCGTGTCTTTCACGAAAAGCAAGTCCTGCATGAAAGGCACTTCCTGATCCACCCGCTTGCCACCAACTACGACCAAACGATGCACCATAGGAGTGAAACACTGCACCTTCAAGTTCTCGAACATCTTGTAGGCGGGCAATTTGGCATGTCTGCGTTTGAGGTCACGCATGGCATACCAGTGCAGTTTATCCTCTATAGGTAGTATTTCGTCCATGATAATAAATGGATAGCCTTACGCCTTAGTTGGTGAAGGGATACATTTCCGACTCCTCCAAGTGTTTATTATATATTGAAACACATGTAGTTACAACGGTATTATCCAAAAGTTCGGGGAAATTCCCCAGCATTATATATGCTATCATTATCTTATTTCGGCATGACCTCAATCGTACTTTGGTAGACTCGAAATCATGTACATTATCGGTACATCTCTCCGTAAGAGATGTATCATGTTTAGCAATTGGAGATAATTAGGTGATATCCAATGAAGTATAAAATGTAATAATTACAATTTGTCAAACAACTGTTCGACAAATCCTTTTTAAGGACGTATTGGAAACTATTCATTTCTTAACTTTTTTGGTATTTATCACCGTTTTCCCAACAATTGTGTGTAACTTTGCATGCGAAATACATCTCTTACGGAGAGATACACCGATTTGTCGAACAAATCCACTTTCTACCGCCAAGCCTTTTTCCCAACGGTTTTCTTGTCGATTCGCATTTTATTCCCCCCCCTAATCCGCTTATATACAAAGGATAGCTGTACCTTTAATGAGGCTACCACTACAGAATGTACATCGCGCTCTCAGGCCTTGAATCGGTACATCTCTCTTTAAGAGATGTATCCAACCTGCTATTTATTTGAAAATAAACAGTTTGTTAATTCATACACTTTTATTTGTCAAACAATTCTTCTTCTTTTGTCGAACAAATCCTGTGGGAAGGTTCGCCCAAAACGTAATTTTCAGGATTCATCCTGTGTGGATTGCAGTATTTTTTGTAATTTTGCGGCGTGCGAAACATCTCTTAAAGAGAGATTTACCACTTTGTCCAACAAAAATCCCCCTGAACGGGAAAGGTTCAAGGGGAATCTCTCAACTTACAAAATGTGTTTGGGGGTACCCAATCATTCTTATCTGCCAATAGACCGGATGACCTTGCTGTTGGCTTTGTCCACCACCGAAGAATCCAGTAGGGCCAAATAGATGCGGGTCGTATCTTCCGAATCATGCCCTAACGCCTCGCTGATGACAGGCACGGGCACATTCTGACTCTTGGCGATGCTGGCCCACCCATGCCTTGCGACATAAAACGTGAGCTTGATGGGACATTCAACCATCCGGCCAATCTTTTGCAACCGCTTGTTCATCACATGCGAGGCATTCAGGTATTGCCGTCTTTCCTTTTCTCCCGGCACCTTGATGATGGGAAGAAGGTAAGGAGAATCCGGATTTGTGTATTTCCGGACAATTTCCTGCATGGGCTGCTCCCATTTGATGCAAAGCTGTTGGTCGGTCTTGTGCCGCCGATAGACAAGCACGCCGTTTTGCAAATCTTTCTTTTTCAAGAAAGCCAAGTCCACGAAAGACATGCCGCGAAGATAAAAGCAGAGCAGGAACAGGTTCCGGGCGAAAGCCAAGGCCGGATATAATTCCAAATCCAGATTCTTGATCCGTCCGATGATTTCTGAGGATACGCCCCTTTTGACCGTCTTCTCAACTCCCGTATGGACATGGCGGAACGGACTGCGGTTTTCCACCAATCCTTCCTCCGATGCCCTATTATATAAGGTACGCAGATTGCGCAAGTAAAAAGATACCGTATTCGGGCATTTCCCGTTCTGCTTCAGGTAAGCCTCGTATTCCATCATCATGACGGAATCCATCGCATCCAAAGGTACATCTCCCGCTTCGCCCCGGAAACGGATGAAACTGTTGAGTGAACTGGCATAGACTTCGGATGTCCGCTCTTTCCCCATGCGTTTGGTCTGGTCGATGACTTTCCGGGCATAGACAAAGAAACAGTCGTCATGTCCTTCCGGACTGTGATAGGCAAGGACTATCTGCTCGGAAGAAAGTTTCCCTGACTGTTCCAGCTTCCGGATAATGCCGTTCAACCGTTTCTGGTCTTCCTCCATACGGAAACGCAAGGCTTCCAGATAGCGTTCCCGGTCCGGATTGCCTTTCACGCTGCGGATTTTGCCCGCTTCCTTGTCCCATTCATAAAGGTGCAATTTATACCCCGTACTAATCAGGCGGGTCTGCCGCCCGTGTATCACTTGATAACATAACGTGCCCTCTTTGCCTGCGACCGAAGAGGACCTGAACTTGATTTTTATTGTTGCCATAATAATCGTTTTTTTTGCTGATAAAATATAAGTGAGCCGGGGACATACGGTTGTCCTCCCGTATGCCCCTTAACTGTTTTTATCCAAGCGCCTCAAATCCTCACTTTCTTTACCTGCGGTAAAGGTGCCTCCGTTTGCATTTCCGGACGGATATGCCAAGTGTGCCTGTCTGATGGCGGAGTCGGGACGATTTCATGAGATACCCCGGCATGGAGACTTTCTTTCTGGGATTCTTTTCCCTTTCCGTCTTCTTCCAGTACTGGCTCTTGTTTAGGAGCCAGTTCCAACTGTATCTTGCGGTCAAGAGCGGAAAGTTCGGATTTCAGTTGTTTCAGTTCCTCCTCCTTCTTCCACGTCTTGCCCGCTATCTCCTGCAACTGCGGTATCTCACGCTCCAGCACCTCGTTCTTTTCCTCGTACTGCTTGATAATCGCCGGGATACGCTCCAACGCATTGAGGAAGTTCAAGGCGGCGGCATGGGTGTCCGCCATCGCCAAATGCCCGTTGTTGTAGGTGTACTTGTAGTTACCCTCGACATGGAAACGGTTGTCGATGAACTCCAACCCCTCGCTGAGCGTCCGCTCGCTCACCACCTTGATGGGGAAGCCGTACAATTCACCGATACGCTGGGGTACTCCGCCTGTCGTGGCGTTCTTGGCTATATCCTGCAACCGCTTTCCGATGGCCTTTTCATCGGTGGTGTCCAGCCCGTCAATCTTTATCAGGTTGAGCCGGTTTCCGTCCTTGTCGATCTGTGCGGCAGCGGTGAACTTCTCCCAATCCTCCGTCATGGCGGCGATAATGGCTTGGTTGTTGCGCAGAGCGGTTGTCTTGCTTTCCAGCTTCAGTTCAGAATCGCGCTTGCCCCTGTTGAACGACTTGCGCTCACCCTCCAGCGAGGCGATTTTCTTTTCGAGCTTCGCCTTGTCCAGCAAGTCCGTGTTGCCCGACAGTATCGCCATGTATTCTGAGAAGTTCATGCCCGACTTCTCGTCCATCGCCCCCTCGTCGATGGTTCGTGCGCCCATCGCGCCGGACTTCAACTGCGATATGAACGTCTGCTTGCAGTGCAACAAGTTGAACTTGTACGAGTCCAGCGACTTCTCCACGGCATAGATGATGACGTCCACCTTGTTGTCCGCGTACAGCTTGGCAATCTCGTTGCCTTTCCTGACCGCCCGTCCGTCACGCTGGGCGAGGTCGGACGGCCGCCACGGCGTGTCGAGGTGATGGATGGCGACCGCCCTGCGCTGGGCATTCACACCCGTGCCGAGCATACTCGTCGATCCGAACAGCACACGCACCTGCCCCTCGTTCATCGCCTCGATGACCGCCTTCCTTGCCTTCTCGGTCTTGCACTCCTGAATGAAGCGGATTTCATGGGCGGGTATGCCGTAGTCCTCCACCAGCTTGCGCTTGATTTCGGTATAGACGCTCCATCCGCCGCCCGGCTGGAATGTACCGAGGTCGCTGAACACGAACTGCGTACCCCTCTGCGCATCGTATTTATGATAGTATTCCGCTATCATCTTGGCGCAATGGCTCGCCTTGTTGTCGGGGTGGTCTTCGTAATTCGGGTCAATCATGCGCATGTCCAATGCCATCTTCCGGGCATAGTCCGTGGCGATGAGCATCTTCGCCTTTTCCTCTGTTTCCGACAGCGGCGGCCTGCCTAAGATAGTCGCATCGCCGGACTTGGCGAACTGCATCAGCTTTCCGATAAACACCTCTTGGTCGGGCGTGGGCGGAATGTGGTGCAGTATCTCGTTCTTCTTCGGACGTTCCACGCCAATGTCCTCCGCCGTGCGGTAGTCGGTTATCTCGTTGTAGAACGCCGCCAGTTCGGGTACTTTAATAAAGTAGCGGAAACGTTCCTTCTGCACGATGCTGTTCGTTACGTTGAACTCAAAGTCGGTCGTCTTCTTAGCGAATATCGCCGCCCATGCGTCGAAACAGCGGATGTCCTGCTTCTCCAACGCCTTCGGGCGCAGGTACTTGAACAGCAGATATAACTCCGTGAGGCTATTGGATATGGTCGTGCCGGAGAGGAACGTGGCTCCCAAATCCCTGCCCGTCCGTTCCTGTATGGTGCGGATGGCGAACAGCAGGTTCAGCGCCTTCTGGCTCCCCTCGGAGTTGCCCAGCCCCGCCACTCGGTCGTGGCGCGTGTTGAACGTCAGGTTCTTGAATTGGTGGCTCTCATCGACAAAGAGGTGGTCGATGCCCATCTGCTTGAAGTCCGCCACGTCGTCCGCCCTCGTCTTGATGGCGTGTTCCACCTTTTCCAATTTGGCTTGCAGGTTGAACTTGCGTTTCTCCAAGCCCCGCAGCATGGCGCGTGACACGTCCTTGCCCTGACTACGCAATACCTCAAGGTTTTCCTCCACCGTGTCCAGTTCCGCCTGCAAGATGCGCTGCTGCAACTCCGGCGACTGCGGGATCTTTCCGAACTGGTCGTGCGACATGATGACGCAATCCCAATCGTTGTTCTTGATGTCGTTGAAGAAGCGCACCCGGTTGGCGGCGGAAAAGTCCTTCTCCGAGGCGTAGAGGATGCGGGCGTTGGGGTAAGCCTTGCGGTAGGTCTCGGCAATCTCCCTCACGTTGGCTTTCAACCCGATAATCATCGGCTTGTGCGCCAAGCCCAGACGCTTCATCTCGTAGGAGGCGACGCACATTATCAGCGTCTTGCCGCCGCCAACTTCCTGGTCGCCTATGCCGCCGCCGTTCTGTTTCACCATCCATACGCAATCCTTCTGCGAGGGGTACAAGTCCTTTATGCCCAAGCCTTTCAGGTCCAAGCCCGGGAACTTCTGGTGCGAGCCGTCGTACTTCGGGCGCACGAAGCAGTTGAACTTGCCGTTGTACATATCTGTCAGGCGTTTCTTGAACTCCGGCGACTGTTCTTCCAGCCATTCGGTGAAGCCGTTTCGGATTTCGTCAATCTTCGCGTTGGCGAGCTGGATGCCCTCGCTGTCGCGCACCTTGATGTCGTTCCCGTTTTCGTCCTTGCCGATGCTTTTCATCATGTCCGGGCAGGTGTTGTGCAGCGCGTGTTTCAGCAGGTTCATGCCGTCGTAGTTGCGGTAATAGCCCTTTACCAGAAACTCGTCTGTGATTTTCATCGTCTTGCAGGCACAGTTCACGGAATACTCGTCAAGGCTTTCCGAGTAGGTTATCCGCACGTCCGTGTCGAACAGGCGGCTCATGTAGGCGGCATACACGCCCGTGGGTATCCAACGCTCCCCGAAGTTGAAGTCCAAGTCCTCGAAGGGGATTTGTTCGGGCACATTCTCGCGCAAAGCCGCCAATGACTCCTGCGCCTGCGGCAGCATTGCGTGTCCCTCGTGTTCCCTAATCCAGCCCTCCACGTCGGCGACTTTCTGCACCACGTTCCCGGCGATGAAGCGGTCGGCAATCTCGTAGCCCTCCGCCAACGGGTTGTAGAACACCCGCCCTTTCAGGGCTTCCAGCATCTCCGCTTGCGGCAGGTCGCAGAGGGATTCCATGTAGGGCAGGTTCACGCCGCCGTACAGGTTGAGCGAGGCGGACAGGGCTTCTTCGGGCGATTCCACTTCGACCAATGTTTCCTGCGAAAAGGAAACGGGACGGTCGAAGATGTCCGCCTTGACAAACTGCCCGTCCTCGCCGCGCTCCAACGAGAGCATGTTGCGCCCCGAAGCGTCCATCAGGATGAACTTTGCGTTGTGCTTGGCGTTCAGGTTGCCGTAGCGCATGACGAACTCATCGTAGTAGGTGTTCAGGTTGCGGCGCAGCAGGGCGTTTTCCTCGTGGTTCTCCGCTTCGTGGACGTAGAGCCGCTCGTAGGTGTTACGCAGGTCGATGTACAACTGTGCCTTCTGCGCCTGCATCCCCTCCATGTCGAGCGGCTGGAAAGTCGCCCCGTACCTGGTGACATCCCTCAGCACCCCGATTTGGAAGCGGACGCCGCCTGTGTGTTCCCATACCAGAGAGCCGTCTTTCAAGTGCGGCTCCATGATGCCCTTGAACGGGCGTGGCATCATCGCTTCCTCTTTCCGGCGTTGCCGTTCTTCGGGTGTCAAGGCGGCTTCTTCCTCGCGCATTTCCCTTTCCACACGCTCGATTTGCGCTTTCCCTTCCGCCTCAAAACCGTTCTCAACGGGATAAAATGGGCGCACGGACGATGGTTGCTCCATTTCCGTAGCCTGTCTTTCTTCTTTTTTCGCCTCCGCCGCCCTTTCCGCCTGTTTGGCTGCATTGGCATCCATCTTCTCCCGACCGAGGCGGCGCAGTTCCGCCCGGCGTTCCGGCGTGAGCGACATCATCATTTCATAGAAGCCGTTGATGGGCGGGTTGGTCTCCCAGTCCAGACTGCGGTAGATGGCATCCTCCGGGTCATCGTCCTCTGTGGTTTCGGAAGCGTCTTTCACATCGGGTGAAGTGGCAGAAACGGTTTCCTGTCGGGACGCTTGCGGCACATCCATCCTGTTGCGGATAATTTCCTTCATTTCCTGCGCTTCTTCCGGAGTCAAGGACGTGATGTCGGAAGCCGCTTCTGTGGATTTGGCTTTCACTTTTCCGCTTTCTTTTTTCGCCGCTTCCTCCTTTCCGCTCTTCGGGAGGGAGAACAATGTTGGCTGTACGGCTTTCTTCCCTTTGGACTTACCGCTTTTCTTCCGTTCCGGTTTCAGCCCCCGTTCCGCCAACCGCCGCTCTTCCTGCGTGTAGCCGAACAGGTCGTACAAGTCCATAACCGGGGCTTCGGGGCGTTTGCTTTCCACCTCCTGAGCCACGGCTTGCACCGGTTCCGCTTTCAACTGTACCGACTTTTCTTCTTTTTTCGCCTCCGTCTGCATAGGTTGTACGACAATCGTCTGCCGAGTCTCCTGCCTTTTTTCCTTGATGCCATTATAGCGTTCCAAGTCCAGCCGTGCCGACAAGTCCGCCGACAGCATTTGGTACAAATCCGTTGCGATGCCCTCCACACCACCGCTGTGCGTATAAACCATAGCGGGCTTACCGTAAGGGTCGGTGTCCCTTTTCGCGTCGGTATGGATGATGCGTTCCGGGTGGTCGAGGAAATACCCGTTGGAAACAATGTTCGTGTGGTTGCTCTTTACCACATCGCCCAATCTCTTGTCTTCCTCGGAAAGTTCCTCCTTGCCTTCATTCTTTTGCAGGATTATCAGGTCACACCCCACCTCCGTGTTGGCATCTTCCGTGAACAGGTTGTTCGGCAGGCGGATGGCGGACACCAAGTCCGCTTTCCTTGTCATCATGTAGCGTGTGCCGCCGTTGCTTTCCGTATTCAATACCCCCTGCGAGGTGATGAACGCCACGATGCCGCCGTCACGCACCGCGTCCAGCCCTTTCAGGAAGAAATAGGTATGCACCTTCCTTGCCGCTATCTTCTTGAACACCGAGCCGTTGGCATATTCCGGGTCGAACACCGCGATGTCCCCGAAAGGGATGTTGGATATGGCAAGGTCAAAACGGTTCAGGAACGGCTTTTCTATCTTCTCGAAGCCCTCCGTGCGTATCTTCTGCTGCGGGTACAGGTGTCCCAGCATCTTGCCCGTCAGCAGGTCTTTCTCGAAGGCCATCACCTCCGCCTGCGGGTTGTCCGACAGCACCGAGCCGATGAACGCGCCCATGCCCGCTGACGGCTCCAGCACGAGGTTGGGGCGCACCTTCTTGTCGTGCAGCACGTCCGCGATGGTGTCGGTTATTGCTTTCGGGGTGTAGAACGCCGTCAGCACCGAGGCTTTAAGCGAGTCCACGTAGCGTTTGTACTCCGTTTCATCCTTGCTGTTCTCTCTAATGATTCGGTGCAGTTCCACCGTAGGCGCGAACAGTTCGAGGTCGGACTTCGCCCAACGCGCGGCGTCCGCCAGTTCCCTTGCCGGGTTCAGGATGCACTTCAGGCCCCCGAAGCCGCAGTAACGCTCTAATAGCGCACGTTCCCTCTCGGTGGGTGTGCGCCGCTCCCGGTCCAGCGTGAACGCCGTGCGTACCGCCTCGATGTTGTCGCGCATCTTCTGTTTCCTATTGAACGCCATAGGACTCCAGATAAAGCATGACGGTTCCCACCAGCTCCGTGTAGAGCAGGTCGTGTCCGGGCGACAGGGCGAAGGTGTCGTCCGACGTGTCGTAACCGGCGAACAGGTTTGTCAAGTAGGGATAAAGCTCGTTGCAGAACGCCTCGCGGCCGGATTCCGCCACCTCGTCGGCGAACTCGTTTTCCACGACCTCGCGCAGCAGGGCGTAGGGCGAGAAGTGCAGCCCGTGCAGCAGGACGCGCATGGCTTCCTCGTGGGCATACTCGACCGTACTTCCTGCCGACCTTTCTTTTTCAAAGGTGGTGGCGGCAGCTTCCTCCCTCTCTGCAATAAGGTACGTGTCGGAAACTTTGTCGGGATGGTATTTTCTCAGGTAGTCCAGCAGGTACAGCCCGTAGTAGGACAGTTCCGCTGGGACGGTTTTCTTGTTCTGTTTCATTTTCTGATGGATTTAGTGGTGAAAAATCAGATTGTGGAATGGATAGGAAAGAAGAAAAAAGGCACCCGGTATCCCTCCGAGTGCCGCCACTAAATCCATGTGAATAACGAGTATCAACGAATTGAAACAGATTATGACATGAATCAGTGGCAAAAGTAATGCAAATCGAGGGGAGAACAAAATAAGCTCGCTTATTTTTTATTCCGAGATGCAGCTTACTTTATTAAAAGGTACGTATTATTTTCTTCCTCCTTTCCTGTTAGTGAATTTTTTTGTGCCTTTGGCTTCGGGAAACACGAATTTTGTATTGAAATCCGCATCGAATGTGACCATTGCGCTGAACGGCTTGCCCTGCCTGCTCTTGAAGCCGTTGAGGACACCCGTGCTGCCTTTTGCCAGCAGTTCGTTCATTTCCGCGTCGGTGAGCGTCCTGCCCGCCATCTGGCGGAACACGGGCAGGGCGCAGTCCGGGTTGTCGCAGCGCACCACCTTGCCGTAGAACTGCATCGTACCCTTGCCGCACTTGGGGCAGGCACAGTCCGATGCCTTGTGCCCGAACAGCTTGTCCGAGGCAAGCAGTTCCGTGGTGATTTTCCGGGTATAGCTTTCAATGTCGCGGATGAATGCCTCGTGCGGCATCCTGCCTTTTTCTATCTCCGCCAGTTCCGCCTCCCAGCGTCCCGTCATCTCCACGTCGGCGATGTCCATGCCCCTGACGATGGAATACAGGGCAAGCCCTTTCTCCGTCGGCACGAGCGACTTCTTCACGCGCACCATGTATTCCCTTTTGAGCAGGGTCTCGATGATGGCGGCACGGGTGGCGGGCGTGCCGATGCCGCAGTCCTTCAACGCCTGCCGCGCTTCCTCGTCCTCCAAGCCCTCGCGCCCGGCGGTCTCCATCGCCGCCAGCAGGGTGCTTTCGGTATGCAACGGCTTCGGGCGTGTCATGCCCGAACTCATCGAACAGCCGCTCATTGCCAATATATCACCTTCTTTCCAGTCGGGCAAAACGGTGTCTATGTTGTCCTCGCCATAGACCGACCGCCAGCCCGCCTTGCGCACGATGCAGCCTTTTGTCTCGAACGCTATGCCCTCACACTCCGCCCGGACGGTGGTCGTGTCCTTGACGCACTCCGGGGAGAACGCTTCCACCATGCGCCCCACAATCATGTCGTAGATGGTCTGCTCGTCCTTGTAGAGCGCCAATGGACGGTTGGGTGTCACCAACAGGGCATGGTGGTCGGTCACTTTCGAGGCGTCCACGCTGCGGCGGTTCAGTCCGTCCAAGGCTCCAATCTTCTCCGCAAAGGAAGAATGGGTTGCCAGACGGTCGAACAGCATGGGCACTTCGTCAAACACGTCCTCCGGGATGTAGCGGCTTGATGTTCTCGGATAGGTGACGAGCTTCGCCTCGTAGAGCTTCTGCACGAGGGCGAGCGTCTGTTCCGCCGTGAAGCCGTGCCTCGTGTTCGCCTTCTTTTGTAGCGTGGTCAGGTCGTACAGGAGCGGAGGGTTCTCTATCTTTTCCCTCTTTTCGACTTTGGTAACGGTTGCTGCCATCTGTTCCTTTACCTTATTATATAGTATGGCGGCTTCCTCCTTGTCCTTCCATTTCTCCACCGAGGCGAACTTCACGACCTCATCCACGCTCACCGACGGCGTGGTGAAATGGAGCTGGTATACCGGTTCGGGCTGGAAACGCTTGTTCTCCCAAAAACGTTGGCAGACCATCGTCAGCGTGGGTGTCTGCACCCGTCCCACGGAATACGTGCCGCGCCCGGCGGCCACCGACAACGCCTGTGTGCCGTTGATGCCTACCAGCCAGTCGGCTTCGCTGCGGGCTTTGGCGGCTTGATAGAGGTTGTCGTATTCGCGGCCGTCCTTCAGTTTCTTTAATCCCTTGCGGATGGCGGCATCTGTCAGCGAGCTTATCCACAGCCTTTGGAACGGCAGGGTGCAGCCGATATAGGAATACAAATACCTGAAAATCAGTTCGCCTTCACGGGCGCAGTCGGTCGCCACGATGATGCCATCGCTTTCGTTCCACAGCTTGGTTATCACCTTGATTTGCTTCACCGCCGCCGCGTCCGCCTTGTAGCCCTTGTCCGTTTTTACCTGTCGGGGTATAAGCTCGAAGTTTTTAGGAATGACAGGCAGGCTGTCGCGCCGGAAGCCCTTGATGCCGTAGCCGTCTGGCAGGGCAAGCTGCACCAGATGCCCCAGCGCCCATGTCACGTGGTAGCCGTTCCCGGTGAAATACCCTTCTTCCCTTTTCATCGCGCCGACAATCCGTGCTATCTCACGGGCGACGCTCGGTTTTTCTGCCAATATGGTAATCATGTCTTTCTCTGTTTTTTTATTCGTTGATACTTTTGTCTTTAATGGGGATGAAACGGGGCACGGCATTGTTTGTGGGATATGCGCACAAGGCGGTGCATGTTCCCCGTTTCAGCCCGTCAATACTTATCGGATGGATTTAGTGGCGGCAATCAGGAAGATACTTTCATGCCTTTGGATTTCTTGGCCTGCTGCTTCTGCTGCGCATCATTCTTCGGCGTGGTCTGACCCTGCTGCAACGGCTCTTTCACGTGTTTGGTCGCTTCGTTGGTCTTCCCTTCGTTGTTCACGGCGAGCTGTGTCCGGCTCTCGTTGGACGGTGCGACGGTCTGCGCGAGGTCGGGGTTCTGCGAGTAGGTCAGCGGTCGGCCTTTCTCGAAGTTGAACTTCAGGTACTTCGTGCAGGGCTGGCCTTGGTCGTCCTTCGCATTGGCGAGCACCACCGTCTTGCCCGCCACGTAGTCGGCTATCTGCTGGTCGGTAAACACATCGTCTTTCCATTTCTTGATGGGGCGGATGCTCCCGTCCTCGTTTGTCCACGAGCGGTTACGGCGTTGCTGGTTATTCCCATCTTCTTCACCTTGTGACTGTTGGGGCGAATTGGAATTGTCCTGCGCCTTACCTTGGCCGTTTCCCTGACGCTGGGATTGCTGCTGCCTCGGTTGTCCCGGCACGAACTCCACATCGCGCTTGTCGGCGTTCACCTGCAACAAGGCTTGGAACTTGCGCCCGTTGGAGAGCATCACTTCCTTGGGCAAAGGCAATCCCGCACGTAGGATGTCCTGCTCTTCCCTTGACAGGTTGGTCTGTCCGATTTTGTTAGGGATGCGCACCTTGTCGGCAGGGATGTCCACGATTTCATTCGTCAGGCGGTCGATGCTGATGTAGTGGGGCTTGATTTCACCTGTCTTCTCGTTGGCGAAGTTGACGGGCTTGCCGAGGTTGCCCGTGCGTTTCAACGTCTTCTTGTCCTCTTCGGTGAAGGTGTAGCCCCTGTGGGGGATGTCAAGGCGTGGTTCATTGCGGATAAAATGGGGTGTCAGCTTCAGATAGCCGTCCTCCATCTTCTGGAAAGACAATCGGGCCTGCAATTCGTAACTCTCATAGCCGAAGGTCGGCTTTACCGTCACTAATCCCGTCTTGCCGTAGTTCATCAGGGCTTTTAGGTCCTTTTCCGAGAGTTTCTCCTTGTCAATGCCGCACTTGCGCAGTTCCTCCCAGTTTACTTGGTCGTCCGCTATCAGATTAGGCTTCTCCTGTGTTTCAGCTACCTGTGGCTGCTGAACATCCTTCTCTTGTTTCAGTTCTTCTTTCTTTTCCATTTCTTCTGTCTTTTTAATGGGTTCGTTGTTATTTTTTTCTTGTTTGACATTCTCTGTTTCTGCTTGTTGCTGGTACTTGGCGGTGTCCACCTTGTGCGAGGCAAGTATCTCCGCGTTTGCCACGGGGTCTTTCAGGAAGTCCTTGATGACGGGAAGCAGCGTGTCCACCGCATCCGCCGCCACCCGATAGAAGCCGAAGCGCGTCGGCTCCTTGCACTGGCGGTAGAAGTTCTTGAAGAAATTGTCCACCATGTCCCCGTGGCGGTCGAAGCGCAGGAAGTCCTGCGAGTGTTCCGGCTTCGCGGGCTTCGTATTGGGGTAGCCCTTGCCGTCCAGCCCGGCGACCACGCTGATCTCGCCCGTTTTCTCGTCGCGGACGACCAGCACGTCCTCTTGCTTTTTCTTTTTCTGTTCCATTTTTTTCGATGTTTTTTAATGGGTTATCAAAATCACAGCTTGCGCCATTCGTCTATTTCCTTCTCATATATTTCCAAGTGGCGGCGGACGATGTTTTCCGTCAATCCTGAAACGCTCATTTTCCGCTCACCGAACAACCGGACTATCCGGTCCAGCCTGTCACGGGTCTCCTTGCTGAGGAATACCGGCTTGCGGTCTTCAATGGCAGGCACGGGCAGGTAAATCCGCCTGTAATCCGCCAAGGCTTCCTTGCAGGTGGCCATACTCGGTTTCTGTTCTCTGGTTTCAGCCGTCATGGCCATGTTTTCTTTTTCCGTTGCCATCATTTTTACTTTTATTTTTTAGGTGAATACTTCTTGTGGCCCGGTCTTTTGCCGGATTTGTTCTTTGGGGCTTCCATGCCGGGTTGCTCTTTCATGCGGAGCACCTTGGTACCGCCTTGCAGCACTTCCTCCATATTTTGGCTGATGAACTCCAGCACGTCCGATTCCTTGTAATAGGTCTTGTGACCAATCCGTTGGTAACGGAGCCTGTACTTGCTTCGGAAGCGTTGCAGCGACCGTTTGCTTGTCCTCAGCATCTCGCACAGGTCCTGGTTGTCGTACAACCGTTCCCCGTCCAGGTACTTCACTCCGGCGGCATCCTTGTTCACCAGCACCGAGATGATCCGGTCCTGGCGGTCGAAACGTTCCATGATGCGTCCCATCCATTCCTCGAAGATGTCCCGCCCGACCGTTTCCGCCGTCTTCGGGATATTCTCCTTCTTGAAGATTCTTGCGGCTTGCCCGCCACTGCTTCCCGCCGCTTCCACGGCCGGGTTCTGTTTCACTTTCTCTGTGTCCATATCGTTCCTTGTTGATGATTACGCTGCAAAAATCGGTATTGTGCAAGAGGCGTTTTCCATAGTCGTTACCGAGTCGGCAATGATTTTTTTGAAAAGTCCCGTCCGGCAGGTCTGAAAAAGCTTTTATGCCGCTGTTTCCATCCCTCAAGGTACATAAGGTGTCTTGCCTTACCATATATTATATATAAGGTGTGGGGCAGGGACTGGAACAGGAATGATGGGGAGATAGATGTACCCGAAGAACGCCAACGGCTGCCACGACAACGCCAAATGCTGCCACGCGCCTGACAAGCGGTGGACTCTGCCCGTAATTCCGTTTACTTTGCGGCATAATCACAATTAAACGGTAATCTTATGGAAAATGTAATCGTAATCGAGCAAAAGACTTTTGAGGAATTGATGGCGCGTTTCAACCGGCTGGCCGGAATGGTGGACAGGTTCTGCCGCAAGGCGGAGGAGAAACGCCTCAGTGAATGGCTGGACAGCACGGAGGTGTGCCAGATCCTGCAAATCAGCCCGCGCACCTTGCAGACGCTGCGCGACAACGGCACGCTGGCTTACTCACAGATTGTGCGCAAGATGTTCTACCGGGCGGAGGACGTGCGGCGCATCGTGCCGCTGGTGGAGGAACGCCGCACCCTGGCGGCCTTGAAAGGAAAAACTATTTGAGGAAGGTTAAATGAGTATCACTTAAATCAGACTGACAATGAACGAATTGATGACAAGGGAAAGCGGACAGATGGCCGCGCTGTTCAGAATGCTGGAGCACGCATTGGACCACATTGAATTATTGGCCGAAAACTACCGCCCCGTATTGGGCGGGGAACGCTACCTGACAGACCGGGAAGTGGCCAAATTGTTGAAGACCTGCCGCCGGACATTGCAGGAATACCGGGATGCGGGGCGCATGTCTTATATCCAGCTGGGAGGGAAAATCCTGTACCGGGAGTCGGATATCGAACGGCTGCTGATGGAGGGTTATCGGGAGGCATTCCGTATCGGAACCTGAGAAGGACATGGGAAAAATGTAGGTGGCGGTAGAAGTCGTGTACGCATTGAAAAGTGGACCACCCTTTCCGGTATTTGCAAAAAACACTTGCAAATGACCCGGCCACCTGTAGGAATGTACGAAAGCGGCGCATCACGGGAGATAATCCTCTCATGATGCGCCGCTTTATTGTGCGTGAGTTGATAATACGGTCAATTCCGCACCATTTGCCAATGCGGACTGACCGGAAAGATGAACAGGCGGGCGGTATTCCGTCCACCGTGGCAAGTGAATTTTCCGATGACCCGTTCTCGCAGACGTTTTGCCCCGCAGGTATGAAGGCGGAAGGCAAGGGCAATGACCAACGGGAGGCCGTACAGCACGTCCATCCCGTACCCGTCCGCTTGGCGGACACGACGTTCCGCTTCGCCGGGATTCAGGATGCCGCTCTTGTACACGGCCTTTATCGCCGCCCGGAGCGTGAGGGCAACCACGCCGAACAGTTCCATCAGTTCCGGTTCATTCATCCAGATGGCTGTTGCGGAAACATCCGGCACGTGAAGTGTGCCGTGTTCGTCCAAAGTGATAATGTAACGTTCCATGATTCCTGACTTTTTTGTTATTCATCCATTGGCATTTCGTTCCGGCTGTTGCGCCGTTCCATCAGACGGTCCATGTCCTTCGATATCTTGCAGTCGGTAATCTGCGCATAAATCTGGGTGCTGTTGATGTCGGCATGGCCCATCATCTTCGCCGCGCTTTCTATGGAAATGCCCTCGGAGACCAAAAGGGTACCGAAGGTGTGCCTTGCGGCGTGATGGGAAAGGTTCTTCTGGATGCCCAGCATGACACCCAGCCCGTGAATGTCGTACCAAAGGATGTCCCGCTTGGGCAGGGGGAACACGGGACGGGTGTCGTCCGTGGTATTGTACAGTTCCAGAATCTGCCGAGCGGCCGGGTGCAGGGGGACGAAGGTCTCCACCTCGGTCTTTTCCCTCGGCTTGCGGATATAGAGCCTGCCCTCAGAAGTTTTGCCGATGTGTCGGGGGTACAGGTTATACACGTCCGCGTACGCCAGACCGGTCAGCGAGGAGAAGATGAACATGCGGCGGGCCAGCTCCACCTTGGGATCCGGCATCGGCGTGGCCATAAGGCGTTTCAGCTCGCTGCGGCTGATGTGGCGCATCTTGGGCGGGTCCTTCTTCTCATAATGCACGTCCTCCAAGGGGTTGCACCGGAGCACGCCCTCATCCACCGCAATATAGATAAGGCGGTTCAGCCAGCACAGGCAGTGGTTCACATGCCCGGAGGCATAACCCAGTTCCTTTTTCAGGAACAGTTTGAACGAATGGCCGAACTCCTCCGTGATGTCGGAAAAGGCGATGTCCTCCAGGCCACGGGACTGGAGGAACTGTTGCAGGTTGAGCTGCGTGGTCTTCGACTGCCGGAACGTGGAAGTCGAATGGATTTGTTCGGCACGCAGCCTGAGCCGTTCCCGCTCCGCTTCGCCGCCTTTGAGAAGGGTCTGGGGAATGGTCGCCACACCTGTCACGGCGTTTTTCAGCAGTTCGGCGCTGACTGCGCCCTGTTCTTTCAGGAGGCGGTCATAAGCCCGTTCGAGATTCAGGCGGAATTCTGCGAGGCGGTTGTTCTCGCGGGGCTGGCGGATGGTTCCCGTCTGGCTGTTCCAATCCTCCGGACGGCAGAAGATGCCGGTCGTGATGAGGATGCTTTTGCCGTCGATGGACACACGGCAAAGGACGGCGGTCGTGCCGTCGGACTTGATTCTTTTCCTATTGATATAGGGCAATATCTTGAAAGTGCTACGCATGATGGTTCATTTTAGCTGATGTTCTACATTTATTTTTTTCCAATCTCGTTTTTACAACCCTTTCTCATAAAACCAGTTCAAGGTCTTTGGTCGCCTCAATGAAGCGGTCCATGTCCTCGAACAGCTTTTTCGGGGTGACTCGGGCATAGATCTGGGTCGTCTTTATATTGTTATGTCCCAGCATCTTGCTGATGGTCTCGATGGGCACGCCCTCTTCGAGCGTGACAAGCGAGGCAAACGAGTGCCTTCCCATATGATAGACGAGTTCGGTCGTCAGTCCGGCCAGCACGCGCAGGATTTTCATGTTCGCCCGAAGCGTACTGTACAGCTGGTTAGGGAACAGGGTCTCCCGCAAATCGTCCCGGTATTTCTCTATCAGGGCAATGGCCTCGGGTAGCAGTTTGACGCGCGCCGTCAGTTCGTTCTTTTTCCGTCGGTATTTCAACCACAGGCTGCCTTCATCGTCGGTGAAGAGGTTCTCGCGGGTAATGGATATGGTGTCCGCATAGGCGGTTCCGGCATAACAGGCAAACAGGAACAGGTCCCTCGTAAGGACGAGGGAGCGGCGCTTTTCCGGGATTTCCAAGTCACGCAGCTTCTCGAAGTCCTCGCGGCTCAACGCCTTCGGGGTGGTCTCCTTCTGCTTGGGTATCTTGAAATGCAGGAAATGGTACCGCTCGGAGAACCCTTCCTTGTACGCTATCCGGCAGATCCGTTTCAGCAGGGCCAGATGATGCCGTGAGGTCTGGTTGGAATACCCGCATTTTACTTCGATATAGGACTGGTATTCCCGAATGAACTGTTCGTTCAACGCACCGAAGGCGATGTCCTTCACCTTGTATTTTTTCCTGACAAACTCGCCGAGCGTTTTCCGCGCATAATGGTAGGTGCTCATGGAGGACGCGCACACATCGATGCCGATGCGCTCCCTCGTTTCCTCGATGTGCCGGTCGAACAGCCGGAGCAGGGTCATCTGGGTTTCCATGCTTCCCTGGAAAAGGTTCCTCACGTCCGCAGCGCCGAAATCGCGTTTCCGTTCCTGCAATTCATTGAATGCCGCATGGATGGCCAGCAGCAGTTTCTCGATTTTCGCATTGGTCTCCACCGCCTCGCGGCTCTTTCCTTCCAGACGGTTTTCACGCACGTTCCACAGCTTGGGCGTGCACGAGAGCTTGGTGCTGAACTGCGCCACCGTCCGGTTCAATGTGATGCGTCCCATGATGGGAGCTTTGCCCGACTTGTCGGGTTCGGTCTTCTTCAAAAACAGCAAGACCTTGAATTTCTCAATTTTCATACGCCTACATTTTTTTGAGTGCAAAGTTATTATGAATGTAAGCGTTCATCGCTACGCAAAATACTGAGTATCATAGAAAAACAACCCGTCGGAGAACTTTTTTCAATCATCCGGTTAACACGGCAGGTTTCCGAAACAACCTGTTAACGGTTAAGAAACGGAACCGATTCGGCATTCCGTCTGAATCCGTTTCAGAAAGGTGTGCCAGATAATGAAATGTAGCTCATTTCTAACAGATTATGTTTCTAACGCGCTGTTCTATTTGATGTTGCTATGCTAATGAGTTCCCATCAAAGCCGCCACACGTTCGCCACAATGATGCTGACATTGGGAGCAGATTTATACACTGTATCTAAATTGCTCGGTCATACATCTGTAAAGATGACCCAAGTGTATGCCAAAATCGTCAATAAGAAAAAAGACGATGCAGTAAATCTGACTAACGGTTTATTCGATTGACAATGCGATGAGCATCAGACCAGATATCTAAACACTTATTTAGGGTGTTGTTCCGGCAGGATTTTCTTTCGGGAGCAACACCCTTATAATATATTATAAATCCAATTTAAAGTATTTCATCATGAAAAGACCTAACAATGGCCCTCTCTCTTTTTGGAGGGAAGAAACATCTGCACCATTTTGTTGAAGAACAGGATGTAGCGAAAGAATTTTTCGCATTGCTCGTTGAAGCAAAAACAATGTATCTCCGTGATGTCGTGGCGGGTAGTAAGCAGTACCACCGTTACGTGGAGGATTTTGTAAACAGCCACCGGTATATCGACTGCAATCATGCGGTCTGCCGGAACTGCCATGAAATGAACATTCATATCGTCAAAGGATTATTAAACGATTGTTCCAATCTTATCCGATCACTTTTTACCGAAGCAGACTTCTCGTTCGAGAAGTGTATGGAACTGAAACGAATGTATGATATGTTTGTGCCACCATCACAGTCCATCACGTGCTGCAAAGACGGCCCGACAAGGATTTATCCTCTTTCTTTTGGATGCAATCTCACTCGTAAACAGATGATAGGTATTACGGCTTGTGCCAATGCTTATCATCTGTTTTGCGTTTCTACCCTACACGTGGAAGATATGGAAGCCCTGCTTTCCTGCAAGGAAGGATTCTGTATTCGTGTAAACAATATCCGTCATGTGGCCATCCTGTTCGATACACTCCTTGAACACTCGTTCATCCAAGCCAAATGGCAGACCGTTCTCAGTAATGGACGGTTCTTACAAACCAAGGACGGAAAAGGATTCGTTTCAGCTTCAAGCCTTTCATCCGCTCTGTCTGCTCTACGCAACAACATGACATCAGCAGGTTACGGTATCAGGCGAGCCATTGATGAACTGAGAGAGTGGTAAGAAGTGCCAATAAGCGAAGTATGTGAAAGGTAAAAGCGTGATAGTTGCCGTGATACGTGGTTACTATCACGGTGCAAACTCATGCTGACCTTTTGGGTTGCCCTATCTTTGCCCTCCGTTAGCGCGCTACATAACGGAGGGCATACTTCCATTGTCTAATTTTATAATAACTCATTTATGCAAAATAATAGATTGACATTCATGGAACGGCTGAGTGAACGGCTTACAAGCGTCGAAGCCATCCTAAAGAAATTAGATCCGATAGAGAGTCTGTTGGAACGCATCGCATTGCTGGAAAAAAATATATATACCACCAAACAGGTGTTTACCTTCCAAGAGGCTTGTATGTATATCGGAATATCCGAGAGTATGCTGTACAAGCTAACATCAGGCAAGGAGATTCCGCATTACAAGCCACGTGGCAAAATGATATATTTCGCCAAAGAAGATCTGGATGAATGGCTTTTGCAGAATTATGAACCAACCGTAGATGAAGCAGCACGTATGGCAAACGAGGCCGCTGCCACACAACCTTTCTTTAATCAAAGACGCCATGGAAAACGAAAGAAGAACTGACTATAATGTGGATATGAGGCCGGAGGAGGATTTCTTATCGGATATCCTCTCCGCCTCGCAGATTCGGGCGACGGACACCTATGAAACGCCGCCACAGATTATCTGGATAGACAACTCGACCATTGCTACGCTCGGCAACTTCAGCGCATCAACCGGCAAGGCGAAATCAAAAAAAACATTTAACGTTTCGGCCATTGTCGCTGCATCGCTGGCAGGAAAACAAGTGCTGAACTACCGGGCGCACCTCCCGGAAGGTAAACGTAAGATTCTGTACGTGGACACGGAACAGAGCCGCTTTCATTGTCATAATGTACTGGAACGCATCTTGCGGCTTGCCGGACTGCCCACTACAACCGACAGTGAAAACCTCGACTTTATTTGCTTGCGCGAATACTCTCCGGCAATACGCATTGGGGTCATCGACTACGCCTTACGTCAAAGAAAAGGATACGGACTTGTTATCATCGACGGTATCCGTGACCTGATGCTTGACATAAACAGCACCGGTGAGTCCGTGGAAGTCATTAACAAGATGATGGAGTGGTCATCAAAGTATGACCTGCATATCCACTGTGTGCTACACTTGAATAAAGGAGATAACAATGTGCGCGGGCATATCGGTACGGAAATGAGCAACAAGGCGGAGACTGTACTGGTCATCAGCAAAAACAACGATTGTCCCAACGTCAGCGAGGTTCATGCGTTACACATCCGTGAGAAAGAGTTTAAACCCTTTGCTTTCACTGTTAATGAGGGCGGGCTCCCGGTTCTCGCAGAAGGGCATTTGTTTGAGAATGCCCCACATCAGAAACCGAAACAGCGGACGGGTTTTATGGAACTAAGCGTCGAACAGCACCGTGAAGCCCTTTCCGCTGCGTTTGGAGACAAACCTATCCGTGGGTTTGAAAATATGCTGCAAGCCATGATGACAGCTTACGAGGCAATCGGATTTAAGCGTGGGAGAAACGTAATGGTCAAACTGCTGCAATATCTGACTGACACCTTAAAACTGGTTATCAAACGAGATAAACTTTTTTATTATGACATGACACAGGCAGAAACCATGCTTTTCGATGAAGAATGAGAGCGGGCGCGGGCCTATATAATTCAGTTTAATTTAGTATTTATATATATAGGGTCGCAAACTAAACTAAACCGCTTTTGCGCAAACAAGTGAAAAGAATTTGAATATGACCATAGATGAAGCAAAACGAGTGCGTATCGTGGACTTTTTGGCCCAGCTCGGCCACCGTGCGCAGTATATGAAATCAGAGCAATACTGGTATCTTTCGCCTCTCAGGAAAGAGGTGACGCCATCGTTCAAAGTCAATGACCGGCTGAATGAATGGTATGATTTTGGCGAGGCCACCGGAGGCGACCTTGTGGAACTGGGTAAGTACCTTTGCGAAACAAAAAGTGTGAGTGAAGCATTAGCATACATCGAACGGCATGTCAATGGTGTATCGCTACCGAAAACCCGGACATTGCCCACAACGTTCCGACCCGTGGAAGCCGACATGAAAAATCTGATTATCGTGCCGCTGCGACACCACGCACTGTTCTCATATCTCCATTCACGTATGATTGATTCGGATATCGGACGAATGTTCTGTAAGGAAGTGCATTACGAACTGCGCCAGCGACGTTACTTTGCACTGGCTTTTGGCAACATCTCCGGTGGATACGAGGTGCGAAACCCTTATTATAAAGGATGTATCAAGAACAAGGACATTTCTTTGATACTCCAATCGCGTGGTGAGACACAGAGCCGTGTCTGCCTGTTTGAAGGGTTCATGGACTTTCTGTCCTATCTGACTCTCAAACAGACGGACGATAGTGCCATTTGTATTAATGCTCCCTGTGACCACCTTATTATGAACTCGATCAGTAATCTGAAAAAGACATTGACGTATCTGCAAAAATACACGTATATCCACTGTTACCTTGACAATGACCTTGCCGGACAAAAGACAGTGGAAACCATAGCCGGGATGTATGATGGACGCGTCTATAACGAGTCCAACCGTTATGCCGGTTACAAAGACCTAAACGACTACCTACGCGGGAAGAAACAATGAACAACCCACTCCCTAAGCTCTCCTTCACGGAGGGCTTTTTTTATACCCCAACTTTTCCTGCTTTCTTATGTAAAATCGTATTTGAATATGATTTTGTAATATGATTTTTGTATTTTGAGAAAATATCATATTAAAATAATATGTTTTGTAGCCAATAATTTTATCTTTAAACTTATCCATTCTTATTTTGCAGCCACAATCAAATATAATAAATCATATTACATAAAAAGATATGAAATCATATTTTATTTTCACCATTGTCCTGACAGTTGCCTATCTCGTCTATTATGCGGTTATCATCGTGCAGGACCTTTATGGAAAAAAAGGAAATGGTAAGCCGGAAGAAGAGGTATTTGACCTCGGTGCGCCGGAAGATGAACAGAGTGTGTCCGTGACGGAGAGCGATACGGGATTCAATGTGGGTAATGAGAAGTATGAAACAGATGTTGCCCCTACCGCTTCACCTACACCACAGGAGACGGAAACCGCAGAGAATAATGGCGAGATAGCCGTGGCGGAGAAGCTGAAACGGCTGAAAGCCCAAGCGGAGGAACAGATGGAAGAAACCGAGACCTACCTGTCGGACGCATACACGGCAGACGAACTGTACAAAGCGATGCTTGCCAAAGGAAAGACGGACAACCGTCCGGAACTGGTATGGAAACCTCTCAAAGACCGATTGTAAAATGTCGAAAGCAAAAAAAATATTATGTGCACTGTGCTTTGTCCCTTATGCGGTATTCGCCAAAAGCGGCAGCGTAAACTACAGTTGGGGTGCAGACGCACTTGCAACGATGCACGACTTCGTGGTGACGATGATGCTGTACGTGCTGTACATCTGCTACGCTGTCGCCTCGGTTTTCGTAGTCGTTGCCGCGCTCCAAATCTATATCAAAATGAACACAGGCGAGGACGGTGTGGTGAAGTCTATCGTATCACTTGTCGGTGCGTGCCTCTTCATCATTGGAGCTTCAATCGTGTTCCCCGCTTTCTTCGGCTACCGCATATAGGTGGCTGACAGGAGTGTAAAACCAATTCAAAAATAGAAGTACCACAAAAAATGTAATAAATATGTTTCAGAAATTCAAAAGAATGTGCCGAAAGGCAAAGAAAACCATCATGCAAGTTTCCACCAAAGTAAAAATGTTAATCATTGCCCTGTTAGGAGGCATACCTGCTATGGCTCAAAGTACGGCAGGCGATTACTCAGCCGGTACGACAGCTCTATCAACCGTAGCCGAGGAAATCGTGAAATACGTTCCTGTGATGGTCAAACTCTGCTATGCCATTGCTGGTGTTGTGGCCATCATCGGAGCCATTTCGGTGTATATCGCCATGAACAACGAGGAACAGGATGTCAAGAAGAAGATTATGATGGTGGTTGGGGCGTGCCTTTTCCTGATTGCGGCAGCCCAAGCATTACCTCTATTCTTCGGAATTAACGCATAAACAGCCTGGAGGAATGACTAATAACGGACGTTATCCGGATTACCCGCTGTTCAAAGGACTGCAACGGCCTTTGGAACTGATGGGATTACAAGGTCGCTACATCTATTGGGCGGCAGGCGTGGCTGGTGGGGCCATTGTGGGCTTCATCGCCGCCTACTGTCTTATGGGCTTTGTGGCCGGACTGGTCGTATTGGCAACTGTCTTATCTGCGGGAATCGTGCTTATCATCCTCAAACAGCGAAAGGGGCTGCACAGTAAAAATGTAAAACGTGGAGTGTATGTGTATGCCTATTCGCATAAAGTATGACTATAAGAAAAACCATCACGGCAATGTGTGTGGCTGATTGATTGTTGAACGCGGGCGGGTCCGTCTCCAGCCGAGGCAGACCTGCCCCTATTTAATGAACGAATATCGGAATGACCCTATATATCATTTTATTTTTCATCGCCCTATGTACGGGTATGGCCTTGTCAGTCTATACGTTCGGTACGGGCGGCAAGCGCAAGCATATCTTTCAGAATATCTATTTCTCTGTGGAAGATACAGACGGTGTGGGTGTGCTGTACACCAAGACGGGCGAATATTCCGCCGTCTTGAAAATCGAAAATCCGGTACAGAAGTATTCAGCGGACATTGACAGCTATTACGACTTCACGCATCTATTCTCTGCCCTTGCGCAGACGCTGGGCGAAGGGTATGCCTTGCACAAACAAGACATCTTCGTAAGGAAACAGTTCGCGAACGAGCCGGAGCATAATCAAGAATTTCTCTCGGCATCGTACTTCCGTTATTTTAATGGGCGTCCGTACACGGACAGCCTTTGCTATCTGACTATCACACAGGAAGCCAAGAAGAGCCGTCTTTTCTCTTACGATAGCAAGAAATGGCGCGATTTCCTCGTGAAAATTTATAAGGTTCGAGACCTACTACGCGACAGCGGTGTACAAGTGAAATTCCTGAACAAAGCCGAGGCAAGCGAATATGTGGACCGTTACTTTGCGATGAACTTCAAAGACCGTATGGTCTCGATGACGAATGTCAAGGCTGACGACGAAACGGTATCTATGGGTGACAAACGCTGTAAGGTGTACAGCCTCGTGGACGTGGACTGCGCCGCGCTCCCCTCGCTGATACGTCCCTATACCAATATCGAGGTGAATAATACCGAGATGCCAGTGGATCTTGTCTCGGTGGTGGATAATATTCCGAACGCAGAAACGGTGGTGTACAACCAAATTATTTTCCTGCCCAGCCAGAAGCGGGAACTGGCATTACTCGACAAAAAGAAGAACCGGCACGCAAGCATCCCCAATCCGAGTAACCAAATGGCCGTAGAGGACATCAAACAGGTACAGGACGTAATAGCCCGTGAAAGCAAACTGCTCGTGTACACGCACTTCAACATGGTGGTGGGCGTGCCTGCGGACACCGACCTGCAAAAATGCACGAATCACTTGGAAAACGCTTTTGGGCGCATGGGCATACACATCAGTAAGCGTGCATACAACCAACTGGAACTGTTCGTCAGTTCGTTTCCGGGCAACTGTTACAGCCTGAACGAGGAATATGACCGTTTTCTGACCCTCTCCGACGCTGCGGTATGCCTGATGTACAAGGAACGGGTGCAGCATAGTGAGGAAACACCGCTAAAAGTTTATTACACTGACCGTCAAGGTGTTCCGGTAGCTATCGACATCACGGGAAAAGAGGGAAAGAACAAGCTGACCGACAACTCGAATTTTTTCTGCCTGGGGCCTTCGGGCAGCGGAAAGAGTTTCCACATGAATTCCGTCGTGCGCCAGTTGCATGAACAGGGGACGGACGTGGTAATGGTCGATACGGGTAACTCATACGAGGGGCTATGCGAGTATTTCGGCGGCAAGTATATTAGCTATACCGAGGAACGGCCCATCACGATGAATCCGTTCCGCATCAATCGGGAAGAGATGAACGTAGAAAAAACGGGATTCCTGAAAAACCTCGTCTTGCTTATCTGGAAAGGTACGCAGGGAACGGTCACAAAGACGGAAGACCGTCTGATAGAGCACGTCATCACGGAATATTACGACGCCTACTTCAACGGTTTCGAGAGCTTCACACCCCAACAGCGTGAGGACTTGCGTAAGAGCCTCGTTATTGATGACCGCAACAGCAGTGAGAAGCGGCACGAAAGCGAACGGGAACGCGCGGCCCGCATCGAGGGTATCATTGACGAGATAGAGGGTCGGCGCAAGGAACTGAAAGTGGAGGAACTGTCATTCAACTCTTTCTATGAATATTCCGTGCAGCGCATCCCGGATATCTGTGAGGAGAACCGTATCACGGGCATCGACCTCTCGACATACCGCTATATGATGAAGGACTTTTATTTGGGCGGCAACCACGAAAAAACGCTGAACGAAAACATGGACAGCTCGCTGTTCGACGAGACGTTCGTGGTCTTCGAAATCGACAGTATAAAAGATGACCCGCTGCTTTTTCCTTTGGTCACGCTGATTATCATGGATGTTTTCTTACAGAAAATGCGCATCAAAAAGAACCGCAAAGTCCTTGTCATCGAGGAAGCGTGGAAAGCCATCGCCAGCCCGCTGATGGCGGAATACATCAAATTTATGTACAAAACGGCACGTAAATTCTGGGCCAGTGTAGGTGTGGTGACACAGGAGATACAGGACATCATCGGCAGCGAAATCGTGAAAGAGGCCATCATCAACAACTCGGATGTGGTGATGCTGCTTGACCAAAGCAAATTCAAGGAACGTTTCGATACCATCAAGGTGATTCTTGGCCTAACGGACGTGGACTGTAAGAAAATTTTCACCATCAACCGCCTCGAAAACAAGGAAGGACGCAGCTTCTTCCGCGAGGTATTTATCCGCCGGGGCACGACCAGCGGTGTTTATGGCGTGGAGGAACCGCACGAGTGCTACATGACCTACACGACTGAACGGGCAGAGAAAGAGGCTCTGAAACTTTACAAGCGCGAGCTACAATGCAGCCACCAAAAGGCTATCGAGGCATATTGCCGTGACTGGGATGCCAGCGGTATCGGCAAGGCATTGCCGTTTGCACAGAAAGTTAATGAAGCGGGACGTGTACTGAACTTAACCACTAAAATAACATCATAATGAAAACGAAAAGGATTTTAATCACCCTGTCACTGGACTACGGAATAAATATGATGGGGTTTGAAAGCAGCTTGACGCGCGAACAAATTTCTGTCAATAATCCGGAACTCACTGTTTTGTCCCTCCGGGAGTTTTGTATGCTATCCAAGGAGAACCTGCTCCGTATGGATGACATGACACCGGACAAGGTAGCTGCCATCGAACGGCTATTGGCGGAGTATTCCCTTCGGTTGGGTATGTCCGATGTAGAACTGGAAACGTACTTGAACCGATATTATGAAGAAAACCCCAAAGAAAAGGAGTTTTACGATATGTGCGACAGGCTGTGTAGCAGCAAACCTGCCTTCGATGAAAACGGATTTCGTGAAGAACTATTCCGGGAACTGAACAGCAGTCCGATGAGTGAAAAAAGACTGAGTGACTTAGGATGGCTACGCTATCAGACCGTGCGCGAAACTTATCTAAACCAGCCTTTCTTCTTGAGATGGTTCGGCTCCCAAGAAGCCCGGATCAAAAGGGCCATCAAGGATACTACCATCATACATGATATGTTCTGCCGACTTGTCACGGAGAATTGTATCGAATCTGAGCGGTGGTATTTCAATCACAAGGAACCGGAATACATAAAAGAGGTCTGAAACGATGAAACGGCTGTTTATCTTTTGGGTTATCCTATTGCCTGCCCTGACACAGCACGTTCACGCACAATATTACAGCGTGAACTATGACGCACGTACCGTGGCGGCCATGGCCGCCGCATTCGGCACGGAGGTAGTGGCTGAAAGCTACTACCGCGAGCAGGTGGATGATATTCTGAAACACTATACGGCGGCAGAGGTGGCAGCAGCAGGGATATTTTCTTCCAAATTTTTGGAACACAAGGCTCTGTCCGACCTTGGCATCTGGTGCAGCAGCACGGAAAATTACTACTATCGTCGAATTTACCATATGGTGGCGGAGAAAATCATGCCGAAAATATGGGTGGTAGCGAAACTGATGCTACGCTCACCACAAACAGCCATCCACTGGGGCAGTTACCTGATGAAAGTCTGCGATGATACGAAGAGCCTGTGTATGCAGTTCGAAAGCGTTGTGACCAACAGCACACTGACGTTCTCGGACATCGCTTTTCTGGAAATTGACCGCGACATCGCCAGTTTGCTGAACCTCGCAGAACTGGGCGGTACCGATTGGCAACGGATGTTGGACAACTTGGCCAAAGTGCCGGGCAATTTCACCATCGAGAACTTGAAAGGCGATATCGACAACCTTTATAACATGGGCGTAGGGCTGGCAACATCTGGTATGGAGAACCTCGGTGACGCTCTACTGCAAAGCAGTGCGTTCCATGACCTGTTGGGCGGCAAAGCCAATGAAATCGGCAACCTGTATGAACACTACGGTACTCTCTTCGAGCAGGCGGAACATGACATCGGTAGTCTGCTAATCGACATGGTGGGCGGCCAGGACAGCGTGGCCGCATTGTTCAATTTCAGCAACTACGACCTCACATCGTGGATGACCGACTACATGGACAATGCAGTCGGGAACTATTACACGCAACGGTGGTATATCGCACGGCGTGAGCAAGGAAGCATTTCTCTATGCGACTACTACCCACCGACAGACGACAACAGCATATTGAACGGGGGCGCATGGACACGCTTTAATACGAGCGATCCGGGATTTTACCCGAACGCTTCGCAACGGGAGCAGGCCCTTGCCAACTCAGAACAGTATGCCGGATGGTCAAGAAGCCGAGTACAACAGCTCAACAACAGCAACGACGGTTACACCTATACTATCAATACCCGACAACAGGCCTACATCATCAGCAAAGGCAACAAGCAGACCAAGAAGGCATACGCCTATGAGATACATGTGACACAGAGCTGGAACCGGACGGAGGTAGTCTATGAGGATGTCTTCGATTCCTATTCGATGGATCTGAACACGTTCAAAGCGCAGCTCAATGCCCGCCTCTCGGAGTTCAATGACAACGAGGAAGGCTATGTCTATTACATAGCATCCGATGCACGGAACTATTATCAGGCGACGGACGCCGCAAAATTGCAGGGATGTGAAAGCGTGACCATCAGTGTAACCTGTTCAGACGGGGCGACGCTGGGACAAGGCTCGACACAATACAAGTGCCGTAAGTGTGGCGGCTCACTGGATGCCCACTCCAAAGAGTGCGTCATGCAGACCTCGGTAACGGAGAACGAACTGGACCTTTCAGAACTGGACGCACTGATACGGGAAGCGGACAATCAGGTTGCCGTTCTTCAATCTCAGATTAGTGCCTTGGAAAAGGAAAACGCCGACCTTCTGAAAAAAATTGCCGAGGCGAGCGTGGAAGACGCAGCAGCTTACCGGCAACAATATAACTCCAACCGGACACGTATCGAGGAACTGAAAAGCGAACTTGCCGAGTGGCAACAAAAGCAGAAGGAGTACGCAGATGCGAAGCAGGAAGCGGAAGCTGAGAACGATGTGCCGACAGATGATTACTACCGCCTACCGGCCATCATGCAGGATTGTAAGACAGCCTACAGCCTCACTTGGCAGGACGGAGGTACATGGAGCGGCTATACGTTCGTCCGTAAGGCGACGATGCCGAACATCAATGGTATCATTACGTTCCGTGCGACTATTTCTATCGCACGGAAGCCGAAATACTTTCTGGGTATCAAAATCCACCGTGCCATCATCCAAATCAGTTGGGAATTGACTTCGGCATACACAGACACGCACGTTGCCGATGTACTGACACTCGATCCGAACCTGCCGAACGAGGAAAAGACTAAAATCGTGAATAATCGCATATCGGAAATTGCACGGGAATATCCCAACTGTAAAATCACTACCGAGTATGCCCGTACAGAACCTATGGAAGAAGTACCGAACAGCGACGTGTACCACCTGCTTTGGTCAAGTGACCGCCTCGAAATCGCACGAGAAGTGGATTCACGTATCACGAAAATATACGCCGACCTCGTATCCTTGGAGAAGATGATGCACTACAAGCGGAACATCATCGACGTACTGAAGGATGTGCTACCGGAACTCGATACGGACGAGGGTCGTAGGCTGACGCTCGTGGAAGAGTGCCATGACCGCTGGGTAGAAAACGCACGGACATCCCGAAGTGGCAGAAAGGAGGTACGACCATGAAACGCACTATGCTGATAGCCATCACGTTGCTTGCGCTACTACCCAATGTAGCCAAGGGTCAATGGACATTCGATATCATGTCGGTGGAAGCGTACATCAACGACCACAAGAAACAACGCAGCCTGTTATTGGCCCGAAGCACACTGGAATACAGCAACCAACTGCTGCACGAGTACAGCCGTGAGGAGACGGGCAAATACAAGGAAGTGAATATCGACCTTGACCGCTATACCCGTGCCTTTGATGTCATCGACGTGATGTACCAGTCCCTACGGACGGTGCTGAACGTGAAGGATACCTACAGTTCGGTAAGTGACCGTATCGGTGACTATAAGACCATGCTGGAGGCTTTCCATGAGAAAATCCTGAAACATGGGAACATCGAGCCGTCAGACGCACTGATACTGACTATCAATGAAAAGGCAATACGGGACATCGCCAACGAGGGAGAACACCTCTATAAGTCGGTGAGCGACCTCGTGCTGTATGCCACGGGCGCAGCGGCCTGCTCGACCAGCGACCTGCTGATGGTACTGGAGTCCGTGAACAAGTCGCTGGACAGTATTGAGCAACACTTGAACCGGGCATACATCGAGACATGGAGATACATACAGGTACGTATCGGCTACTGGAAATCGAAGATTTACCGGGAACGTACCAAACGGGAAATTATTGACGGTGCTTTCGGACGGTGGCGCAATGCGGGACGACTGGATTATTGACGGTAAAAGAGGAAGGAGGTAAATAATGCCACAAGTTAGATTATGACTTCTATGCACCGAAATTGCTAAGGAATATCTTAAAACGCAGGAAAAGCGTTTCGTCCTGGATGTTCGGAGAAGTACAAACAGAGAAAGAAACTTTAAGTACAAACAAGTCTATCCGGCCTATAACCAAGAGGCAAATGGACATTTGGATTAATAAAAGATGTAATGAAAAAGATCGTTTTTGCAAAAGACATTACGCTATATAAAGCCGATTGCCTTGAAGTAATGCCTCTTCTCCCAGAATCAAGTATTGATTTAGTTCTATGCGACCCACCTTTTGGAATTACAGCTTCGCAATGGGATAAGATAATACCATTCTCGAAAATGTGGGAGGAGATTAGAAGGGTGAGAAAGGATAATGCACCTACGGCTTTATTTGGCAGCGAACCGTTCAGCAGCCTTTTACGCTGTGGCAATTTAGCCGAATTTAAATATGACTGGGTATGGGAAAAGTCAAAAGCAAGCAATTTCCTTCTTGCTAAAAAGCAACCTCTAAAAGCGCATGAGCTAATCAGTATCTTTTGTAACGGCAGAACTCCTTATTATCCAATCATGGAAGAAGGTGAGCCTTATGAAAATCGTACAAAGAGAGGGAGTAACTGGACAGGAGTAAACAAGGTACCAAATCCTACATTCAGAAATGAAAACAAAGGAACGAGATACCCACGAAGTGTGAAATATTTCAAAACTGCGGAATCAGAGGGCAAAACGATTCATGTTAATCAAAAGCCAGTCGCATTATTGAAATATCTGATAAGAACATACACGAAAGAGGGTGACACAGTCCTTGATTTTGCCTCTGGAAGCATGAGCACTGCAATCGCCTGTATTCATACGAATAGAAAATGTATTTGTATTGAAAAGGATGACATGCACTTCTCGCGGGGAGAGGAAAGGATTAGAAATGAATATAATATAAAAAGAAATGTGGAATAATCTCGGTGATTAACTGATTGAAGCACATTGAGTATTGAAAGATTAGTAACAAAATAACCGAAAGTAAATATGGACAGAATACTCTTACTCGTGACGGTTACAATAATTGCAACCACGGCGGCAAAGGCACAATCCGTGACCTATAACCACGATTCGCCGAAACAAAATCAAGTAACAGTAATGGAAACCGGTACGGGAGCACTCTCGCCCGACCTCTACTATTCCATACTGCACAACAAGTACAAAAAGTCGGCAGCAGCCAAGAACAAACTGTCGTTCCGCACACTGGCGGGCGTCAACCTGTACAACCAAACGGATGAAGCTGAAGCCATCGACTCGGCATTGGTGAGCCGGGCAAAGATAGAGGCCTTGAACGTGGCTGACCGTCAAGCGGACATCGCATGGCTCGCCGAAGGCGATAAGGTCAACGGACAGATGGTACGGTTCAAACGAAATATAGACCGCATCTTGCCTGTCGGGGGGACACCGGAGGATAAAGACAGATGGACGGAATATTACCATATCTACCAGTGCGCCATTGATGCAACGAAAGATGCCTATATGCCCAACGCACAGCGGAAAAAAGAGTATCTGCGCATCTACGAGGATATAACCCGACAGAACGAAATCCTTGTCGGCTACCTTGCCAAACGGCAGAATACTACGGTAACAAGTACGCTACTGAACGCTACCGCTGACCGTACTCTGGATAAGAAGAGTATTGTCCGCGATGCGGTGAGCCGGTGGCACGAATCGCGCTTTGCCGTGCGCGGCCCGCAATCGGGCAATAACACGGGCGACAGCGGTGACGGAGATGAAACAGTAAGCAAAGGGAACTGAAAAAACAAAAACGTATGGCAGACGGAAATATACTCTCGGATTTCGGTATCAATATCCTTGAAGAAGAGATAGACGATGTGATTTTTCAAACGAACGAGTTCCTGACTGATGCGACTTTTACCGGCTCGCAGGGACCGTTCTGGTGGATACTACAAATGTGCATGGCACTGGCTGCCCTGTTCGCTATTGTGATGGCAGCGGGAATGGCGTACAAGATGATGGTGAAACATGAGCCACTGGATGTACTGAAGCTGTTCCGTCCTTTGGCTGTTTCAATCATCCTCTGTTGGTGGTATCCGCCAGCAGACACGGGTATGGCTGGCAGTGGGAGCAGTTGGTGTTTTCTTGACTTCCTGTCTTACATCCCGAACTGCATCGGCTCGTACACGCATGACCTGTACGAGGCAGAAGCCACCCAAATAGCGGACAAATTCGAGGAAGTGCAGCAACTTATCCATGTACGTGACACGATGTACCAAAGTTTGCAAGCACAGGCAGATGTCGCTCACACGGGTACCTCAGACCCGAATCTGGTAGAAGCGACCATGGAACAAACCGGAGTGGACGAAGTGACGAAAATGGAGAAAGACGCAGCCGAACTGTGGTTTACCTCACTGACGGCAGGAGTCATCGTAGGTATCGATAAAATCATCATGCTTATCGCTCTGATTGTGTATCGTATCGGATGGTGGGCGACCATCTACTGCCAGCAAATCCTACTGGGCATGTTAACAATATTCGGACCTATACAATGGGCGTTCTCGCTGTTGCCCAAATGGGAAGGTGCATGGGCGAAGTGGCTTATAAGGTATCTGACAGTACATTTCTATGGTGCGATGCTCTACTTCGTCGGCTTCTATGTGCTACTGCTATTTGACATTGTATTGTGCATACAGATAGAAAACCTGACGGCAATCACAGCAAGCGAACAGACGATGGCGGCCTACTTGCAAAACAGCTTCTTCTCCGCCGGCTACTTGATGGCGGCAAGTATCGTGGCACTGAAATGCCTAAACCTCGTACCGGACTTGGCAGCATGGATGATACCTGAAGGTGACACGGCCTTCTCTACACGGAACTTTGGAGAAGGTGTGGCGCAGCAGGCCAAAATGACGGCTACGGGCGGTATCGGCTCGATGATGAGATAATGATAAACCTAATATTAAATATCCAAAAGATGAATGTACAACAGAAAATTGAAAAATGGTGCAGGAACGAGCGTTTCGTGCGCTATGCAAATGAACGCATAAGCGAAGAACTCGTTTATGCACCTAACCACCGAATTGATCCGGAATATGAAGAACTGGACGAAGCCGTTACATGGGACAACCGATATATCGTCCCTATGATGACTTACCTTACCTATCGTCTGCAACTGGTCAAATTGCAGAAAAATGCCAAGAATCGAAACCGCCGTATCTGGTGGATATTCGTGCATGTAATCATGCGGGAAGATTACACACAGCTCTTTGACGGGAAGTTCGAAAAATTTCTGACGGAGTTACAGGATACAGTCATGACAATGTTACATGACGAATACACACGATTGTCTAACAAGAAAAAATAAAGGTATATGGTCATCAAGCATTTGGAGAATAAAATCCGACTGGTGGGCATCATCTGCACTGCTTTTCTTGTAGGGTGTATCATCATCAGTGTGTCAAGTATCTGGACTGCCCGGACAATGGTGACGGACGCACAGAAAAAGGTGTATGTGCTGGACGGAAATGTACCTATACTCGTAACCCGCACGACGATGGACGAAACGCTGGACGTGGAAGCCAAGAGCCATGTAGAAATGTTCCACCATTACTTTTTTACTCTCGCACCGGACGACAAATACATCCGCTATACGATGGAAAAAGCGATGTACCTGGTCGATGAGACGGGACTGGCACAATACAATACCCTCAAGGAAAAGGGATTTTACTCCAACATATTGGGTACGAGCGCGGTGTTCTCGATTTTCTGTGACAGTATCTCCTTTGACAAAAAGAATATGGAGTTCACCTACTATGGTCGGCAGCGAATCGAACGTCGGAGTAATATCCTGATGCGCGAACTGGTTACGGCAGGGCAACTTAAACGTGTGCCGAGAACGGACAACAATCCGCATGGACTGCTCATAGTAAACTGGCGCACATTGCTGAACAAAGATATCGAGCAAAAAACAAAGAGTAACTATTAAATCACCAAAGATATGAATATCAAAGGATTCAAACGGATGTTGTTCGGCGAGAAGATGCCGGACAAAGATGACCCGCAGTACAAGGAACGCTACGAGCGAGAGGTGCAGGCCGGGCACAAATTCGCCAAGGCGACACGTATCGACCAAGCGGCGGCCAAGGTGCAGGGCTTTGCCAACGCGCACCGGACGCTGTTTCTGGTCATCGTCTTTACATTCGTCATCGGAGCTTTCGCATGGAACGCCTACCGCTTGGTAACTGTGTACAGGCACAGCCCGACAAGTCGCACGGCAACGGAAATGCAGGATTCTGTACTTCGGGAACGGCACAAGCTGTTACAGGAAGTCGAAATAAGGGAACATAAAAACAGAGGGGACAAACCACAGTAAAAGAATGCTTATGAATACACGGTTTGAAAAATCAGTCCGTTCGTCAGACGAATGGTACACGCCAAAGGAGATACTGGACGCATTGGGCAAATTCGACCTTGACCCTTGCGCTCCTATCCGTCCGTTGTGGCCGACTGCCGAGGTCATGTATGATCAGAACATAGACGGGTTGTCCCAGATATGGGAAGGACGTGTGTGGCTCAATCCTCCCTATTCGCGTCCTCTTATCGAGCTATTCGTCCGGAAACTGGCAGAACATGGCAACGGCATTGCATTATTATTCAACCGTTGTGATTCCAAAATGTTTCAGGACGTCATCTTCCCAAAAGCAACGGGAATGAAATTCCTACGCCACCGCATCCGATTCTACCGACCAGACGGAACGCGAGGTGACTCTCCCGGTTGCGGTAGCCTCCTGTTAGCTTTCGGAGAAGACAACGCAGAGATACTGAGAAATTGTGCCATTGAAGGCAAGTATGTACAACTCAATTAAAAGATGTATAATGAAGATATTGGAGAAAATCAATTTTCGCCAGCCGAAATATATGCTTCCCGCCATCCTTTATTTCCCCCTGCTCGGCGCGTCTTATTTCATCTTCGACCTGTTTCAGACAGAAACGATAGAAATACAAGACAAGGCATTGCAGACGACGGAGTTCCTGAACCCCGAATTGCCGGGGGCACAGATCAAGGACGATGGCATAGGCAGCAAATACGAGAATATGGCGAAATCATGGGGTAAGATACAGGACTACTCCGCAGTAGATAACATAGACCGGGAAGAACCCGATAAAAACAAGGAAGAGTATGAATCGAAATACACGCAGGACGACATCGACCTGCTCACGGAAGAACAACAGGAAAAAGCTGCGGCAGCGGAAATTGCCTCTGCCAAGACACGAGAACAAGAAGCACTTGCCGAACTGGAAAAAGCACTCGCAGAGGCGAGACTGAGAGGGCAAAACGCGACTGTACCCCCGGCAGAAACGGACACGGCCAACATTGCTCCACCACAAGGAGCAACAGCCTCCGGAACCATCAACGAAGAGAGCCGGGCTGTGAAAACGCCATCTGCGGACGAACCGCCCAGCGAAGTGGTACGCAAGGTGAAGACAACCTCGGACTACTTTAACACACTGTCGAAGAATGTCCGTGAACCGAAACTTATCCAAGCCATCATTGACGAGAACATCAAAGCGGTGGACGGCTCGCGCGTGAGGTTGCGCCTGCTTGACGATGTGGAGATTGGCGAGTGTGTGGTAGCAAGGGGAACGTACCTGTACGCTACAGTGAGCGGATTCTCATCCGGACGCGTGAAAGGTAATATCAGCAGCATCCTCGTGAATGACGAACTGGTGAAAGTGAGTCTGTCACTCTATGATACTGATGGCATGGAAGGGCTGTATGTACCCAACAGCCAATTCCGGGAAACGAGCAAGGATGTAGCAAGCGGGGCAATGTCGGGCAATATGAACATGAGTATGGGAAGTACAGGAAACAGCCTTGCACAATGGGGAATGCAGGCGGTGAACAATGCCTACCAGAAAACAAGCAATGCCATTAGCAAAGCTATCAAGAAAAACAAAGTCAAGCTGAAATACGGAACTTTCGTGTATTTGGTGAACGGACAGGAAAAAAGGAAATAAAACGATGATGACATGGAAACAGATTTATCAGAATATCACAAAGGTACGGATGGGCTTTATTATGCGGACTATATAGCCCCCAATAAAGCCGAGACATTTATCGGAAAACTTGTGAGTGCCGAGTGGTGGCATCACAGAGGGCAGTTTGCCCTAATATGCAACTTCCGGACAGAAGACAGACGGAGGATTGCCTTATTCGCTTTTCAAAAACATACCGGTTTTTACGGACCAAGATACGGAAATGTGAATTTCAAAACAGTGGAGAAAGGCACTCTTTGGCAGTGTGAACTCCAAATGACCCGGACGGGGCGTTGTACATGGGTACGTGCCAAACAGGTAAAGAAAGAGGAGAAATAAGGGAAAAGAGGAAATAAACGGAATAAATATAATTAACAACATGGATATGAATTGGAAGAAAATCGCAATGTCATTTCTTCTGGCGGCAGGGCTGCCGCTGGCGCGGAACGCACAGGCGCAAACGACCTATGAGGAAATGGAACAACTGACGGTGAACGAACAGATAACAACCGTCATAACGGCATCGGAACCGGTGCGTTTCGTGGATATTTCCACTGACAAGGTGGCGGGTGATCAGCCCATTGACAACATCATCCGCCTAAAGCCCAAGGAAAGCGGACACGAGGATGGTGAAATACTCGCCATCGTCACCATTGTAACGGAACGGTACCGCACACAATACGCACTGATTTATACCACAAGGATGAAAGAGGCAGTAACGGATAAGGAGATACTGCTGCAAGAGCGTAATGCGTATAACAATCCGGCAGTCTCAATGTCCACTGCCGACATGACACATCATGCACGGCGCATCTGGAACTCACCTGCGAAAATCCGCAACGTAGCTACCAAAGCACACCGTATGGTGATGCGTCTGAACAATATCTACTCGGTGGGTAACTACTTCTTCATAGACTTTTCCATCGAGAACAAGACGAACATCCGTTTTGACATTGATGAGATACGGATAAAACTGACAGACAAGAAACTCGCCAAGGCAACCAACGCACAGACTATTGAACTGACACCTGCCTTGGTTCTGGAACCGGGCAAGACGTTCAGACACGGCTATCGGAATGTGATTGTCGTGAAAAAGATGACCTTTCCCAATGACAAGCTGCTGACCATCGAAATGACGGAGAAACAGATTAGTGGCCGTAACATCAGCCTGAACATCGACTATGAGGATATACTGGCGGCAGATTCGTTCCATGCAGATTTATTGGAGGAGGAATGACTATGAAAAAGACAATCATCCTGATAATTACCTGCGTGTGTGTCGCTGCAAGTGCGAATGCACAACAAGGTAGCGGACGCCTCTCACTTGGCACAGGGCTACTCTACAAGAACGGCATGGATATAACGCTCGCCTACGAACATGAAATGAACTACCGCCATGCGTGGGAGTTTTTCGTCAACGGCTACCTACAATGGGCAGAGTGCGGCTCGTGCGGTCATATCTGTCCGGAATCATTTTGGCGAAACTACCGCAGCTACGGTTTTGGCGTGGCCTACAAGCCGTGCATGACGCGGGGACGCAACCACTATGGCAGTCTGCGTATCGGAGCTTCAGCCGGAAGCGACACGAATAAATTCCTCGGCGGCCTGCACCTCGGTTATGAACACAACTATGTGCTACGGGCCGGATGGACACTGTATTGGCAAGTGAAAAGCGATGTGATGATAAAAGGTGCGGACGTGCTGCGTGCAGGTGTCGTGCTGGGTGTGAAACTACCTATGAAATAGGGAAACAAAAAAAGAAAGCAATATGATACGAAAGATACATTTGGTGGCAGCGGCAACGGCTGCCGTGCTGTGCGCTGCCTGTGACACGCACATAGACGTACCCGATACAGCGGTCCGTCCAGGACATATCCTCTGCGAGGACGGAACGGCCTTGCCTTATGCACAATATGAACAATCGGGGAAAAAAGCGATAGCGGTTGTCTTCGATACCGGAAAACGCGGAGATACGGAGGGGGGCGGTTATGCAGTTTACCTGTGGGACATTGCTCCACAGGCATTCGCCGACAGCCTCGGCATCGCACAAGGCACATCGTCCGACATCATGGCTTATGATGGCAACGAGAATACATTCGCACTGTACGATACACGAGAAACGGCTTCGCCAATGGCAGAAGCGGTTTTCGACCTATGGCGGTACGGACAAAGTGCCTATGTACCGTCCGTGGCAGAGATGCGGCTGCTCTACACCATGAGAGAGATAGTCAACCCTGTCATCGAACAATGTGGCGGCGAGCCGTTACCGCTGGATGAAAACGACTGTTGGTACTGGACATCCACAGAGGTCGAAAAGCAACAGACAGCCAAGGCATGGCTCTATTCCATGGGGAGCGGCGCAATGCAAGAAACACCTAAAGTACAGGCGCACAGAGTACGCCCTATAATTACCATAAACGAATAAAGGATAGAAAGATATGAAAGATACGGATATACTTTTCAGCATAGCGTTGATGATATTGGGAATTGTCCTCATGTATAAGTCCATGAAAGGTAATTCATGCCGGCAAAGACTGGCAAAACTCGCAGATTCCATAGCATCGGATAAAGAAAATATTAATTTTCAAATTAAAAGGTTCGGCTACCTTTTGGACGAAATGGCTGCCGATAATGAAAAAAATTCAATACTGAAGTGTCATGCCGACAGACTGGAGGAACTTGTCACGCAATTGGACCACACACGAAACGAACTTGAAATAAGCAATCTGTCAATGGCGGATATTAATGAAGAATTGAAAAGAAGTAATGCCGAACTTGTAAAGAGAGCAACCCAGTTACGCAATGAGATACAGCAAGACGAGCTTGCCATCCAAAAGATACAAGAACGCCTTGATTCTCTCAAAAGAATCAAAGTGGGACTTGAAATAGCCTTGAATAACATTCAAGCAGAAGAAGTACACTATCTCTCGGAACCGGTATTCAGTTTGGGTATTACCCCATCCATCAAAAGCCATCTTGAATCTCATGGAATATTATATATCGGAGACCTGATTCATCTTAACGAGCAATATCTCATGGAAATATGGGGTGTCGGTCCGGTAACACTCGAAAAGATAAAAACAAAACTGAATGAGAATGGTGCATGGTTCGGTATGGATGTAATCAGAGTAGGCAATCATTGGTATCGTATAAAACAGGGATTAATAACAGACTGACTTATGGAAGAAAGTAAGGAATTGCAAGGGTTCTATAAGATATTCCGCACAGTGGTATATGTGTCCGTACTACTGGAGTTCTTTGAATATGCCATTGACCCTGCAATGCTCGACCACTGGGGCGGCATACTGACCGACATTCACGGACGCATCAAACAATGGATGATTTACCACGACGGCAATCTTGTGTACAGCAAAATTGCGACGGTACTGCTTATCTGCATCACTTGTGTCGGAACGCGGAACAAGAAGCATCTGGAGTTCAACGCACGCCGGCAGGTGGTGTATCCATTGACGAGCGGGTTGTTGCTGCTCGTAATCTCCGTATGGATGTTCGGCCATACGATGGGAACAAGGCTTTATACCTTACCTTTGAATATCATTCTCTATATGATTGCCTCCATTGCTGGCGTAGTACTGGTACATATTGCATTAGACAACATTTCGAAGTTCATCAAGGAGGGACTGATGAAAGACCGTTTCAACTTCGAGAATGAAAGTTTTGAACAATGTGAGGAAAAAGTCGAGAATGAATACAGCGTAAATATCCCCATGCGGTACTACTATAAGGGTAAATTCCGCAAGGGATGGATTTCTGTAAGTAACTGCTTCAGAGGAACATGGGTAGTTGGAACACCGGGGTCGGGCAAGACTTTCAGTATCATAGAGCCGTTTATCCGACAGCATTCGGCCAAAGGTTTCGCCATGGTGGTGTATGACTACAAGTTTCCGACATTGGCGACCAAGCTCTACTACCATTACAAGAGGAACGAGAAACTGGGCAGAGTACCCAAAGGGTGTAAGTTCAACATGATTAATTTTGTGGATGTGGAGTACAGCCGTCGGGTGAATCCAATTCAGGCAAAGTACATCAACAACCTCGCGGCGGCCAGCGAAACGGCGGAAACATTATTGGAAAGCCTACAAAAGGGTAAGAAAGAGGGCGGCGGCGGAAGCGACCAGTTCTTCCAAACCTCGGCGGTAAACTTCCTTGCCGCCTGTATATACTTTTTCGTGAATTATGAGCGTGAACCCTACGATGCCAACGGCAAGCCTCTATATGCGGAAAGACAGCAAGATCCGCAGACCAAATTCTGGAAACCGACAGGTATCGTGCGTGACCGTGAAGGCGGCAATATCGTGGAACCTGCCTACTGGCTGGGAAAGTATTCGGACATGCCACATATTCTGTCATTCTTGAATGAAAGTTATCAGACGATTTTCGAGGTACTGGAAACTGACAATGAGGTTGCTCCGCTACTTGGCCCGTTCCAGACAGCTTTCAAAAATAAGGCAATGGAGCAACTGGAGGGTATGATTGGCACGTTACGTGTTTATACCTCGCGTCTGGCAACCAAAGAGAGCTACTGGATATTCCACCGGGATGGCGATGACTTCGACCTGAAGGTGAGTGACCCGAAGAATCCGAGTTACCTGCTGATTGCAAATGACCCGGAAATGGAGTCCATCATCGGCGCATTGAACGCTCTTATCCTAAACCGCCTCGTTACCCGTGTGAATACCGGGCAGGGGAAAAATATTCCCGTGAGTATTATAGTGGACGAGTTACCGACACTCTACTTTCACAAAATAGACCGTCTGATAGGTACGGCGCGAAGCAATAAGGTGAGTGTAACGCTCGGCTTTCAGGAACTACCGCAACTGGAAGCCGATTATGGTAAGGTAGGTATGCAAAAAATCATTACGACGGTAGGCAATGTGGTAAGCGGCTCGGCACGTGCCAAAGAAACGCTGGAATGGTTGTCCAATGACATCTTCGGCAAGGTGGTACAGGTCAAAAAAGGCGTGACCATTGACCGGGACAAAACAAGTATCAATCTCAATGAAAATATGGATAACCTTGTGCCTGCCTCGAAAATCTCGGATATGGCAACCGGATGGATATGCGGTCAGACGGCACGGGATTTTGTGAAGACGAAAACAGGTATGGGCGGTTCAATGAATATTCAAGAATCGGAAGAGTTCAAGACTACAAAGTTCTTCTGTAAAACAGATTTTGATATGGCAGCAATCAAGAAAGAGGAAGCGGCGTATGTGCCGCTGCCGAAGTTCTACACCTTCAAGTCGAGAGAGGAACGGGAACGCATCCTATACAAAAACTTTGTACAAGTAGGACAAGATGTGAAAGAGATGATAAAGGACGTTCAGAACAAGCGTAACGCGAAATAAAAATCCGGCTGTCTGATATAAGAAGAACAAAAACCGCCAGTACAATCGTACTGACGGTTTACTACTAATCTTCTTCCGGTTTATCAGGAGAACTGCCCGCTTAATAATTTGGTGAGTTGCTGATGGCAAATTTTTTCGTATTCCTCTTTGTCAGTACCGCATTCAATTGCCCTGTCAATGACATCCCCTAACTCGTTGAAACAAACTTCTTCATTGACACACTCTACATCTTTGTCTTTCAACAGATATATCTCATAATAATCTGACCCATTAAGTGCAATAATAACGTATCCGGCGTGTAACAGTCCGTTTACTTTGATACGAAGTGCAGGCAGCTCTTTGAAGATGGTGGCTGCAAACTCTGAGATACCCCATGACATGAGGACGGGCATAGGGGTAAGTCCTATTAACTGCTCTTTAATGGTCTGTGCTATTTGCATTACATACTCTTTTTCCATAACTGTGCTATTTTTAAGATGATTATTGTTTTTTTTATTCGAACCATTCCGGGTTGTCCTTTTTCAGTTCGGCAACCAGTTCTACGTCTGTAAGTCGTAAGTTTGCCATATCGGTAAAGAAGAAAACCTCGTTATAGATTCTTTCGGCTTCCTTGCTTGCGAAGCCTTCATTTTCATCGTTGAAACTACCGGGCTGAAGGGCATCGAGCAAGGTAGTCGAGCCGATAAGGAGTTCTTCACCCTCGTTGGATTCCACCACACGGCAAGGATAGTTATTGCCGCCAAATTGTACTTCTTGTGTTTTCATACGCTTGTTATTTTATTATTTTAATGGGATATGCTTTCCGTTTGTCTTGAGGTATTCCATAAGACACTTTGCTTCTTCATGTGATGCACGATTGCGGTCATCATAGAGACGTGTCTCGTCCGCCATCACAATGATGCACTCCTTAAACAACCTATAGAGGCTCTGTTGCAGTGTGGGGTGCATATCAGGTATAGCGGCTGCAAAACGCTTGGGATTGAAACTAAAACTATTCACTGCCATTTCCCATTCTTTGGCAAGTTTGTACTCTTTGCTTTCTTTGATGTTGTCCATTGTCGTGAAATTTTAATGATTTATTTTTCTTCCCTCTGTTCGGTTCTATATTCTGTCTGAACCGCTTGGGATTTACAGATGCTTTACAGGACTGACGAACAAGCTACTTCCAACGCTTTTTTTGGAAAATTACTCTTTCGCAGAAAGGAAGAATTTTATAAAAATGCACTTCAAAGCGATGGAATCAAGCGCGGCAGTCCACCTTCGCGTCTGGAAAACCAACCGGCGAGGACAGGAATGGACCGGATAAGGAATAAGATAAAAAGGAGGAAACTGATAGGTATAAATGGAGACGGGTGGCGGCGGGGCATCGGGAGGTAGCTATAAATGGAATAGAAAAGGCATAATCGCGCGGATGGCGGGTTTGCCCGACAGACGCGCCGCCCGACAACAGCTTGGAGCAGTTGTCCGTGAACATCTTCACTTTCATTGAATTAGGAACGAATAGAGGACAGATTACTCTACCCCCTATTCGTTAGTTAGTGATTATGGTTAAGCTGCAATATCTTCCTCTTGTGGCTGTTCTTCGGTCTGCATCCCTACTTCGGATTGCTGTTTGTCAGATTGCTCCGCTTCCTGCTTTGCTTGTTCCTGCACCAAAAGAACGGCTTTTTTCTCTTCGATACGTTGGTGACGCTTCTCATACACTTCATTATGTCCGTTCTTGATGTCTGCCAACAGGTCGGGCATATGTTTTTGTGCGAAGTCAAGCAAGAGGGATGCAATGGCATTGCTGCCGTATGCGTTCTTGAAATTAGCAATTAGAAAATCCCTGCGGATAATCGCTTTCTGCTTGCTCGTGAGGTTGGCGATGATGTTTATCTTTTCTTCATCCGTAAGGTGGCAATAAGGCTTTTTTTCTCCGATACCTACCGCTTCAAAATGCTCCTTGCGGAGGGATGATAACAAGAAGAAATAAATCATCTTATCCTCGTCTTGCCCAAACTTGCACTCGGACATATCAACTTCCAAAATCTGTTTTTTGGTGTCCTCTACAGTCTTTTCAAGAACAATTTCCTTGTTACGCTTGTCTTGTTTCTCCAATTTCTCCATTGGAGAAAGTGTCTGCTCTTGATTTGTACTATTAGAGGCATAGGTAACTTTGGTCATATAACAAAGTACAATATCCTTGCTCTCAACACGGAAATAGAGGGTAATTTCACCTGCTTCACATCGGGTACGGATTTCCTCGCATTTCTCCGTGTAATCGTTCAACTCCTGCTCGTACTCGCTCTGTGCCTGTCCGTATTCTTCGGCAGTATCGTAATCCTCTTTTAAGGGTGCTTCGGGCTGTTTGGGATATGCTTTCGCATAACAATTAAGACGTTCCACTTCGTACCCCATAGCAGTAAGGCGTTCTACTACGATTTCGTTGTAGTTAGTATTTTCACGACAGAGAGGAACATCGGGACGTTCTTCCATAAGGCGCACGGCTTTCTCTGTGAGGTATGCCGCATTCATTTCTGCAAGGCAAGTACGATTGGCGCAATTTCCACAACCACCTTCGCAGAACAGCACCATATTATTTGTATTGTGGGGACAGGACAGACAGAGGGTCTTGTCAAATGCGTACCGCTCCAAATCGGTGGTATATTGCCGTTCGATGTTCCGTGCGACTTCGGTAGCTTTCATCCCTCGCCAACTATGATGCAGTGCATCTTCTTTGAGGTGTTTGTCGTACACATCTTTCTGAACATCTTCACCGTAACGACAGATTTCGCTCGCTACGCTGATTGTGATTTCGTCCTGCTCCAAAAGCTGTGCGATTTCGGGAATTAGGGAAACAAATTTAAGGCGTGTACGGATATAGTTCTCGTTCTTGCCGAACTGCACTGCCAAAGACTGCACATCATGGCGACCACTATCTATGAGCTTTTGGTAGGCATTGGCTTCCTCAATCGGGGTGACATCCTTACGTTGGAGGTTTTCAGTGACAGCCATTTCTTCGGCTACCTCGTCTGAAATTTCCATAACGATAGCTGGAATTTCTTCCAATTTTGCCATTAGGGAGGCTCGGTATCGACGTTCTCCAAAAACAATCTCAAAACGGTTGTCTTCTATCGGGCGTACTCCAATTGGCTGTAACACACCCTGCTGACGAATGCTTTCGGAAAGTTCCACAAGGCTCGCTTCGTCAAAATTCTTGCGTGGATTGTAATTACTCGGTTGCACATTTGCCAATGCTACCATTGTGATGTTTTTCTCTGCTGATTGAATTGCTGTCGCTTCCATAATCATAAAAATTTAATTGGTTTAATATTTGATTTTTTATTTTCCCTTTGTTCGGTTCTTTTTTCTGCCTGAACCGCTTGGGATTTACAGATGCTTTACAAGGACTGACGAATAAGCGATTTCCGACGCTTTTTCCGGAAAATTACTCTTTCGCAGAAAGGAAGAATTTTATAGGAAATGCACTTCAAAGCGACGGAATCAAGCGCGGCAGTCCACCTTTGCGTCTGGAAAACCAACCGGCGATGGCAGGAATGGACCGGATGAGTGGCATTAAAAGAATATAGAAAAGGAAGAATACGCCGAAAGGCGGATAGTAAAACCGATGGGACTACAAAGGGATGATAAATGATACAACGGGACAAGCGGAAGGGCGTAAGACCAGACGGTGTAAAACAGGAATGGAGCTTACCAGACAAAAATCCTTTGAGCCATTTTACTAAATAAATCTGTATCAATTGCCTGTTTTACCGGAAATTTGCATTACTTTTGCAGTAGCGAAACAGCCGTTTCGGAAACAGCCATTTCGGAAACGGCAATAAGAAAGGATAAGAATATGAGATTTTTTGACAGAACAGAAGAAATAGCCACTCTTCGCAAGATTCGCGAAATGGCCCAAGACAATGCTCAGTTTACAGTGGTAACGGGACGTCGCCGTATCGGTAAGACATCACTCGTGTGGAAGGCATACGAGGACGAACCGATTCTCTATTTCTTTGTTGCCCGGAAAGCTGAAGGCGATTTGTGTGAGGACTACCGGCTTGAGATAGAGCACAAGTTAGGTGTCCCCACCATGGGACGGGCCGAGCACTTCACCGATGTGTTCGAGTTCCTGATGAAACTTTCGGCAGAACGTCCCATCACGCTCTTTATCGACGAGTTCCAGGAGTTTTTCCGTGTGAACAAATCGGTGTTCAGCGATATGCAGCGCATCTGGGACCTATACAGCCCGAAGTCCCACATCAATCTGATTGTCTGTGGTTCGATTTATTCCATGATGACAAAGATATTCAAGGATAAGAAAGAGCCGTTGTATAACCGGCAGTCGCGCTTTATGACTGTGCGTCCGTTTACTCCGACTGTTCTGAAAGATATTCTTTCGGAATACAATCCCGGCTACACGGCGGAAGATCTGCTGGCCTTGTACGCTTTCACGGGCGGCGTGGCGAAGTACGTGCAACTACTCGTGGATGCAGGAGCAACAACTAAAACGGCTATGCTCGACCAGATTATAAAGGCCGACTCCATATTTTTGGGAGAGGGTAAAGCGATTCTTATCGAAGAGTTCGGCAAGGATTACGGAATCTATTTTTCCATACTGTCGGCCATTGCACGAGGAAAAACATCCCGTTCGGAAATCGAGAACGTGGTAGGCAAGGAAATCGGCGGCTATCTTACCAAGCTGGAGAAAGAATACGAAATCATATCGAAGAAGCAACCGTTGTTCGAGAAAAATTCCGCCAAGAATGTCCGGTATATCATCGAGGACAATTTCTTCACGTTCTGGTTCCGCTTCATCTACAAGTACAGCTATATGCTGGAGATAGAGAACTATGGGAGTGTGAAGATGATTATAGGCCGGGATTATGAAACTTTCAGCGGTCTGATGCTTGAACGTTACTTTAAGCGTGTGCTGATAGAACGGCAAGTCTATACGCGTATTGGTGGCTGGTGGGACCGAAAGGGTGAGAACGAAATAGACATAGTAGCCGAAAACGAACTGGACGATACAGCGACATTTTTCGAAGTCAAACGCAAGGCCGAAAATATCGACATGGAAAAACTGGAAACGAAAGCAGCCGCTTTCATGCGTGCAACGGGAGAGTTCAAAGGTTATACCCTGTCATACAAAGGGCTGTCAATGAATGATATGTAGCAACACATATCAGTATAACATACTAACAAAGGCCACAGACTTAAAAGAACGGGAAGCGAGGAACATACCTCACTTCTCGTTTTTTTCCAAATACTCCTTCATCGCCTCATTTACAATATCTCTCAATGACATATTCTTCTCAATAGCAAGGAATTTCATACGCGTATGAACACTCTTGTCAATAACAAAATTGCAATGTACAGCAGGCTCTTTTTCTGTCTTAACCGATGTAGTTTCCTTCTTTTGCGGAGATTTCTTCGTGGATGACAGCAATCCGTCCAGTCCGCTTTTCATGCTGTCTTTCAATAAATCACTCTTGCCCATATTGCCTTATTTTAATTTCAAAACCTCTTGTGCCAAAGCCATATAATCTTTGGCTCCGTTGCAGTTCTTATTGTATTCAAAGACATTCTTTCCCTTTATAGGAGCTTCGGCCAGTGCCACATTGTCCCGCACAATCGTTTTGAACACTTTGTCACAGAAAGAGTCATTGATAATTTCAGCTACACTCTTGTTGAGTGTCTTGCGCTTGTCGAACTGAGTAATAACAATGCCGCCAATACTCAGGTTCGGGTTCAGGCGTTCCTTAACAATCTCAATCACGCTTGTAATCTTCGCCATTCCGCGCATAGCGAGGAATTGTGCCTGTACCGGAATAATCAGAAAGTCCGCTGTGGTAAGGGCGTTGAGTGTCAGCAAACCCAGTGAGGGCGGACAATCAATCAGGATGTAGTCAAACTTCCGACTGTCAAGCAACTTTGCAATCAAACCTTTCAGTATCAACTCACGTCCCGGCTCGTTTATCAGTTCGGATTCTGCCGCCGACAGATCGAGACAGGACGGCACAACAGCAAGTCCGTTCTCCAATTCGATAACCGGTAAGGGATATTCACCTCTCATTGCCCCATACACCGTCTGCTCCTCCTCAATGGAGAGACCACATGATTCTGTGAGATTTGCCTGACCGTCCATGTCGATAGCCAGTACACGCTTTTTCTTCTGCCGCAAAGCAGCGGCAAGGTTGATGGTGGTAGTCGTTTTGCCAACCCCACCCTTGTGATTCAAAACAGCTATAATTTTTGCCATAACTTGATGTCTTTATATGCAATACAAAGATAATACTATTCTTAGTAAATACTATAATTAGTATATACTATTTTGCTAAAAAGAGTATTTTAGTATTATAGTATTTACTACTATACTAAAATACTAACAAACTAAATGTAGTAAATACTACTTTCGCTAATAGGTAATTCACTACTTTACTATAATTAGTAACTACTACATTTAGTATATGTTGTTTATCAACACTATATGCACATCATCAGAACGGTAAGTCTTCCTTGTTCTCTTGTGGCATAGCTACCGATGGTACAGGTACATCGCTTGTGGTATCCGTCTGACTACCTGCTTCTGAAGTTGCTTCCTCCCGCTTTCCGGTATTGATGAACTCCAATGTGTCTGCCGTAATGGATAGTTGAATCTGGCAGTTTTCATCCTTATCCTTCCACTGTGAAGCCGACAGTGTTCCCTCAATGAGCAGTAACCGTCCTTTGGTCAGGTATTCGGATAGTCGAATGTGGTTCTCTTTCTTACTCCGTACCCTTACCCAAGTAGTGACGCTGTTTCCATGTGAATAGTCATCTACCGCCATATCAAATGCGATGAATGAACCGTGTGTTCCAGTAATAACCTGGCAATCCTTGCCAATGCGACCAATTGTGTGAACGTATAACATAATAAATTCTTTTTGTGGCAGGTGGTTAGTCCTACCGTTACCTTAGTTTATAATATTTTTTATTTTCCCTCTATTCGGCCTGTTTGCGACCTCCGGGATGATTTTTTCTGCATCCAAAGGTGGCAGGAACAATCTGGCAAGGCTGAAGAGGAAAAATACGCTCACCAGCGGAGAGGAAGATTTTTGCACTTCACTCGCGGCAGAATGCCGGCATTGACACGACTGGGACTGGCGATTACCTTTGCGGAAAAATTCAATCCACGGCAGGTTGCACGGCAGCAGAAAGCGATAAATGGAAGTATATAAAAAAGGAATAGAAAAACGCTAAAGCAGGGAATAATAAAAAAGGAGAACGGACAGCCGGACTAAGATACAAAGACTACCTTGAAACTGTGAATAGTGATATACTTATATCATTATCCGCAATTTCAAGTCTGTTCGTGTTTGTCCTTTGAAAAAACAACTTGACGCACTTTATGTAACACGCTACACAAAGCGTGTCAGATTTTTCTTGTAGCAGGCTGTCAGTCCTTATACAAAGGGATATATAGAAAAAAATTATAAAAGAGCCTACAACAGCTAACGTCAAATATCCCTTGCTCCAATGATCTGATTAAACTATTAAGTCCATAATCACTTATATGTACTTTTTAGACTCTGTTGAAAGCTCTCGTGGATTTCTATGGTTATTTTGAAAGCAGTATTCTCAAGTCATTTTTATTGATACCCATGTATTTGCATATTTTAAATTCACTTATACCGTCAGATAACATTTCTTGAGCTGCTTTTCTGTTCCTTTCATACGCTTCCAGTTTGTCAAAAATGACATCTGTTAGAAAGTCTATCCATTCAAAAAAGACCTTTTCCCCTTCCTGAGTATTAAAATCTATTGTACAGGTTTTCGCGCATCTCCTATGAAGTATCAGATAATAAATTCCGCCAATCAGATTTGCCATAATAGCCTTAATATTGATTTTCGCCGGTTTAAACAGATTGTCATAATACGCAATCAAATTTAAATTCATAATATCCCGTGTTTCTGCTGTTCTCTTTGTCGTTTCATTGATAACCGACATTTCATAAAGCAACAACTTTTGCATTACAGTGTTATCAGACAAGCTCCTATAAAGGGTCTTGAATGTTTCCGCAAAAAACTTTTTAGGTCCAAATATGTTCAGGCTGGAAACGTCAATAGCATCATTGATCCAGAAATCATACTGCTTAGCAAGCCTGTCGTAAAGGTTTTCCATTGAGCCGTATCTTCTATAAAACACATTGGCTTCTATGTTTGCAGCTTTCATCAATGCACTCAAATTGACATTGCCAAAACCATATTCAGCTACAAGCTTTTCAAGTTCGGATATTACATCCTTGTCTATTTGTTCATTTGTCCTCCTATTTCGAGCTTTCTTTTCTTTCTGTTTCACTATTATATAGTATGTTATAAAAATAAATCTGCAAAAATCAGTAAAAGGAAATATTTTTATTTTAGATTTTTCTCGGTTTGACTTAACCGATTGAGAAATAAACTTTTAGCGAATTATTTGAGAAATAGAAATAACGATTTAGCAATAGTGCGAATTTCAGCGTTTTGCGTTGCTATGCTGTCAAATAACTCTTTCATTTACAAATATAACATCTTTTTCCGAAAGTACGAACTTTCGGTGGCAATTTTATAAAATCAACTTGCGAAAAAAGAAAATCATTCATCCCATTCATGGGTTGTGTCATCGGTGGCGTTGTACTGTTTCCAACGTCCCGATTTCTCGCCGTCGGTGTATTGTCCCTCGATGGTTATATAGGGTTTTCCGTCCCGTGTTGATTCCACACGATAAGAGCCGTCAAGTTTTCCGTTACGGTAGTGTCGTGTAGTCCTGCTACGAAGCGTGCGCCCATTCTCGAAGATTTCCCATTCCTCACCCTCTTTTTTGCCGTCTATATAATGAGATTCAAAAATCTGCTCACCCGTCTTGCTGTCAAAGCGGCGTTCCCGTCCGCTTTCCACACTCTGTCTATACTCCTTTTCAGTTTCTATTTTGCCGTTACGAAAATAGGTCTTTACAGTTCCGTCTATCTTGCCTTGCTGCATGGGTGTTTCCTTTCGGAGAGTAACGCCGTCTTGGTAATACTCCGTGAATGTGCCGTTACGCTTACCTTTGGCATATATGCCCGATTCACGCAGTACCCCATCACGATAGCGAAAATAATCGCCGTTTATTATGCCATCGGAAAGTTTAACACGCTCCTCGTCAAGCCCTCGTACAATGCGGTATTCTCCCTGCAACGGTTGTTTACTGCCTTTTTCATAATAGACCGTGCGCCGTGCGTTATCCGTTATAGTCTGTAAATTATTCCATTCTATTATTTGTTGTGCGGAAGCCGTGCCACACAATAGCAAAAAGACATATATAGTTAAAAATCTATTCATTTTATTTTTGGAAAAACAATACGATTTCACCTAATAACAAAGTCAAAAAGCTACCTATCCAAAGATAATAACCTATTGATAAATGAAAAACTCCAAGAGTGCTTTCAATGCCCCGTTCCGGGTCTACGAATGTCGGATTATTAAAAAACAACGGAAGCATAGCCAATAATATACTGACTATAATAAGTACATATAATAATGAAGTGTTCTTCCCCGACAAGTACATATTAATAGAAAATCCATAAGTGATATTAGCCAGCCATGCCATATAAAAAAGTTTTGAAGGCCATTTTACCAAAAAGATTTCAATCCATCCTCCGAGCAAATATGCCCATCCGGGATTTCTATCACTGTCAGCAAACACATTGGCACAACATGCTGATATATAAAGTAATAAGCTGACTACAACCATGATTGCTTTTTCCATATTCATCTTCATTAATTTATTAGCCAATTCTAAAGCATAAATTAATAAAAGAACAATAGGAATTATTATTCTCCAGTTTATATTCATCTTATGGTCGTTTATCTATATCCTATTTTCAGATTCAATCAATATTTCCCTTCTATTCCATTTTCTTTACGGGCTTGTGCCATTTCTTCCCGATTATCTATAATATATTGTCGCAGTTCAGATAATTCTTTTGCTATATCTTCGGCTACCGCAGCTTGTTCTGTTTCTGGCTTAAAGGTAAGTTTAGGATAAGCCAATCCGACATAGCCGCTTTTGCGACCTTCATTAATAACTTGAGCAAGAATTTCAAGCCATTTATCCGGTACACCACCTGCATAACCGTTAATCCATTTCCCGGATAGTTTATTGAATGCCAATTGCGCCTGACGACATTCAAATGCAGGTTCTCCTACACCCCCTACATTTTCTATCATACGGGCGTAAAGATTTCGGCGGAACTGTGCTGTATAAAACCAATAAACGGCATCATCTTTTTGCCCTAAATCATAAAATCTAATCGCCAATACATAGAGCGTTTCAATGGGAGTATTATCTATTTCGGCTCGAATTACATCAGCCGTGCTTTGCAGTTTTTTTACATCTTCACTTTTCAGCACATCGCTAAACTTCCCCACTTGAATTGTCAAAGGTTCAGAATTATACCACGGCTCAACATAAATGGGCATTCGTTTAGATTCATTATTACAACTTACCAAACAAAACACTGCCGATAAAACTGCAAAAACTCTTCTTATCATCTTCATATTTTTTTTGTTTTTTGGAATTGATGATTATTTCACTGTCATTTTCTGAAATAATAGACGTATTAAATTGTTTATTTATTGCTATATTATGGGAAAAATCTCCAATTTGAAAAAAGAGCACTAACTACACGAAGAAAACTTCATGTTAGATTATTCATATGAGAATTATAAGAATAAAGAAGCATTATATCAACTAATATAACTAATATGGTAGTCAACAAGAAAAGAAAAAAAATATTTTTATGTTTTTTTCTTTGTGGAACAGACATCAGTCTAAAGTCATGTTCCAATTTTTGATATTTTTGCTCATCATATATTTTTAAATTGATAAAAGATAATATTATCAACAATATAAGCATGGGAATAGCTATAGGTTCTGGTTTGTCATATATGCAAAGTTGAACTTGGTCATCAAATAGAGTCAACAAAATAGAAACAAAAAGCAACACATAAGAAAATTGACATACCGTAACAACTACAAAAGAACGGTCAGGAAATCCCTTTGACGGTACAGTAGTCCAAATCCAATAAAATATATTATCGAAAAATGAAACTCCATTTTTTTCTTTGAAAACGATGAATTTAAAGACTTTTGATAAATTTAGATGTTCCGAATGGTAACAGCTTAATGCAAGCACATAGTTATGGCGGACACAGGTTATTTCGACAGCGTGAGTGCTAACCTAAAGACCGGCGTAGGCGCGCAGGTCAAGGGTATCTCGGAAGGCGTCAAGGCGAACTCCGACGCCGGCGTGTCACCGTCCGTCAATGCCCTCGACACGGGGGTCAAGGCGGCAGCCGCCATCGGCGGCCTTGCCGACGGCCTGAGCGAGGCCGCGATGCTCCCCGTGCTGGGTGCCATGGGCATGAAGGGCATGGCCTGCCTGCCCATCTCCAAGCAGCTCGACCCGGTCATCGGCGTGGACATCCACCTCGTGACGATACCACCTTCCCCCGTCGTGCCCATGCCTCACCCTTATGTCGGGGTTCTCCTTCGTCCGCAGGACTTCATCGCGGCGGCGGTCTCTTCATTCATCCCCCCGCCTCCGACAGCGGAACAGACGGGCGACGCCGACAGCGCGAAGCTCGCCGAGGTGGGGCACACCGTGCTGACGATGGCCGTCGGGATGCTGGGTGCCACCGTCAAGATAGGCGGCTTCATCCCGCGCGCGGTTGCATCCACACCCACGCGGAGCATCCCGCACATCCCCATGGGCGCAGGCTGGGCGGCCCCTTCAGCGGCGATACCCAAGAACAACGGCCACGCCTTCATGGGCAGCCTGACGGTGCTCGCCGACGGAATGCCCTTCTCGGGCGGCGGCGCGCACCTGCACCTCGACTGCAACGACGTGGGCATACCGAGCGTGCACAAGGTTCCGGGAATGTTCCTGCCCACGGGTGTCATCAACCCGATACCCCCCGCCAGGCAGATACTCACCAGCCCGGTTCCCGTCCCTCTCAACCCCATGGCGGCACTCGCCCGCAAGTGCACGGGGGCGTTCGGGCGTTTCTACAAGAAAAAGACCAAGAAGCTGGCGGACAAGCTGCACAGCAAGGTCAACAAGACGATAAAGAGCGAATCCCTCAAGAACATGCTCCACAAGGCCATCTGTACGGTCACGGGGCATCCTGTGGACGTGGCCAGCGGCACGTTCTTCACCGACGAGGAGGACTTCTGGCTCGACGGCCCGGTGCCTCTGTCATGGGAGCGCACATGGTACAGCCGCAGCGACTACCGGGGGCCTCTGGGCAACGGGTGGCACCACGCCTACGACATGGGCGTCGTCGCGGACACGGAAGAAGGCACCCTGACGCTCCGCATGAGTGACGGCATCCCGGTGGCCTTCCCACTGCCGACAGCGGAAGACCCCTCGTTCATCCTCTCCGAGCGCAAGGAAGCCCGTCTGGAACAGGACGGCTGCTACTGCGTGTGGGACATGGCCGAGGACCTCTACTACCGCTTCACCCGCAAGGAGTACGATTCCGTGCGCCTGCTTGAGAGCGTGACCGACTACAACGGCCTCGGCATCCGCTTCGAGTACACGAAAGAGGGATTGCTACACTCCATTACAGACAGTGCGGGCCGCCGTCTGAGGGTGGAACACGACACGAGGAACGGACGCATCCTTGAGATATACGGCCCGCATCCGGAAGATCCGGAGAAAGAGATTACCCTCGCCTCCTACGAGTACGACGCCGACGGCAACATGACCCTCCAGCGCAATGCGGCAGGAGATGTGATGACATACGAGTATGCCGGAAGGCTCATCGTGAAGGAGACATGGCGCAACGGCCTTGCGTGGTACTTCGAGTACGACGGTACGGGCGTGGGTTCGCGCTGCGTACACACGTGGGGCGACGGCGGCATATACGACCATAAGCTCACGTTCCGAGAGGGAGTGACCGAGGTGCTCGACAGCCATGGCGGGCTGACGGTGTACCACCACCGTGGCGGCCTTGTGTGGAAGAAGGTCGATGCCAACGGCGGGGAGCACCTGTGGCGTTATGATGACAGCCGCCAGCTCCTCGCACAGACAGACCCGCTCGGTAACAGCACCCTGTACAAATATGACCGCTGGGGGAACTGCACCGACAGCTCCGACCCGTGCGGCGGCAGCGTGTCCGCCGTGTACCCCGGCAAGGGGGGCCTGCGCAACCGTCCCGTATCCGTGACCACACCGGACGGCGGCACGTGGGAGTTCGGCTATGACCGCTCCGGCAATCTGGTGAGCCGCACCAACCCCGAAGGTGCCGTCACGAGGATGACCTACCGCGACGGTGCGGTGGCATCGGTGAAAGACCCCTACGGTGTGGTGACGAAGCTCGCCTATGACCGTTTCCGCAACCTCACGGAGGCATCCGACAGCCGGGGGAACACCTCGCTGTACGGCTACGACCTGCTGGGCAGGTGCGTGAGCGTCACCAACCCCAAGGGTGCGGTGCAGAAAAGGGAATACGACCCTGTGGGCCGTGTGGTGCACGTGCTCGACTTCGACGGCAACGACATACGCCTGTCCTACGACGGGATAGACAACCTCACGGAATACCGTGACAACGTCCAGCACGTGGAGTACGGCTACTCCGGCATGTGGAAGCTGACAAGGCGTCGCGACCACCGGGGCGTGGTGAACTTCCGCTATGACCGGGAGGAACGCCTGCGCCGTGTGACAAACGAGAAGCTCCAGAGCTACGAGTTCACCCTCGACGCTGTGGGAAACGTCACCGCCGAGAAGGGTTTCGACGGGGCCGTCCGTCATTACCTGCGTGACAGGGGCGGACGTGTCGTCAGGGAGACACTGCCATCGGGAACGGAAAGGGAATACGGCTACGACGCCTGCTCGCGCGTGACGCGCGTCTCATACCCCACGGCTGGCGACCCCGACCAGACCTACGCCTACGGGCTGTCCGGCAGGCTGGTGCAGGCATCGAGGGGGGAAAGCACGGTGGAGTTCGCGTACAACTCCCTGGGGCTTCCCATACGGGAGACGGCTGACGGCAACACCATACTCCGCACCTACGACCATACCGGCAGGATACTCACGCTCGACAGCACTATGGGAGCCTCGCTGCGCTACACCCGCAACGGATACGGGGAGCTTGAGGGGTTCACGGCCACCGGCGGCGGCGACGCCGACGGCGCAGGCTCGTGGGAATCCTCACACCGCCACGACACGCTGGGCTTCGAGGTGGAGCGCATCCTTCCGGGAGGCGTCGTCCGCTCGTTCGCCTACGACGACATAGGCCGTCTGGTGGATGCCCGCACACGCAAGGATTCGCGCACACGGCATATGCGCCGCTACCGCTGGGGCGTCGCCGACAGGCTGTTGTCCGTGGAGGACAGCAGGCGTGGCGAGACCCGCTACTCCTACACCCCGACGGGGCAGCTCGACAGGGCGGAATACCCCGACGGCAGGGAGCAGTGGAGAAAGAGCGACCCGGTGGGGAACCTGTATCCCGACCCGGACATGAGGCTGCGCCGCTACCTCGGTGGCGGACGGCTGGAGCAGGACGGTGAATGGCACTGCGAGTACGACGGTGACGGCAACCTGACGGAACGCTACCTCGGCACGGGAAAGTGGCTTGACGGCAAGAAGGACCGCTGGAGATACCGGTGGAACGCCGACGGCTCCCTGGCAAAGGTGGTGCGGCCCGACAAGAGGGAGGTGGAGTTCACATACGACGCGCTCGGGCGCAGGCTCTCCAAGAGCTTCGGAACGACAGTGACGCGGTGGATGTGGAACGGCAACGTGCCGCTGCACCAGTGGAAGCAGCGCAGGGAATACTCCGTCATGGAGGACAGGTGGAACACGGACACGGAACGCCGCGACATGACGGTATGGCTCTTCGACGAGGAGTCGTTCGTACCGGTGGCAATGATAAAGGAAGGCAGGTCCTACTCGATACTGACAGACCAGCTCGGAACGCCGACGGAGGCATACGATGCCGAGGGCAACGAGGTGTGGAGCCGGGTGCTCGACATGGACGGGAACGTCATCGAGGAGACAGGCAACAAGGGAATGGTGCCGTTCCTGTTCCAGGGACAGTATTATGACTGTGAGACAGGACTGGCATACAACAGGTTCAGGTACTACTCGCCGAAGATGGGCATGTATGTCTCGCAAGATCCGATTGGACTGGCTGGCGGAATACTCAACCTGTATGGCTACGTCAGCGACACGAACTTGATTATAGATTTATATGGACTTGATTGGAACTATGTTCTTATTAATTCTAAAGGTGAGGTGTATTATTCTGGAAGAGCATCAGATAATGCTAACATAAATGATGTGGCAAGAAGGCATGCAGGAACAAAGGGAACTGATGGACCAAGGTTCGGTGAAGGTGATACTATTGTACAAATAACAAAAAAAGGTACAGATAGATTGATAGTGAGAGGAATAGAACAAGTTGGTATAGATAATTCTTCAGTATCGTTGTTAGGATATCGAAGTGACAATGTCCGAGGAAATAAAATAAACGGAATTAGGGATAAAAATAGTGAGAAGGGCAAATTGTACATGCGTAGTGCAGAGAAAAAACTTAAAAAAATGTCTCTTTCTGATCGCATCGCAAATGGAGAAAGGAAAACATTTGAGGAATATAGAGCTACTAAAAAGAATAGTTACGGTTAAAAATTACATTTTATGAATCAACAATATACTTGCCTTCATGACAAAATGATTGAAGAACTGTTTATCCAGTATGATAAATGTATTAACAAAAAAAATAAAATAGTTTCATTTTTTTTGTCAAGCCTTTCTACTGGTAATATGTTATGGCGAAGTTTTTTACCAGCATTCGCAATAACGCGTACATTCCCAAGACATCACTTTGTCAGTTCTAATGAAGTTAATAGATTTCGTGATGATCCTTGTAAAATCTGCAATATAGATTCATGGGCTGGATTTGAAAATGAAGATTATAATTTTTATTTAGAGATAGCTTCCAATGCTGGAGGAATTCCAGCTTTTAGTCTTGAATTTTGCATTGTACTACTGACTGAGTTTAATAAATTGGCAAATAATGCAATAGAGCCAAGCTGTACTGATGCTCATATTTTTAATGAAATTATGATGAGCCTTGTAGATGCCTCATCTCAAGAAACATTAAAAAAGGATATCGTCAAAAGAATTAATAAGATTCAATTATTTGATACAAATAAAACTCAGACCCAATGTCTTCTACAAACATTGGGCTTTTGCGGAATATTGGAGACGGCACAACACAAAAGTCCATTCCATGAGTATGTAAACTTAGGGCTTGCTCCTAAAAAGTCACACAATTCAGACTGGGAATATCCTGTTGATTTTTGGACACCTTCGGATGGTATAAACCGAGAAGCATTTAAGTTTTGGTTCGGTAATTATATCCAGTTTGATAAATTCTGGGAATAAAATATATTATGGCGGACGTAGGATATTTCGACAGCGTAAGTGCAAACCTAAAGACCGGCGTAGGCGCGCAGGTCAAGGGTATCTCGGAAGGCGTCAAGGCGAACTCCGACGCCGGCGTGTCACCGTCCGTCAATGCCCTCGACACGGGGGTCAAGGCGGCAGCCGCCATCGGCGGCCTTGCCGACGGCCTGAGCGAGGCCGCGATGCTCCCCGTGCTGGGTGCCATGGGCATGAAGGGCATGGCCTGCCTGCCCATCTCCAAGCAGCTCGACCCGGTCATCGGCGTGGACATCCACCTCGTGACGATACCACCTTCCCCCGTCGTGCCCATGCCTCACCCTTATGTCGGGGTTCTCCTTCGTCCGCAGGACTTCATCGCGGCGGCGGTCTCTTCATTCATCCCCCCGCCTCCGACAGCGGAACAGACGGGCGACGCCGACAGCGCGAAGCTCGCCGAGGTGGGGCACACCGTGCTGACGATGGCCGTCGGGATGCTGGGTGCCACCGTCAAGATAGGCGGCTTCATCCCGCGCGCGGTTGCATCCACACCCACGCGGAGCATCCCGCACATCCCCATGGGCGCAGGCTGGGCGGCCCCTTCAGCGGCGATACCCAAGAACAACGGCCACGCCTTCATGGGCAGCCTGACGGTGCTCGCCGACGGAATGCCCTTCTCGGGCGGCGGCGCGCACCTGCACCTCGACTGCAACGACGTGGGCATACCGAGCGTGCACAAGGTTCCGGGAATGTTCCTGCCCACGGGTGTCATCAACCCGATACCCCCCGCCAGGCAGATACTCACCAGCCCGGTTCCCGTCCCTCTCAACCCCATGGCGGCACTCGCCCGCAAGTGCACGGGGGCGTTCGGGCGTTTCTACAAGAAAAAGACCAAGAAGCTGGCGGACAAGCTGCACAGCAAGGTCAACAAGACGATAAAGAGCGAATCCCTCAAGAACATGCTCCACAAGGCCATCTGTACGGTCACGGGGCATCCTGTGGACGTGGCCAGCGGCACGTTCTTCACCGACGAGGAGGACTTCTGGCTCGACGGCCCGGTGCCTCTGTCATGGGAGCGCACATGGTACAGCCGCAGCGACTACCGGGGGCCTCTGGGCAACGGGTGGCACCACGCCTACGACATGGGCGTCGTCGCGGACACGGAAGAAGGCACCCTGACGCTCCGCATGAGTGACGGCATCCCGGTGGCCTTCCCACTGCCGACAGCGGAAGACCCCTCGTTCATCCTCTCCGAGCGCAAGGAAGCCCGTCTGGAACAGGACGGCTGCTACTGCGTGTGGGACATGGCCGAGGACCTCTACTACCGCTTCACCCGCAAGGAGTACGATTCCGTGCGCCTGCTTGAGAGCGTGACCGACTACAACGGCCTCGGCATCCGCTTCGAGTACACGAAAGAGGGATTGCTACACTCCATTACAGACAGTGCGGGCCGCCGTCTGAGGGTGGAACACGACACGAGGAACGGACGCATCCTTGAGATATACGGCCCGCATCCGGAAGATCCGGAGAAAGAGATTACCCTCGCCTCCTACGAGTACGACGCCGACGGCAACATGACCCTCCAGCGCAATGCGGCAGGAGATGTGATGACATACGAGTATGCCGGAAGGCTCATCGTGAAGGAGACATGGCGCAACGGCCTTGCGTGGTACTTCGAGTACGACGGTACGGGCGTGGGTTCGCGCTGCGTACACACGTGGGGCGACGGCGGCATATACGACCATAAGCTCACGTTCCGAGAGGGAGTGACCGAGGTGCTCGACAGCCATGGCGGGCTGACGGTGTACCACCACCGTGGCGGCCTTGTGTGGAAGAAGGTCGATGCCAACGGCGGGGAGCACCTGTGGCGTTATGATGACAGCCGCCAGCTCCTCGCACAGACAGACCCGCTCGGTAACAGCACCCTGTACAAATATGACCGCTGGGGGAACTGCACCGACAGCTCCGACCCGTGCGGCGGCAGCGTGTCCGCCGTGTACCCCGGCAAGGGGGGCCTGCGCAACCGTCCCGTATCCGTGACCACACCGGACGGCGGCACGTGGGAGTTCGGCTATGACCGCTCCGGCAATCTGGTGAGCCGCACCAACCCCGAAGGTGCCGTCACGAGGATGACCTACCGCGACGGTGCGGTGGCATCGGTGAAAGACCCCTACGGTGTGGTGACGAAGCTCGCCTATGACCGTTTCCGCAACCTCACGGAGGCATCCGACAGCCGGGGGAACACCTCGCTGTACGGCTACGACCTGCTGGGCAGGTGCGTGAGCGTCACCAACCCCAAGGGTGCGGTGCAGAAAAGGGAATACGACCCTGTGGGCCGTGTGGTGCACGTGCTCGACTTCGACGGCAACGACATACGCCTGTCCTACGACGGGATAGACAACCTCACGGAATACCGTGACAACGTCCAGCACGTGGAGTACGGCTACTCCGGCATGTGGAAGCTGACAAGGCGTCGCGACCACCGGGGCGTGGTGAACTTCCGCTATGACCGGGAGGAACGCCTGCGCCGTGTGACAAACGAGAAGCTCCAGAGCTACGAGTTCACCCTCGACGCTGTGGGAAACGTCACCGCCGAGAAGGGTTTCGACGGGGCCGTCCGTCATTACCTGCGTGACAGGGGCGGACGTGTCGTCAGGGAGACACTGCCATCGGGAACGGAAAGGGAATACGGCTACGACGCCTGCTCGCGCGTGACGCGCGTCTCATACCCCACGGCTGGCGACCCCGACCAGACCTACGCCTACGGGCTGTCCGGCAGGCTGGTGCAGGCATCGAGGGGGGAAAGCACGGTGGAGTTCGCGTACAACTCCCTGGGGCTTCCCATACGGGAGACGGCTGACGGCAACACCATACTCCGCACCTACGACCATACCGGCAGGATACTCACGCTCGACAGCACTATGGGAGCCTCGCTGCGCTACACCCGCAACGGATACGGGGAGCTTGAGGGGTTCACGGCCACCGGCGGCGGCGACGCCGACGGCGCAGGCTCGTGGGAATCCTCACACCGCCACGACACGCTGGGCTTCGAGGTGGAGCGCATCCTTCCGGGAGGCGTCGTCCGCTCGTTCGCCTACGACGACATAGGCCGTCTGGTGGATGCCCGCACACGCAAGGATTCGCGCACACGGCATATGCGCCGCTACCGCTGGGGCGTCGCCGACAGGCTGTTGTCCGTGGAGGACAGCAGGCGTGGCGAGACCCGCTACTCCTACACCCCGACGGGGCAGCTCGACAGGGCGGAATACCCCGACGGCAGGGAGCAGTGGAGAAAGAGCGACCCGGTGGGGAACCTGTATCCCGACCCGGACATGAGGCTGCGCCGCTACCTCGGTGGCGGACGGCTGGAGCAGGACGGTGAATGGCACTGCGAGTACGACGGTGACGGCAACCTGACGGAACGCTACCTCGGCACGGGAAAGTGGCTTGACGGCAAGAAGGACCGCTGGAGATACCGGTGGAACGCCGACGGCTCCCTGGCAAAGGTGGTGCGGCCCGACAAGAGGGAGGTGGAGTTCACATACGACGCGCTCGGGCGCAGGCTCTCCAAGAGCTTCGGAACGACAGTGACGCGGTGGATGTGGAACGGCAACGTGCCGCTGCACCAGTGGAAGCAGCGCAGGGAATACTCCGTCATGGAGGACAGGTGGAACACGGACACGGAACGCCGCGACATGACGGTATGGCTCTTCGACGAGGAGTCGTTCGTACCGGTGGCAATGATAAAGGAAGGCAGGTCCTACTCGATACTGACAGACCAGCTCGGAACGCCGACGGAGGCATACGATGCCGAGGGCAACGAGGTGTGGAGCCGGGTGCTCGACATGGACGGGAACGTCATCGAGGAGACAGGCAACAAGGGAATGGTGCCGTTCCTGTTCCAGGGACAGTATTATGACTGTGAGACAGGACTGGCATACAACAGGTTCAGGTACTACTCGCCGAAGATGGGTATGTATGTGTCACAAGATCCAATCAGATTGACTGGCAGAATCCTAAATTTGTATGGGTATGTTTGTAATACAACCTATCTTTGTGATCCATTTGGCTTAGTTTACCAGAGTCATAATCATGGAGATGTAAATGATAGTGTAACAATTTTACGTCGCCAAAATATAAGAAATTATCAAATAGAAGTGCATGTTGACAGTCATGGTCCACATATACATCTTGATAGAGGAACTCGGCAAGAACGATATATAAATATATCAGGAATGTCTAACGAGCAAGCACTTAGAGAACTACCCAATAAATTAAGACGTGAATCTTCTGTAAGTGCTGCTATTAATAATGCATTAAATTATTAGCTATGACTATAACTGAAAAAATATCAATCAATTATAATAAATGGGGCTGTCCTATTTTAGAAAAAAACAGCAAGTGCTATCTTTCATTTACCAGTGATAACGCAAATAATATTACAATCAAAGGAAATGAAGAAGGTTTAAGACTCTTAGCAAAGGCCATTATTGGCTTAATTAACTCTCAATCTAATAATGGCTTTCACATTCATTTAGATGAAATTTATGATATCAATAAGGAAAACAAGAATTTCATTATTGATTTAGTAAGTGAAAATACGGATTTTTTTTGAATTTATTCAAGAGAGGAAAACCTTGTTGTTCGTTTTTTAATTCAATACTTATAATATACTCCAAGGTTAGTATATTTCAACTTATTGATAGTGCAGAAATGACATTATTAGTCTAATAGTTGGAATTGTCACGTATTAATGTGTGATAGCTTGGTATTAGTAGGATTATCTATGATAGTTTAAATTCACTCAATTTAAAGGATATGGAAACTAAATTTACATGGATACCATTCTATAAAGAATTATCCGACTGGCTATTTGGAAAACAGAATAGACAGTCAGAACTTATATCTACACTAAAAGAAATCGGTATTACCGGTTTTCGAGATGGTACAGAAAAAGGCAAAGAGATTGTTTTGGAAGAGATAGACCCGTTTACATTCTTTTCGTATCTCAACAAGTTTCATTCCGATGAAAGAAGAGTAGAAATCCTACAGGATTTAAAGCATAAGCTACATTTTAGATGTCCAGAACCAACAGATGTATCCGGTATCCCGACAATACATCCGATGAAAGTGCATCTGTTTCCACATAAATCGACAAGGAACAAGTATGATATAAATGTATTATGGGAATTGTTCGGACAGGTAAAAGAAGGGAAAGTAGATGAACGACTTTTTCAAACGGCATTGAACATTAAAAGTGTCGGAAAGAAAAAGCTCAGTATTGTTCTGTTCTACGTTAATCCGGAAAAATATGTTCCTTTGGATTCCAACACTTCATCGTATCTAAGAAGTAAGAAACTGGGCTACACTTATGATAGCTTTGCATCATATAATGAGTTGTCAGAAAAAATAGTCAAGACCTTTGGAAAACATCCGTGGGAGATTTCATACGAGGCATATAATTATACTCCGGAGAGTGATTCATCAAGTATCGGTAGTATCAGAACTCTATTCGAAAAACTTGAAGACGAATTAGAGGACGATATGGATTACCATATCTTTTATCGAGGACAATCAGATAAGAGTTTCGGATTAATTCCCTCCATCTATCGAGAGAAACTTTTAATCCAGAATGAAAATAGAATATTTAGAGATATTATCGCTCAAAGTCCGGCTGATTTCAAAGGATGCACATCTACTTTTGAAAAGTTGGTCAAGATGCAGCATTATTCTTTGCCGACACGCCTCTTGGATATTACTACAAATCCTTTGGTAGCTCTGTATTTTGCGTGCGAGAATGATGCCGTTGACGGAAAATTGTTCCGATTCGAAGTTCAAACGTCAGATATTAAATATTTTGATAGCGATGCTGTCAGTGTCGTTTCTAATATCGCCAAACGCCCAATAGATTTCAGTATTGAATCCCTTCGGGATTTGGAGTGTGAAGATTTTAATAATGAACCAGACATAGCCTATCTTCTGCATGAAATTAAGTACGAGAAACCCCATTTTCAGAATGTGATTGACTCAAAGGATATTGAGAGAGTCTTTTGTGTAAAACCGATGTTTGACAATCCTCGCATAATCCGGCAGTCCGGGGCATTCTTCCTTTATGGTATCAATGGCAATAAAAGCCAACCTGCATCACTCAACTTCAGCTACAAAGTGTACATCATCAATAAAGCGCAGAAGCAGAAGATCAGGAAGCAGCTTGAAGCCCTCGGCATAGACAAATCAACGTTGTTCCCGGAAGTCGAACACGTGGCCGAGCATATAAAGGACAAATATCATCTACCTAAATAACCTTTCCCTCATTTAAAAAACAAGCCGAGCTATTACGCAGATAGCTCGGCTCTCAACTTGAAAAGATTGCATCAAGTCTTAATCTTGTGGTACATCTTGAACTTGCAGGCATTTCTCTACTTTGTATAAATAATACCTACATTTCATTGTTACAAATGTTACTATTATACGAGAAATTACGATATGCCCTATGAATAGAATGAGGGGAAAGAGCAATACAATCAGACTTATAACAACAAACGGGAACTCAAATTCAGAGAAAAATTTATAAGTCCAATCAAAGCTAACAATTGCAACTACAAATAGCGTAATAAAAAATATAAATCTAATGTTTGACCATAGATTTCTACTATATTTCCTACAATCTTCTTGATAAAGGTTATAGCCCGATATAAATAGCTCTATAGCTAAAACTATCTGAGAAGTTACTAAAATATAAGTTTTTACAAGTGCTTCATGTTGAGACCCAAACATCCCGATACAAAACAAGCATAAAAAACCGTATAATCCAGCATATAATCCGATGAAACCGCAACCTTCCAAATCAAGTTGGTTTTCATCAGTCAGATATTTTAAACGGTGATATGCCTTTTCTAAATAGGCACTATTTAATATACATTCATTATCCTCACTTTTTAGACTCTCTGTTCTAATATCATTAGCACGAGACAATACCTCCCGTACCGATAACTTCAAATCTTTCTGATATTTACGATAAATTTCAGTCAGCACATGCTTGTTATCAAGATAGTATAATCCAAAGTCAAAAGCAATTATAAATTGTATGAATGCAAGTAGATTAATACATTCTATTCCAGACATTTTTCTATTCAAGTTTTTTAGCTCTCCATTCTTCTCCGTTATGTTTTAATACATATTCAGCAACGTACTGTATTAAATCAACCGGATGGAAAGAATAACGCAAATTCCCTTTACGATAAGTAACCGATAACATAAGTTCTTTCTTGTCTTTATAAAACCCAATAGCCTCATTATACTTGATTTCTAAGTTCTTTTGGTTTTCTTCCAAAAAGATACTATTGGTTATCTTTTTCAAAGAGTCTATCAACTGCTCAATAGAGATTCCTACAGGAACTCTAAATAAGGTATGACGCAACTTATAATCAAACTTCAACTCTTTGTTTTTAGATTCATAGTATTTCTTATCAACAGCAATAACCACAAATTTTCCTTTCCCGATTAATTTTGCTACATCGGTATCTACTTTTCTGCATAGTAATTTATCCCCATTAGAGATGTCTTCGGGTGACATAGAGGAGCCTTCAACAGTAAATATTAAGGGATTCTCAGATTGTTTATACTCAGAAATGTCTAACATTGAATTTTCACACGGAATCCTATCTGGTAACATTTCAAGACCTTTCAACGGAGTTACACTCAACGTAGGATCTCCAGCCGCCACACTCATAGTACCATCGGCATTCATACCGTTGGTATGCACTTCTCTCCCAAAGGCAAAGTGATAAAGATTAGACACTAACTGTTTCAATTTCAATATATTAATTAATAGTATGCGTCTAAGCGCATATTTGTGATTCGCAAAATTAGCGTTTTTTCTCATAACTCGCAAGTTTATAGGGGTTAAACATCAATAATGCCATCGCATAAGGCTCTTGCCTGAACTGTAACAAGAGGATTACACAACAGCCTCACTCACTAATAAAACATTCCACCATAAGAACAAAAAGAATGCAATGAATGATTACGATTTAACCTCTTTTGTTCAAAAGCCGGTTTGCTTTGCCTGTGGTGAATTGAATAGCAGGACGAGAAAAGAGACCATGTAGGATAATATTTCAGAAGAGAGGATAGCCTGTAAACAGATTTTCTTCTATTTAGTCGGTTAATAAATTTAATTGATTGTTTGTTATGTTCAAGGGAAAACACTATTTTTGCGAAATATGATATCCTCCTTCTTGTCTTGAAAGCGGTCTGACTGCTTTAACCAAGGCGAAATGTCTTGGTTTTATAATAAATAATAAGATCAGCATGGCAGAATTAAAGGCAACCGTGTGCTTGCAAGGAAAGGACATAGAAGTGATTTCATCACATATTGAATTTAACCGCAAGACAGATAATAAAGGAAGGCCGGTGACAAATGTTATTGGCGGACGTATTACTATTTACTATAACCGTTGAATCTACCAGAGAAACTACTATTCTTGAAGCAATGGTAAACAGCCCTTTCAAAGCGATAAGCGGCAAGGTGATTTATTATAACACTAAGGATAATTCAATCTTTCGTGTCGTGGAGTTCAAATATGCGTATATCGTGTATTATAAAGAGATTTACAATGTTGACAGGAAACGCCAAATGTATTCCACCATCACATTTTCTGCGGATATTATTATGATAGGAGACGCATATTTAAGCAATCAATGGTAAGAAGAAACATGAAATTTAGTTGTTTGGATATTATCGTATCAAAGAAATATCACTAACTTTGTTCATTGTGGATGTGGTGATAATGGATTTGCAGCGTCTTTTACTAATTTCATATTTAATGTTCTTATTGCTACATTCCTGTTTCCCAATGGAGTTAAAATAGAATCATGTTAATAACAAAGGTATGAACACTTTAATTCTTGATTTTTTAAACAGCTATGCTGACAATCCTAATCCTCAGTATGCCGTGATGCTGAAAGGAAAATGGGGATGTGGCAAAACTCATCTTATAAAACAATGGAAGAAGAGGTTTGACGAGACCGCAGATACCGACGAGGAAATTACGCTAAAGCCCATCTATATTTCGACCTATGGAATGGATAGCGTGAATGACATCAAGACAACTATAGATAGGGAATTAAATCCCTTCTTCTATTCGAAAACCGGGCGTTTCATAAAGGGTATTTTGAAATTAGCCGGTAAGGTAGTCTTCAAGACGAGTATGGATTTGAATGACAACTCTAAAGAGGATGGTTCATTTTCCGCAACACTGGATTCATTGTCGTTACTACAAGTGGAAGACGACAGTATAAAAGGTGTAAAGTTTCTGATATTCGATGACATCGAAAGGTGTCTGATAGAAATGAAGGAATTGTTAGGCTTCATCAACTATTTTGTAGAGCACTGTAATTGTCATGTTGTCGTAATTGGGGATGAAAACCACCTTGAAGAACTTCCCAAGGCTGTCTTGGGTGAGTTTAAGGAAAAGACCATAGGCAAGGAATTTGAAATACAACCCGATATAGAAGAAGCCATCGAATACTTTCTTGACGAAGTACCGGTATCCGATTATTTGAAAGAAATGCGTGATTTCATTATTGCCTGTTTTATGTGTACAAAATCCGATAATTTACGGATTTTGAGACAATGCTTGTATGATTTTAAAAGCCACTTAAACAAACTTCCTTCCGAACTGATTGAAAAGGATAATATCTTTCTTAAAAATATTCTTGGGTCATTTATTGCTGTGTATGCAGAGTATAATAATAGTGAGAACAAAGAGTTAATTTGTAATTGGAGTAGAGATTGTCAGATTTCACTACTCCAAGATGATAATGAGGATAAGCAAAGGATACAGCATCTAAGGGAAAAATATCACTCTTTGAACAAGGGGTTAATTTATAATGTCTTAAATCCGGAGTATGTTACGGCTATTATACAATATATTATCACAGGTGCTCCACTTGTAGAATTTATTGTTACGGAAATAAAGGATAAGCAAGAAGAGTTGAAGCCTTGGGAAATGCTATCCGGCTTTTTCGACATGGAACAGCAAAAACTTGAAAGTATTTGCCAGGCTACTATAAAAGCCATATTGGATAAAGAGATAAAAGACGCTTATCAACTTGGTTATAGTATCGCGTATCTATCGTATTTTGATGCTATTGGCATTTTTTCTGATATAAAGCCTCATATCTCTTCAATAAAAGAGAGAATAGCAGAAATGATTAATAGTCAAACCAGTTTAGAGGAACTTTATCAGCTAAGGGGTCTTTTTATTAGTGGATGTAATTATGTAACCACAGATGTCAAGACTCCAATAACAGATGATATTGTGGGCTATTTCTTGCAGCAGATGAAATCAAAGATAAATGAGTTGCCGGATCAAATGCAAAAAGCACTGCGTAATTTGACTGAAGGAACAGTAGAGGAACTTATAATTATAGACAGATTGCCTTATCCAGATAAAAGTTGTACATACGAACTTCGTGCGATATTTGCATCTGAAGATGCCAATGCTCTTTTTGATGCTATCTGCAAACTAAGCAATAAAGGCAGAAATGCTTTTACGCAATTTCTTGCTTATCATTATAATTTTGGCTATGACCAACAAGATGTGGGAGACAGATATAAGGCAGATATTCCTTGTTTACTCAAACTGAAAGATTTGGTCGATAATGAAATCAGTATATCAAAAGGAGTGGATAAACTTGCCTTCATAAGGTTAAAAGATGTCTTGATTGAAGCTATTAGGAGGTGTGAAGGCTAAAGTGATACATTGATGCCAATGTAGAAGCTAAAAATGGCGTATTGTAAAAAACGGATACGCTATGAAAGGCCATTATTCCTATTGGGCTAAAATAGAGGATATAAGGACTATAAATGGAAACGGGTGGCGGCGGGGAATCGGGAGGCTATAAAGGGAGGAAGGATGCCATAAAAGAGTAGAGCCGTCGGCAGACCGGAGCGCAAAAATCCCTCTGCCCGGTCATCACGACCATGCAGAGGGAACGGTTGAAATTATGATTATGTCAAGCAGCTTCGGCAATAGCTTCGTGTTTGGCTGCCTGCGGTTGTCCGGTCTCTTTCAGGCTTTCATCAATCCTGTGTTGAAGTTCCTTACACTCCTGTTTGAGCCTTGACAGTTCATCGGCTTTACTCCACTGGCGACAAATGATGTCCTGCAATGTAGGAATTTCGCTTTCTATCCGCTCTACCGCCTTTTGTTGCTTCTCGATAAGAGAGGGCAATTTGCTTAATGCTCCATGCGGATATTGTGCCGACTCAACGAAACCAAGCGGCAGTGCACCACTCAGGCCGCATCGGTATTTCAATCCACTTATACCCTCTACAAAGAATGTATTGCGGTCAAACGTACCGTCTATGCTGTACTCGCTACGCACCAACAAGTTCAGCCCTGCATACGTGCCAACTGTGCCATACGCTTCGTTGCGGTAGGTCTTGGCGATACGGTGCAACTCCCGGCCTACTTCCTCGGTAGTGGCTTGCGGCAAGCTCAAAAGCAGGGTTGCCTTTGTCCCATTATACGAGTTGATGTATTCCAAATCCCTCATGAGATTGGCCTCTGTACGCTTTGCCTTTTCGATTTCTCCCTGACCGGCAGCTATTTTACGCTCGGCACGGATGCGTTCTTTCTTGAAAATAGCCTGTTCCTTTTCAAGCTGCATAATCTTGTTGTCGAGCTTCGTCTTGTTCAGCAAGTCGTTATTGCCTGACAGAATAGCCACGAACTCGGCAAAGTTCATACCGCTGTCCTCATCCATGCCTCCCTCGTCAATACGGCGCACGGCGATTGTGCCGTTGTTAATTTGGTTGATAAACATCTGCTTGTTTTTCAACAGATTAAATTTATAGGCGTCGAGGGTCTTTTCCGTACCATAAATTACGACATCTACCACATTGCTACCCCACAGCTTTACGGTGTTGCCTTTGCGTATTGCCCTGCCGTTTCGTTGCTCCATGTCAGCAGGTCGATCGGGTAGGTCAAGGGCATTACTGCCCTCTTCCCCCCTCAGAACCGTAC
>ENA-OYYK01000026-OYYK01000026.1-human-gut-metagenome-genome-assembly--contig:-NODE-26-length-96943-cov-14.029849_pt1 | contig 96943 bp, 95 predicted proteins | sample MGYA00243247_ERZ653443 | MGnify/ENA primary metagenome ERZ653443 (study PRJEB26926, sample SAMN06165010) | human gut metagenome | biome: ENVO:00009003; feature: ENVO:2100002; material: ENVO:00002003... | reverse complement strand
TAAAGTGAAATATTTAATGTTACGAAAAAGTGATGCGGCAAAGTTACGAGTTACAACCTGGCGATACATACAGGTACGCATCGGCTACTGGAAAGAAAAGATATACCAGGCACGCAGCCGTCAGGAAATCATTGACGGGGCCTTCGGGCGCTGGCGCGGTGCCGGAAGACTGGATTATTAACGAAAAAAGGAAAAGGATATGCACATGAAACGAACAATGACACTTCTTGCGGCGGCAGTCCTGACGGCACATGCCGCCCATGCGCAGTATGTGACCTACAACCACGACTCGCCTAAGCAGAACCAGATTACCGTGATGGAAACCGGCACCGGGGCATTCACCCCGGAAATCTACTACACGCTGCTGCACAACAAGTACAAGAAGACGGCGGCGGCGAAGAACAAGCTGTCGTTCCGGACGCTGGCCGGAGTGAATCTCTACAACCAGACCGACGAGGCGGAAGCCATCGACTCTGCACTGGTCAAACGGGCCGCTGTCGAGGCATTGAACGTGGCCGACAGGCAGGTGGATCTGGCCTGGCTCGCCGAGGGCGACAAGGTGAACGGACAGATGGAACGCTTCCGGCGCAACATCGACCGCATCCTCCTGTGTGGCGGCACGCCGGACGAACGGGAACGCTGGGAAGAATATTATCAGGTGTACCAGTGCGCCATCAACGCCACCAAGGATGCCTACATGCCCAACGCCCAGCGGAAGAAAGAGTACCTGCGCATCAGCGAGGATGTGGCCCGGCAGAACGGGACGCTTGTCCTCTACCTCGCACGGAAACAGAACGCCACCGTGACGGAGGGACTGCTGAACGCAGAAGAAGCACAGCCTATAGACAAAGGAAGCATCCTGCGCGATGCCGTGGAGCGGTGGAACGAATCCCGGTTTGCCGTGCGTGGCTCGCAGACGGGTGGCGGCAGCGGAGGAAGCGACGGAGAAGAAACCGTGAACAGGAACTAAAAAAGAAACGGAAATGGCAGACGGAAATATCCTATCGAATTTCGGCATAGACCTTTTGGAAGAGGAAATAGATGATGTCATCTTTCAGACCAACGAGTTTCTGACCGACGCCACGTTTACCGGTGCACAAGGCCCGTTCTGGTGGTTATTGGTGGTTAGCGCATTTTTGCCTTTTTCTTCGCCTTCAACACCCTGTAAGCCAGTGTTTTGCAAAAAATTGTTCCGTGAGACAAATCCCAAACGGGACAAAAACGGGACAGAACCACAGGAAAATAAAATCAAGAACGCTTTGCTCCGAATATCCGTCTCTGAATATCTGTTGTACAGGTACAAAGGTACAAATTTGTCCCGTGAAAAACAAATCGAAACACCTAAATATCACTGGTTCAGTGCGTTTTTTATTTTCTTGTATCAATGCGGATAACACAAATGGGATTTTCAGCCAAATGCGCAGGATAACAGGAAAAGAGTGTGTTAAAATTTGTTTCCCGTCTTTCGGCAGAATGTCCGGTGAAGATGTGGCAACCCTGCGTTTGTTTTGCCGCATGATTGTACAAAAGTCAAAGCCACCGCCTGCAAACTGACAGTATTTTAGGAACAAAACACACTGAAAGCAGTGTCTGGCATTTTGCCGGATATTCTTCTGTACAAAAGGCATAAGTAAGCCTCAATTTGATATATTAAATGGTTATAAATCAACTATTTGTAAAGAGTAAAAATTTGAATTTTCCAAATCAAACGATATACATTTGCGTATCGAATCAACAAGTAAAACCATAAAATAAAAGATGATGACAGAAAACAAACAATCCAAAATGAACCTTGAGCATGAGCGCAAGATTGCGAACCTGCAAGAGCGGGTGGGCAAACTGGAAAACCTTTGCTATGCGGCAAAGGAAGTCCTGAACCTTGAAGAAGCGGCTGATTTCCTCGGCATAGCCAAAAGCACGCTTTACAAGATGACGCACTTAAACCAACTGCCGTACTTCAAGCCAGCCGGAAAACTGATCTTCTTTGAGAAGAAAGCCCTGCTCGACTGGGTGCGTGGTGTCAAGGTGATGTCAGAGGAGGAAATCAGAACCGAGGCGGCAAACCGTCTTAGGGAGTTGAACAGCAAATAAGCGCATTATGGAGAAAGAGACACTTGTATCAATATTGCAAGGGCATAACCCGGTTTTAGCCGAAGCGGTCAGCCAAATGATCGGTTACGTCCAAGACAAGTGGACAGCACCATATCCCACAAAAGAACAGACGGCGGCGGTTAATGCCTACCTGCATTCAGTCCATGCGGACGGTGACGGCACGATGAACGAGACGAACATCGCACACCGCAAAATTGCCTCGCAGGAGATAACCATTAACGCAATCCGTGTGCTTGACCATGACCAACTCAACCGCTTGCAGGACGTGTTGAACCACATAGCGGAAGACAAAGAGTATTACATGCCCGAACGGGAATACGGCTTGGGCAGGTAGATGACCATTGTAACACCATAATATCATTAGACTATGTGCAAGGATAAACAGAACATATACTACTGCACCATTCTTTCCGTCGGGCAGTGGGATTTTCTTTTGGGCGGCAAGTATTCCACCCACAGGCAGAAATGCCTGTACAGGCTGATGACCGATGCGGTACGGGTAAGAACCGCCTATAAAATCAAGGGTGTTGAGATTGTCTTGGAAGTGGGACAGGTCGCAGCTTCCGATGTGGAACTGGCGGAATATTTGGGATGCAACCGTAAGACAGTCGGCAAGCTCATTGATAATTTTAACAGGCTCGGTATGCTGACCACCCGAACCAACAACCGCACTTCCGTTCATACCCTGCATTTTCTCACGGGCTGGTATGTCGGAGGTGTCCTTATAACCAATCCCCATTATGTCAGACCTTCGGCTACCGCCAAAGGACAGACGGGCGATGTGCGGACACCTCTTGCCAATGATTTGCCGTTGGAGAGTGTACAAAGTATCGTACCGGGTGACAGCCAAAGCAAAGTGCAAGGTGCGGACGGCACAACAGCCCTTTTTCCTTCCCTCTGTTCGCCTGTCATTTCCGACCTGTCAGCCGACGGTCAGGAAATCGGCTTGTCAGACGCAGGCAGAGCCGGGAATACCCGTATCATAGTTGGCGGTGAGGGAAATCCCGACGATAACAGCGAAGAAAGCCCCAAAGAGGCGCATGACGGCACGATTGGCGGTGAGGATAACCCGAACACAGGGAAGAGGAATTGAAAGGCGCAGAACGCCGGATTTCAAACGAAGTTCCGTTGGCGTGGTGGGGGTAACCGTGCTTGCACCGGTATAGCCCACTATAACTTCTCCGCTACGCTACAAAGTTGTGGGCTCTCCCGAGGGGCTGGGCGTTGCCCCGTCCCACTCAGGGCGCTGCCCTAAGAACCCGGCAAGGGCTCTCTGCCCTGTGCAACCCGACCAAAGAGTGACCCCCTCTTTGGAAACTCCGCTTAGTGGTTTTCACCCCTAAGAACCCCAAGCAGGAAGTGACCCTCTCCCTGCACCCACCGATTAAGGCGAAGCCCTAATAACCCATTGTGAAACTCAAAATACAGACAAGCCCTATGGCACAGAAAACATCAATCAACATCAAACCTTGCAACGTTGGAAACAGCGGACCGCATAATAGACGGACAGCGGAATACCTCGCCAATATCCGAAAGGAAAAGCTCTACATACGCACTGACCTCATGGCGAGAAATGAAGCATGGGTAGCACCTGAAATTGGCGATACCTCATTAACTGACTATTACAATCAGATAGCCACAATGATCAAGGAGAAAACAGGGCGGGCGATGCAGACCAAAGACCGGGAAAAGGTGAACAAGAAGACGGGAAAGGTGACCATTGTCCGTGGTAGCACCCCGATCAAAGAGGGCGTGGTCGTAATCGAGGAAGATACCAAAATGGAGCAGTTGCAGCGTTTCTGCGAGGTGTGTAAGCAGCGTTGGGGTATCACGGCATTACAGGTATTCATCCACCGTGACGAGGGACACTACGGTATTCCCGGAGACAATGACACTTGGAAGCCCAATCTTCATGCACATATCGTTTGGGACTGGATGAACCACGAAACCGGGAAATCATGCAAGCTGGGCAAAGAGGATATGAGCGAGATGCAGACGCTGTTAGCCGAGTGTTTGGAAATGCAGAGGGGCACATCGAAAACCGAAACGTGCAAGGAGCATTTGGAACGGGAGGACTTCATCATCGCCAAGCAAAAGCAGGAAGCCGAACGAGCCAACGCCGAAAAAGAAGCTGCCATTGCCGCCAAGAAAAAAGCCGAAGCGGAACGGTTGCTTATCGAGAAGGAGAACAAGGAAAAAGAGCAGCACCGCCTGTCCCTTGACAGTGAGATTGCCGACAAGGAGAAGTTACTCAAAGACGAACGCAAGGCAAAAATGGACAGCATTCTGGATAGTGTCGGCAGCATTGTAGGGGTCGGCAAATCCGCAGCCGTTGAGAAGGAAAACGCCAAATTGAAAGCCGAGAACGAACGTATCAGGAAAGCCTTTCCCGATGCAGTAAAGAACAAGGTGGAGGAACGGACAAAGGCATTGGTCGAGGAAAAGCGGAAAGCCGAAGCCGAGCGTGACAGGGCATTGGAACAGAACCGTTCACTTGCCGTTGAAAGGGATAAGGCGGTCAGGCTACTTGACGAGCAAAAGACTGGCGAACAGCGACGCATCAGTCAGGCGGTTCTCGCAGCCACGGCAGAGAAAGACAAGACTATCCGCCTGTTGCAAGTCGCATTGGAAAACAGCAAGGGAATTTTGAACGTCATAGCCCATATCCTGTATAAAGCAAGCGAGGTATTCAGACGGGCAGTCAATGCGATTATCCATTTCGGTACGGAGCAGCACAAGTCTGTCTTCGCCCCTTCCGAAGCCGCAGACATCAAGAGCGTGATGCAGGAATACGGGGAAACTACCGAACAGCAAAAGGCGGTTGGAGAATGGTTGTGCGGATATGCCGAAAGCAGAAAGCCTTTTGACGAAATAAAACATCGCCACACGCTTGGTGAGGTGGGCGATGTCGCAGAGGGGGCGTATGATTGGAAAATTGAACGGGAGCAGAGAGGGGCTAACTTAGGTCTCTGACGCCCCCTCTAATCCAGTTTACCAATACTCAATGTTTCTTTTCTCGGTGTATTCTTTCGGCCATGTTTGCTTTTTCCCGATATAATTCATATCATCATCATAGTCATCGTATTCTGTGGCATAGCTGACTTGTCGTTCCGTCCAGTTGTTTTTCTTGTCGAACTGCGTATAGGTGTAATGGTAGGTGGTCACACCTTCTTCGGGATGTTCCTCTATCATGGTTGAGGGATATTTGTCATTCCCTTTATATTGATAGGTACACGTAACCATTGCCATTTGTGAACAGAATACATGTTTGATAAGTCGTTGGCTACTGTCAAACGTGTATTCGTGGTTGAGTTCTATATTGGTGTCCGAATCCGTATCGGAACGTAATCCGTCCTTTATTGTTATATTGACTACAGCCTCTCCCCATCCGCTTACGTTATATGATGTAGGAGTGAGATATTTGTATGTAGTCTCTTTATCAAAGCTGTTCTTATGATACACAAGATTACCGGATTGGTCAAATTTCAAGCATTCGTGTTCTTCCGTTACGGATTTTACTTTGCCCAAAAGCCCGTGCGTGTCCGTACCTTTATAGAGCAGTTCCTTTTCAGGCTGTTTTTCTTCCTTTTCGCCCGCCGATGTTTCATTCGTCATTGCGTCTCCGTCATAATAATTAATGGTACGGTTGACGGTCACGAAAGGCGTTTCGCCATTTTTCGTTGACGGAGAGCGGTCTTGGTTGGAGGTAAAGCCGTTCTTTGTAGCCTTGTAATAGGTGCGCAAAGCGGGTATCTCATCAATATTTGCAGGGAATATGATTTTTGCTTGCGTCCAGTTACCTTTCTCATCGTAAACATAGTCGTAAGTGACGGTGAAAGTCATATCGTCCACACGCCAACTGTTGCCTTTATTTTTATACACGCCACCCGAATAAGTCCACGTGGCTAAATCACCATGCGAGTTGTAGGTAAAGGTACTCGTGCAGGTCAGCGTTTCTGTACCTTGGTCAAACTTAACGGGGATTTTTTCCACGGCTTGCGTACACAGATTGTCCGTGTAGGAAAATGCCGTCACCGATTTTCCTCTTTTATACTCGCTGATGTCTTTCAAAAAGATGTTCGTGGTTTTGACGTTTTCGATCCTCTCTATCCGTCCAAGAGAATCTACCTGAAATTTGTAGAGCGTCACTCCGGCTTCAGAAGCCAAGGAATTATCTTTTTCCGGTGATATGGATTTTAAGGTTCCGTTTTCATGATACTCATAAAGATAGTTCCATGTACCCGGGTTTCCCCCTCGGTCTCTTTCCCGCCGGATCAGTCTGCCTGCCGCATCGTAAAAGAAGCCGTTATCAATATAGCGGCGCTTGTAGCGTCCGTCTTCTTCGGTCTTGATTTCAGCGAGGTTTGAATTTCCGTCATACGCATACGAAACCACATCAAACCCGGAAGCACCAACATTGAACGAGGTGCGCCGCTGCTCAAACAGACGGCCATTTGGATGAAAGACATAGGCTGTAGAGGCCGTTACTCCCCAAGCCGCATTGTTGTACTCGTAAGTCATCAACATAGGATAATTTCTCAATCCCATTTTTGCCCAGTCTGTGGGATAATTCACAAAGTAGGGTGTTAACGTTTCCATGCTCATATCCAACTGCAACGGGTTGAAATAAACATACAACGGGGTATACGGCTTATTATTATGCTTGTCATCGCCATTGCAACCTGCTATACTCGCCATGAACAAAAATACAAAAGTATAGCCTGTAAAAATTCTTAGTGTTTTCATTTGATTTATTATTTTGAGAATTACAATCTGAAATTTACATACACGGCCATTTGAACACGTGCAGGCTGACCTTCCACTAAACCGGGTTTCCATTTAGGTGAAGACTTGACCACCCTTATGGCTTCGGTGTTCAAATTGGCATGTACCTTTTTTAAAGCGGTCACATTCGACACAGAACCGTCCTTCTCCACCACGAAGCCGACAAGCACATTGCCCTGTATTTTCTGCTCTTTGCATATCCACGGGTAACGTATGTTTTTCGAAATGTGGCTCATAAATGCTTGCATACCCCCGGTAAATTCCGGCAGTTGCTCTATTGCATCATCGGTGGATTGATAAACCTTGTTGGGGTCTGTCTTGGGTTTGGCGGGTTCTTGTTCCGTTTCTGATTTTTTCGTTGTCGGCATACCAAATCTCCTTGTAGGGGTATCATTACTTGTCGATTCTGTCTCTTCCTGTTCCTTTAGCAGAAGCCTTTGCAGCACTTCGCTGGAAATGAAAAAGCCGTTGAACTTGGACGGAGCATAGCCGGAAAAGGCAGAAACAATTTCAAAGCTAAAGGGCTTTCCCGCCTCGATACTCGGGAAGTAATAGGCTCCCGCAGTCATCAACTGATTGCCCGGCATAAGATAGAACAAGTCTATCGATAGACTGCGGCTTGTTTTCTGTGCCGTTCCCTTTATTCTAAATTTGTAACCACCGTTGGCACGACCTGTACAGGTGACATTTGTAACATGCCAATAACGATCCACTCCCGCATCACACTTAAACGGTACTTCTGTCGGGTAACTTTTCGGAGGAATAGAGAAACTTGTTTGTGCAGTGGCAGTATGAGCCATTATAAAAACTCCGAGAGTTATTATGCACAATAAAATGGAATGTTTTTTCATGATGCACTATTAATTAATGTTGATTCTTTTTGTATTTTCCATAAAATAATTGCAAATAGCATAATCCAACCTAAATGACATATTAGATAAAGGTAAGGTAACGGCATAAAGCTGAATATATTTGCTATCATTGCAATAATTCCTACAATGCTAATTGTCTTATCTTTCTTCCGCAAAGAAATGAATACGATTATTAATGCCAAACATGAAAGCAGTTCAACAATCATGCGTACAGTAAACCAATGGCTATTTTGAAGAGAAAAGAACATAAAATATACAATTCTTTCATGTTCTTCCCAGTAGCTTTCCGGCATTATGGTTTCACCACTGAAGTGAAAAGCCAAATAAGCATTTGTTAATACACCTGTAATGGTGAAAATAAGCGATAAACACCATGTCCCAAAAGCAATATTCCCTATCCGTTTATCAGCAAAGTTCCTTATTTTCCATACGAATGCCGTATAAAATATATAGAAACAAACATAGTACGGAATATTTAATATAAATTTGGTAGAATCAATGGAAACCATATGGCTTTCTCCATATTCATTTAACCATCCAATTTTTACTATATTCGCAAGTTTTCCGAATATGCCTATATCAGCCATAATATTAATGACAGTTAAATATACACTTCCTATAAGTGCAACGGTTGTAATAGTTTTGAGTTTCATATTTCAGACTTATATTTACACAAAAACACTTATTTATCCTTATTTCTTACTACTATCTGTTTTTTATTCGTTATAACTTTATTGTTGTTATGTTCATAAATAACAGTTGGCAGTTGATATGTTCCTATTTGAGTGGGAACAATCATATATTTGGCAATCACATTTGTTGATGTTATGGATTTTCCATTAACTACTTGATTCGAAACAGAAGTGCTGATAAATGGTCCTGCCAATATATCAAACCATTTGTTCTCACTTGGCTGCATGATAAACTTTCCGTCTGTATTCTCTCCGGCGAACACGTAATTAACAATTTGTTGTTTCCCTATCATAAATGTATCAGCACATTGTATTTCCTTGAACTTCAAAGAAGATGCATTTGGAGCTGGAAAAATCTTCATCTTACCCGGAAAAGTCTTGGGATTGAATAAACCGTCTCTTGTGGTATTACCTGTATGATCGTAATAGCCATATATGTATATTGAGGTGTCCTCTTGTTTACATATTGCACATTTTTTCAATAAGGATTCTAATTGAGCGTCCGATAGTTTGGATAAATTCAGATATGGAACATCTGAATAAGGGGATTGTGTGGCGAATGTTTTGCCATAGGTGATTTCAAAATATCCATCACTATTTTGTTTTGTGGTGATATTCTTTTGGGCAGGAATATATACAGGTTTAAATTGAAACATTTTTAGAAGAAAATCTTCATTCGTAACTCTTCCTACCTTGATAACAAATCCAATATCGGTTTCAGCGACATCAAATGTATAGTCTGTCAATTTTCCTGAATCTCTGAAAGTCACCTCGTATCCATGCTTGCTCATGAAGTCCTTACTTATCGGGTGTGTCTTTGTTTGAGACTTTTGTGTAACTTTTGCATATTTCTTATTGATATAGGGGTAGTAATCATTCCCATATATACCGTAATTTATACGATACCATTCCCCTTCTTCATCTATCACATCGAATGTTGAATTATTAAGATGATAAGGAATAATTTTCATGCCCGGCTTAACTTCGTCAGACCAGATGATCCAAGGTTCCATGCTGCCGTCATCCACAGCCACTAATTTTGCACTATTGGCGTTGGGTGCTTTGCGTAAGTTTACACCTTGTGAAGTAATTTTAAGAGAATGTGTAACCTGTGGTAAACTAAACTCTAAAGGATTTTGTGCCGAACATAATATCGGAACAAATACGAGTAACAGTAATTTAATACTTTTTTTCATTTGACAAAAGTTTATAGTTCGTTGATAATTTGAATTATTTTGGCGGGTTGAATTATTCAGAAGCATATTAATCTTTTTCTCGATATTCAGGAGGAGCGAAACGTGAGTTATCTTCTTCCAGTTTTTCTTTTTCTTTGGGATTATACCCACAATAAGGACAAGTATTCCAGTCGGACTGCATCGGTTTATTACATTGTGAACAAAGTTTTGCAGGTTGTCCTGTTTTCTCTTGTTGCAACTGTATTACATCTTGCGATGAATTACTCTTTGTAAAAAGTATAACAAACCATGCGTAAATCGTGAAAGGAGCATGTATGTAAAAGAATAATGTTACTGCATACATGGCAATGTCTTTTAGCCTGTCAGTGTCTGAACGAAGATAATACACTTCTGGCATTGGTGATCTGATTATCATCATCAATAATAAGGAAATGACTGCAAATATAGTAACTATCCTCATATAGATTGTATATCGAGTATGATAGTGTTTAGCTATAGTAGTCCATGCAGCTATCATAGAAATAATTGTAGCAAAACATGTAATATAAAAACCTATCCCTGCAAATTGTAGGAAATCAATATTTTTATTGGAGAAATCTGTTAATGTTACTATTGTGCCGATAAATAAAGCGCAAATAATCATTGGGATAAGATTTAAATAAAATGCAAAACGTGGCGAATTCCATATCCATTGCCAAATTGTATTAAAAAAGGCGAAAGCCGGGATAAGCAAAAGAAGGATTGGATATATAGTGTACCGGGAGAAAGTGTCTGGGGATATACTTGATGTCTTTTGAGCAGTTTTGTTTATTTGTATGATAGCTTCAACGAGTGAAGTTGAGCCATCAAAACCCATGAATGAAATTTGAAACCAAGGCAGAAAATAAGCTATTAGAATAAGTGTAGCACATATTCCTTGTAGAACCGAAATTTTAACTTTTGTTTCCATAGAATAGAGAATAGGGCTTTCCAGTTCCTTTCCAGCCTTTATTAAAACGTGAAGCGTGGAACTGCAATGCTACCATGTCTTAGTTTGGAGGTCGTAGGAAACCTGTAGTACAGATATGGTAATAGCAGCCCACGCTATAGCGTGAGAACCACTATGCCTTCCTTGTACTACATTTGAAAATTTCCTACGTTTCCAAACTACAAGATAAGCATAACGCTTCTTTCTCTTCTAATATGTCTTGGAAAGAGTTGCCCCTATCCAAATGCAAAAATACGCAAAAAATGCGTTAGTCGTTTATTTTATTGATGTTTTCTTTGATTTAGTCCGTTCTATCATATATTCTCATAAAAAATAGGGAAAAAATTCCCCATTCTTTATTAGTAAATAGAATATGCGTGATTCATTTATTAATACTTATCAGTGTTTCCCCAAAGAACGAAGAAAGCAGCGATATGGTCTTAATCGTAAAATTATGCTGTCCGCTTAGCCACTTGGTCACTTCGCTTGGACGTTTGCCCAATGCCTGTGCAAATTGTAGTTTGGATAAGCCCCGCTCCGTCATCAGTTCATAGATACGGTTGGAAATGGCAAATTCCAAAGACACCTCTTGCTGAATAGCCGGAGAGGTGCTTGCCAACATTTCATCAAAAGAAGTCTTTATTGTTTTCATATATCAAAGGTATTTTTTGTTTCTATTGTATTTTCAGTTACCAATATAGACCCGTTTTTAATTCCCTCTGTTATGAGCTTGTCAAAGTTCTGTAGGGTGATAACGTAACCTTTCAGCGTGTCATCCTCGTTGTAGGTTCGGGTAGCTTTCACTCCACCGTTGCCAAGTATGAGGATCTTGTCTGACAACCTCAAACAATAGAGGCGCAAACGTGATTTCAAGACAGGCAAGGCGCAAACCCTGTCGCTCATTTTTCCTTCCGGACGGAAGAAGCGCTCAAATGCGCCAAAGTCCGCTATACGCCCGATTATATTCAAAAGGCGTTCAAAATCTTCGTTATAAACCGATTCATCCCTGAATTTGGCGTAGAAACGTTCAAATTCGCTCTCGTCTTCCGACAAGAATTGAATGGAATATATCGTGCAGTTCTCGGCTGCCTTTACCAATCTTAATTCAGCTTCACTCATATTCTTTATTTCTTTCCTGTACAAAGGTACAATTAATATTTCACTTATAAATAAAATACCGCATTTTTTATGCTAAAATAACAGCAAAATAAAGTTCTCAAAAAGAGGGAAAGAAAAAATAATCTTCCCCCGGATTATCGGTATTTGGCTAACCGAAAATTCCGTTAGCCAAATTTACCGCTTCCGTTTTTTTCTCCATGTTCACCGAGGCATATACCTGTGTGGAAACTATGCTCCCATGTCCCAAAATCTTACTCACCGAATACAGTTCAGCACCTGCCGTAATCGCCAGTGTTGCGGCGGAATGTCGGCTACTGTGATAGGTAAAATCCTTTTCTATCCCTGCCTTTTCCTTGATGCGCCGCACGTACTTTGCCACGTTGTCGGGCTTCTTCACCAACGGGAAGATAATGCCGTCCTCTCCATTGTCAGGACGGGGCGGCAACAACGAAAGAGCCAACTCATTGAGCGGTACGGTTACAAGCCGTTTTGTCTTATGTTGGATAATGGAAACCGCCTGCACCTCACCTATGGTCTTGATGTCACTCCACCGAAGCCGTTGCATATCCCCGAGCCGAAGCCCGGTCATGCAGGAAAAACCGAAAGCCTTTTGAACCGTTTGTTCCGCCTGTGTCTGCGTCTCAACGGCAAGGAAGCGTTTCAGTTCGTCCGTTGTCAGATACTCCCGGTGTTTGTCCGGCACGTGAAACCGTTCCTCTTTGGCAAGGTCTTGAACGGGATTGAACGGTATCAGACCGTCACGCACCGCCTTGTTGAAAATAGCCTTGACTGTTTCCTCGAACAGCACAAGGGTAAAATCAGCCAGTTTGCCGCCGTCTGCCTTGATTTGACCGGGATTGCGGTAGTCTTCACGCATATACTTGAACAGTCCGCTTATTGTATCTCTGTTTACATCTTTAAGCAGGATGTCCGGTTTCCTTATCTGTTTCAGATAGGCGGCAATGCGTTTACGCACAACCTCTTTGTGTTGTATCATCTTTTTACAGTTTTCGCTGTCTATCGCACTCTGTATATAATCATCGCACCACTGGAGCCAAGTCATTGTTTTTGCCCTCTCGTTTTCTTCCGGCTTCTTCTTTTTGCTTTCAAAAGACGGTGGGTTTAGGATGCGCTGTGCCTGTATCTCACGTGCCTTGTTGTAGGTCTGTCCGTTGATTTTTCTTGCGTTGGGTGCATCATCGGGAACGAGATACAGGTGCAGGTTTTCCTTTTTGCGGAAACCTTTCTCGTAATATTCAAGATACAGGCTGCGGTTTCCGGCTGTCAGCTTTCTTTCTTTTATTTCCACTTTCATAGAATTACTTATTTATTGGTTATGCAAACAGATTGTTTACGAGGTTCATTGTCTCGATTTTCTTCTTATCCACTATCTTGGCATAGATTTCCGTCATTCTGATACTCTTGTGACCGAGTATCTTGCTTACCGTGTAGAGGTCAGCCCCTAATGTCAGCAACAGAGTGGCTGCGGTATGGCGGCTGCAATGATAGGTGATATGCTTCTGTATTCCGGCTTCCTGCATCCATTCGTCCAACACCACTTCCACCGTGGTAGAGGTGATGCGGAGTTGATGAAATACGGTATCAACGTCTTTAGTCCGGCGGGGTAACCATTTCCGGGCTTCATCCGACAAGGGGATTGTCACCCTGTTTTTTGTCTTTACCTGTTCATGTTCGATGTAAAGCGTCTTTCCGTCAGCCGCCTTGTGCATCTCGCTCCATTTCAAAGTAAGCATATCGCTGTACCGTAGCCCGGTGAAACAAGAGAACAGAAACGCCTTTTTCACTATCTCGTAGCGGCAGGGTGTGGCAATCAGTGTCCGCAGTTCCTCAATGGTAAGAAACTCACGTATCGCATTCTGTTTTTGCGGCTTCTCTTTTGTTTCCAACAGCTTGAACGGGTTGCGATCAATCAGCCCTTCACGGACAGCCTTGTTCAAAGCTGCGGCAAGACGGTTCATGAATATGCGGCAGGTCGTATTGCTCAACGTCTTTTTCCCGTTATTGAACGTGCAGGTTTTCAGAAAGGTGATGAAACCCTTGCAAAAATCTTTATCCACATCAGCCAGTGCAAAATCCGGCTTACCTATATATAATAGGTATTCTTCCACACGTGCCTGTGCGTTCCGCTTCGACCTCATGCTTGCAGGGCTTAGACCGCATTCTTCGGCGGTATATTCCGCCACCCATGCGCTAAGTGTCATTTTGGACTTCTTTACATCTTCCCAGTTCACAAGCCCTTGCTGTTGAATGTCAAGGATGCGTTGCGCCTTGATTTGCTCCGCCAGTTTACGGGTGTTCTCGTTCTGCTGTCTTGCGGCAGCATTCACTTCCGGTACAAGGTAGAGTTTCAGCCCCTCTTTCCTTCGTTCGCCCCTATAATACATGTCGAGATAGAGGCTTACATTACCGTCATTGAGCCTCTTTTCACGAATGCGAACAGGCTCTTTCATCTTGATTTCCTTCTTTTTTCGTCCCATTTTCTTTCTGTGTTATCCGTTTCTTGGATTTGTTACTATATTGTTTATCAATCACTTATGTGCAAAACAAAGATAATTACAGACGGGACAAAAACGGGACAAAACGGGTGTTTTTATATCCCAAATTAGGCAAATATAACAATGCAATCGCAAATCGCATTTGTATCATAACAAACTGTAAATCAGTGCGATTTAACCACTTTTGTTATATATCCTTTCCTATGGTTTTACCCGCTTGGAGTAACTGGTGGATCCTGCAGATGTGCATGGCACTCGCCGCCCTGTTCGCCATCATCATGACGGCGGGCATGGCCTACAAGATGATGGTCAAGCACGAGCCTCTGGACATAATGAAACTGTTCAGACCGCTGGCTGTGTCGCTTGTGCTGTGCTGGTGGTACCCTCCGGCAGATACGGGTATGGCAGGCAGCGGCAGCAACTGGTGCTTCCTGGACTTCCTGTCCTACATCCCGAACTGCATCGGGTCGTACACCCACGACCTCTATCAGGCGGAAGCCGCGCAAATCAGCGACAAGTTCGAGGAAGCGCAGGAACTCATCTTTGTCAGGGACACGATGTACACCAGCCTACAGGCGCAGGCGGACGTGGCCCATACCGGAACATCCGACCCGAACCTGATAGAGGCAACGATGGAACAGACCGGCGTGGACGAAGTGACCAGCATGGAGAAAGACGCGGCCAAGCTGTGGTTCACCTCGCTGACCTCCGGCATCGTCGTGGGCATCGACAAAATCATCATGCTCATCGCCCTTGTGGTGTTCCGTATCGGGTGGTGGGCGACGATATACTGCCAGCAGATCCTGCTGGGGATGCTGACGATATTCGGGCCAATACAGTGGGCTTTCTCGCTGCTGCCCAAATGGGAAGGCGCCTGGGCGAAGTGGCTCACGAGGTATCTGACGGTACACTTCTACGGGGCGATGCTCTACTTCGTGGGCTTCTACGTATTGCTCCTGTTCGACATCGTGCTGTGCATTCAGGTGGAGAACCTGACGGCGATAACGGCAAGCGAGCAGACGATGGCCGCCTACCTGCAGAACTCGTTCTTCTCCGCCGGCTACCTGATGGCGGCAAGCATCGTGGCCCTGAAATGCCTGAACCTCGTACCCGACCTTGCGGCGTGGATGATACCGGAAGGCGACACCGCCTTCTCGACCCGAAACTTCGGCGAGGGCGTGGCACAACAGGCGAAGATGACAGCCACGGGCGCCATCGGAACCATGACGCGATAAGGAAACTCTGACCCATTAAGAACTATCATCAATCATAAAACAAAAAGGATATGAAAACCAAGAAAAGAATCGAGAAATGGCTGGCGGACGAGAATTTCCGCCGGTATGCCGAGAAACGGATGCAGGAAGAGATTACGGAAGTGCCGGAGAACCATACGCTTGACCGGAAGTACGAGGAACTCGACGAAGGTTTCGAGTGTGACGACCGGTACATCTCGCCCCTTGTGGAATACCTCGCCTACCGCCTGCATCTGGCAAGGCTTTGCAGGAACCCGCACAAGCGCAGACGCGGCATCTGGTGGGTGTTCGTGCATGTGTTCATGCAGGGGCATTACACCCATGTCTTCTCCGAACATTTCGACCCGCTGCTGGACGAGCTGCAGGACTGCATCATTCCCATGCTGCATGACGAATATGTACGTAGGTTGAACAGCGAAAAAAGAGGCAGGCAATGGTCATAAAGAATCTGGAGAACAAAATCAGGCTGACAGGCATCGTCTGCACGGCTTTCCTTGTAGGATGCGTCATCATCAGCGTGTCGAGCATCTGGACGGCCCGGACGATGGTCGCGGACGCGCACAAGAAAGTCTATGTGCTGGACGGCAACGTGCCGATATTAGTCAGCCAGACCACGATGGACGAAACGCTCGATGTCGAGGCCAAGAGCCATGTCGAAATGTTCCACCATTACTTTTTCACCCTTGCGCCGGATGACAAGTACATCCGTTACACGATGGAGAAGGCCATGTACTTAGTGGACGAGACCGGACTGGCACAATATAATACGCTCAAGGAAAAAGGCTTCTACAGCAATATCCTCGGAACGAGCGCGGTGTTCTCCATCTTCTGCGACAGCATCCGCTTCGACGCTGCCAAGATGGAGTTCACCTACTACGGACGGCAGCGCATCGAACGCCGGAGCAACATCCTGATGCGCGAACTGGTCACTGCCGGACAGCTCAAGCGGGTGCCGCGCACGGAGAACAACCCGCACGGGCTACTCATCGTGAACTGGCGCACGCTACTGAACAGGGACATCGAGCAGAAGACAAAGAACAATTATTAAAGGAGGCACGACCATGAACATCAAAGGATTCAGACGCATGCTGCTCGGTGAGAAGATGCCGGACAGGAACGACCCGAAATACAAGGAACGCTACGAGCGGGAGGTGAATGCCGGGCGCAGGTTCGCCAAGGCGACCCGGATAGACAAGGCGGCCGCCAAGGTGCAGGGCTTTGCCAACGTGCACCGCACCCTGTTCCTTGTCATCGTATTTGCTTTCGTCGCCGCAGGGCTGGCATGGAACATCTACCGGCTGACCGTCGTGTACCACCGCCAGCCCGTGAAGCGGACGGCCACCGAGATGCAGGACAGCATCCTGCGGGAAAGACACCGGTCCTCCGAACTGTATGTACAACCACCAAAAGAACAATGACGATGAGCATATTAGAGAAAATCAATTTCAGGCAACCGAAGTACATGCTTCCAGCCATCCTCTACCTGCCGCTGCTCGGCGCGTCGTACTTCATCTTCGACCTGTTCCGCACCGAAAAGGCCGAAGTGCAGGACACCACGCTGCAGACCACCGAGTTCCTGAACCCGGAACTTCCGGAAGCCACCCTTAAGAACGGGGACGGCATAGGCAGCAAGTACGAGAACATGACAAAATCATGGGGTCGGATACAGGACTATACCGCCGTGGACAACATTGAAAGGGACGAACCCGATAGAAACAAGGAAGAATATGAATCGAAATACACCGATGACGACATCGCCCTGCTCGGAGAACTCGAACAGGAAAAGAGTATGGCGGAGGAAGCAGCCGACGCCAAGAAACGCGAAGAAGAAGCCCTCGCGGAACTGGAGAAAGCCCTTGCCGAAGCCAGGCTGCGCGGGCAGCAGGAAGTGACCCCGCCGGCCAAAGAGGATACGACCCAAACAGAGGCACCACCAGCAGAACCGCAGGCAGAGGGCCGCATCGACGAGGACAGCCGTGCCGTGAAAACTCCCGGTGAGAATGACAAGGCCAGCGAGGTGGTGAAGAAAGCCAAGGCATCCTCGGACTACTTCCACACGCTCGACCGCAGCAGCGAGGAGCCGAAGCTCATCCAGGCCATCATCGACGAGGACATCAAGGCCGTGGACGGCTCGCGTGTGCGGCTGCGCCTGCTGGACGATGTGGAGATAGATGGGAGCACCCTCCGAAAGGGCACCTACCTGTATGCCACGGTCAGCGGCTTTTCCTCCGGAAGGGTGAAAGGCAGCATCAGCAGCATCCTCGTGGGTGACAAGCTGGTCAAGGTCAGCCTCTCGCTGTACGACACCGATGGGCTGGAAGGGCTGTATGTGCCGGAAAGCCAGTTCCGCGAGACGAGCAAGGACGTGGCCAGCAGCGCCATGTCGGGCAACCTGAGCATGAACACCGGCGGCTATGGCAACAGCCTCGCCCAATGGGGAATGCAGGCTGTGCAGAACGCCTACCAGAAAACGAGCAACGCCATCAGCAAGGCCATCAAGAAGAACAAGGTCAAACTGAAGTACGGCACCTTCGTGTATTTAGTAAACGGAAACCAGAAACAATAGACAAGACGAAAATGGAGCAAGACAAGATATACTACATGGACTGCCTGGAAGGAATGAAGCAGATAGCCGACCGAAGCGTCGATGCCGTGATTGCGGATCTGCCTTACGGCGTGCTGAACCGGCAGAACGGGGCTGCCCGGTGGGACCAAAAAATCCCGCTTGCACCCTTATGGGAGCAGTACCTGAGAATCACCAAGCCGGACAGCCCCATCATCCTGTTCGCACAAGGCATGTTCACGGCGGAACTGGTATTGTCACAGCCCAAGCTGTGGAGATACAACCTCGTCTGGTACAAGGACAGGGTGAGCGGCCACCTGAACGCCAACCGGATGCCCATGCGCCAGCATGAGGACATCGTGGTGTTCTACCGGAAACTGCCGGTGTACCACCCACAGATGACCCCGTGCCCGCCCGAAAAACGGAACCATGACCGCCGCAAGACGGAAGGTTTCACCAACCGCTGCTACGGTGGCATGAAGCTCGCCCCAGTGCGCATAGCCGATGACAAATACCCGACATCGGTAGTATCCGTACCCAAGGAACACTGCACGGGAGCCTTCTACCACCCCACACAGAAGCCAGTAGCCCTGATAGAATACCTGATACGGACCTACACAGACGAGGGCGACCTCGTGTTGGACAACTGCATCGGCTCCGGGACGACCGCCATCGCCGCCCTGCGGACAGGCCGGCACTACATCGGCTTCGAAATCGACAAGGATTATTGTGGAATTGCCGAGCAGCGGATACGGGAGGAAAGCGAACAGAGGGAAAGAATGAACAACGGGAATAAACAATAAAAAAGCATAGACATGAACAGACATCGAATGACGGGCCTGTTTCTCCTTGCGGCCGGACTGTGCGCCGCATACGAGGCAAAAGCCCAGAAAACCTACGAGGAAATGGAGCTGCTCACCGTGAACGAGCAGGTGACGACCGTCATCACGGCATCGGAACCGGTACGACTGGTGGACATCTCCACCGACAAGGTGGCGGGTGACCAGCCATTGGACAACATTATCCGCCTGAAGCCCAAGGAGGCCGGGTACGAGGACGGCGAAGTGCTCGCCATCGTCACCATCGTGACGGAACGATACCGCACGCAGTACGCGCTACTCTATACTACCCGGCTGAAGGAAGCCGTGACCGACAAGGAGATACTGCCTGCGGAACGGGAAGCCTACCACAATCCCACCGTCTCCATGTCCACAGTGGAGATGACCGGACTGGCCAGACGCATCTGGAACTCCCCGGCCAAGATACGGAACGTGGCGAGCAAGGCACACCGCCTGACCATGCGGCTGAACAACATCTATGCGGCCGGCGACTACTTCTTCATCGACTTCTCGATAGAGAACAAGACCCATATCCGGTTTGACATCGATGAAATCCGTGTGAAGCTCGCTGACAAGAAGGTGTCAAAAGCAACCAATTCGCAGGTCATTGAGCTGACTCCGGCAATGGTGCTGGAACCGGGAAAATCATTCAAGCGGGGCTACCGCAATGTGATAGTCGTCAAGAAGATGACCTTCCCCAACGACAAGGTGCTGACCATCGAGATGACGGAGAAACAGATCAGCGGGCGCAACATCAGCCTACACATCGACTACGAGGACGTGCTTGCCACCGATTCGTTTGACCAATCGCTATTGGAGGAGGAATGATGTCAATGAAGAATTAAGAGTGACGAATTAAGAATTGGAAATGATGAGTGAAGCATTGAAAAATAAGGGAAGGACAAGAAACAGACTGCTTGCCTTGGCGGTGGCCGTGTTCACCTTGTCTGTAACAGCTTCGGCACAGCGGAACACCGGACGGCTCTCGCTCGGAGCCGGGCTGCTGTACCGGAACGGCATGGATCTGACCCTTGCCTACGAACATGAGACGAACTACCACAATGCCTGGGAGTTCTTCGCCAACGGCTACCTGCAATGGAAAGACTGTGAGACGTGCGGGCATATCTGCCCGGAATCGTTCTGGCGGAACTACCGCACCTACGGCTTCGGCGTGGCCTACAAGCCCTGCGTGGTACGCGGCAGGAACCACTACGGCAACCTGCGCATCGGGGCATCGGGCGGCAGTGACACGAAGAGATTCCTCGGCGGCATCCACCTCGGCTACGAACACAACTATGTGCTGCGGTCGGGATGGGTGTTCTTCTGGCAGGCGAAGGGCGACGTGATGATAAAGGGAGCCGACCTGCTGCGGGCAGGTGTCGTGCTCGGCGTGAAACTGCCGGTAAAATAACTGATGAAATGAGGGAAAATAAAAATATGAACAGATGACAATAAACAAGATACATATCATCATTGCGGTGGCGGCAGTCTTAACTCTGGCCGCCTGCGACGCACACATCGAGACTCCGGACATGACGGTACGGCCCGGACATGTCCTCTGCGACGACGGCACGGTTCTTTCCTACGAGTTGTACCAAACTTCCGGCAAGCGGGCCGTGGCCATCGTATTCGACACCGGCAAGCACGGCGACACAGAAGAGAACGGTCGTGCCGTCTATCTGTGGGACATCGCTCCCAAAGCCTTTGCGGACACTCTGGGCGTGGAGCAAGGAACATCCGCCGACACGGAAGCATTCGACGGGAACACGAACACCTTTGCCCTATATGACACCCGGGAGACCGCCTCGCCGATGGCGGAAGCGGTATTCGACCTGTGGTGCTACGGACAGAGCGCATACATCCCCTCGGTGGCAGAGATGCGCCTGCTGTATGCGGCACGGGAGGTCGTCAATCCCGTACTGGAAAAATGCGGCGGAGACATCTTGCCCACAGACAGCACAGGCGACTGCTGGTACTGGACCTCGACGGAAGTAGAGGGGCAACAGACCGCCAAAGCGTGGCTCTACTCGATAGGAAGCGGAGCCATGCAGGAGACCCCGAAGACACAGGCGCACCGGATAAGGCCCATCATTACCCTGAACAATTAAAAATAACAACAATATGGAAACATTGGATATTACTATGCTTATCGGACTGGTGCTGATGGTATCGGCACTGGTCATCCTTTACCGATGCGCACGGGGAAAATCCCGCCGCCAGCGGATGAACGAACTTGCGGATACACTTCTTTCTATCCATGATAGCTTTGAACTTCAGGTCAGGAGATTGGAAACCCTGTCGGGTGAAATAGCCTCCGACAATGAAAAATGTTCCTCCCTGCAATACCGGGCAGGGCAACTGCAGGATACCGTCGATTCGCTGGAATACAGACGGGACGAGCTTGACCGGGAGAACCTGTCCCTGGCGAGGACCCACGACGAACTGATGCGGAGCAATACCGACCTGACGGAGAAGGCAGCCCGCCTGCGGGATGCCATAGTGCAGGACGGACAGGCTGTCGTCGAACTGGAGCAGCGCATCGACACCCTGAGAAGAATCAAGGAAGGCTTGGAGATTGCCGTGGAGAACAAACCGGCGGAAGAAATACCTTACCTCTCGCAGCCGCTATTCAGCCTGGGCATCCAGCCATCGGCACAGAACCACCTCACCGCATACGGGTTAAGGTATGTGGGCGATCTGGTGCGTCATGACGAGCAGTACCTCATGGAAATATGGGGAATCGGCCCGGCAACCGTCGAGCGGATAAAGACCAAACTGAACGAGAACGGCGCATGCCTTGACATGGACGTTATCCGGGTGGATAACCGCTGGTATCGCAGAAAAACGGACTAAAAGACAGACAGGCTTATGGAAGAAAGCAAGGAGTTACAGGGATTTTACCGGATATTCCGCGCGGCGGTCTATGTGTCCGTGCTGCTGGAGTTTTTCGAGTATGCCTTCGACCCCTCCCTATTCGGGGACTGGGGCGGCATCCTCGCCGACCTGCACGGACGTATCAAGCGGTGGGCGATATACAGCGACGGGCACCTCGTGTACAGCAAGCTGGCGACCGTCCTGCTGATCTGCATCACCTGTATCGGCACGCGGAACAAGAAACATCTGGAGTTCAACGCCAAACGTCAGGTCATCCTGCCTCTCACGTCAGGCCTTGCGCTGCTCGTCCTCTCCGTATGGCTGTTCGGCCATCCGATGGGGATGCAGCTGTACACGCTGCCCGTACACATCATCCTCTATATGGCAGCCTCCCTGGCAGGCGTGATACTGGTTCATGTGGCACTTGACAATATCTCGAAATACATCAAGGACGGGCTGATGAAAGACCGCTTTAACTTCGAGAACGAGAGCTTCGAACAATGTGAGGAAAAAGTGGAGAACAACTACAGCGTGAACATTCCGATGCGCTATTACTACAAGGGCAAGTTCCGTAAGGGATGGGTGAACATCAGCAACCCTTTCAGAGGTACATGGGTGGTCGGCACGCCGGGAAGCGGAAAGACCTTCTCCATCATCGAGCCGTTCATCAGGCAACATTCCGCCAAGGGCTTCGTGATGGTCGTGTATGACTATAAGTTTCCCACTTTGGCGACCAAGCTGTACTATCATTACAGGAAGAACCAGAAGCTGGGCAAGCTGCCACAAGGCTGCAAGTTCAACATCATCAACTTCGTGGATGTGGAATACAGCCGGAGGGTGAACCCCATCCAGTCGAAGTACATCAACAACCTTGCAGCGGCAAGCGAGACAGCCGAGACTCTGCTGGAATCCCTGCAGAAAGGCAAGAAAGAGGGAGGCGGCGGCAGCGACCAGTTCTTCCAGACTTCGGCGGTGAACTTCCTCGCCGCGTGTATCTACTTCTTCGTGAACTACGAGAAAGAGCCTTACGACAAGGACGGAAACAAGCTGTATGCGGAGAAGCGGCAGGACCCGGAGACGAAGTTCTGGAAACCGACGGGCGTAGTTCGCGACCGCAAAGACGGGAACATTGTGGAACCCGCCTACTGGTTGGGCAAGTACAGCGACATGCCGCACATCCTGTCGTTCCTGAATGAGAGCTACCAGACCATCTTCGAAGTATTGGAGACCGACAACGAGGTGGCACCGCTGCTCGGTCCGTTCCAGACCGCCTTCAAGAACAAAGCGATGGAACAGTTGGAAGGTATGATTGGAACGTTGCGTGTCTATACTTCCCGACTGGCTACCAAGGAATCGTACTGGATATTCCACAAGGACGGTGACGACTTCGACCTGAAAGTGAGCGACCCGAAGAATCCGAGCTACCTGCTCATCGCCAACGACCCGGAAATGGAGAGCATCATCGGCGCCTTGAACGCCCTTATTCTGAACCGCCTTGTAACCCGTGTGAACACTGGACAAGGCAAGAACATCCCCGTGAGCATCATCGTGGACGAGCTTCCGACCCTGTACTTCCACAAGATAGACCGCCTGATAGGAACGGCCCGAAGCAACAAGGTGAGCGTGGCCTTGGGCTTTCAGGAACTGCCTCAGTTGGAAGCCGACTATGGCAAGACAGGTATGCAGAAGATTATTACCACTGTTGGTAACGTAGTTAGTGGTTCTGCTAGAGCCAAGGAAACCCTCGAATGGCTGAGCAACGACATCTTCGGCAAGGTGGTACAGATAAAAAAGGGCGTAACCATAGACCGCGACAAGACCTCCATCAACCTGAACGAGAACATGGACAGCCTGGTGCCCGCCTCGAAAATCTCCGACATGGCAACCGGCTGGATCTGCGGCCAGACGGCGAGGGACTTCACCAAGACCAAGACCGGCGCAGGCGGTTCGATGAACATCCAGGAAGCGGAGGAGTTTAAGACCACGAAATTCTTCTGCAAGACCGACTTCGACATGAGGGAGATAAAGAATGAGGAAGCCGGGTATGTGCCGCTGCCGAAGTTCTACACCTTCCCGTCGAGGGAGGAACGGGAGCGCATCCTGTACAAGAACTTCGTGCAAGTGGGCCAGGATGTAAAAGAGATGATAAAGGATGTCATGAATAAGCGAAATGCAAAATAATATAATAAAGTTAATTAAAAACAAGCATATGATTTCAGTAAAGCTAAAATTTAGAGTGTCCTCTCTTATTAAAAATGAGGGCACTTTATATTTTCAATTTATTTATAAGCGAAAGGTTAAACAAGTCTCAACTCCATATCATATCTATGAATGGGAATGGGATAAGGATTCTGAAGACATCATTAATCTCACCAAAGTATCATTAGATCGTATAGAAATTATAAAATCAATACGAGAAAATGTAATATGGGAGAAAAACCGGATTAAAAGCATCATTGAAAATATAAAGAATAATAATAGAATATTTTCTGTCGATGATATAATTGATGCATATCGTAATTCATTGGAAAGCAAGACATCTGTTTTTGAATATATTAGATCTAGGATTTACTTTCTTAAAGATGCAAAAAGAGAACGTACCAGTGAAACATATAGACAAATGTTATTGAGCTTCATGAAGTTCAGGAATAATAAGGACTTATATTTTGATATGATTGATGATAAATTGATTTGTCAATATGAGAGTTATCTAAAAGCGTCAAATCTATGCAGAAACACGACATCATTTTACATGAGGACTCTTAGAAGTGTTTACAATCAAGCAGTAGAAGAGGGCTTATCTAAACAGTCAGCTCCATTTAAACATGTATATACTGGCGTTGACAAGACATCCAAGCGTGCAATAAGCCTTAATGAAATCCGTAAAATAAAAAATTTGAATCTAAGAGATGAACCCAAACTTGATTTTGCAAGAGACCTATTTTTGTTTTCTTTTTATATGCGTGGCATGTCTTTTATAGATATAGCGTATTTGAAAAAGACAAATTTATCTGATGGATATGTCACATATAATAGAAAGAAAACAGGACAACAAATAACAATTAAATGGGAAAAAGAAATGGAAGAGATTATTAATAAATACACCGACAAAAGTAATACATATCTGTTTCCTATTATTGAGAGGAATGATGGCACAGAAAGGAGACAATATTTAAACAAAATGCTCATAATTAATCGAAAACTGAAGAAGATAGCCCAATTAGCAGGAGTTTCCACACCGCTAAGTTTGTATGTTGCCCGCCATTCTTGGGCCAGCATAGCTCAAGCGAAGAATGTACCTTTACGTACAATTAGTTTAGGTATGGGGCATGACAACGAAGAAACAACACGAATTTATCTTTCATCAATCCAAAGCAATATAGTAGACAAAGCTAATAGCAAAATACTAAGCCTCTTAGATAAGAAATAGAATGCCTTCTATTGACTGTTTAGCAATTCCTACTTACTCTTATGTAGAGTACATCATTTGCGTGCAAAGTTACGATTATTCTTACAGATATTGCGCTTTTCTTTGCAAAAAATTAGGCTGTGTTGATAAAAAGTTTGGCGATAGACATCAAACTTTTTACGTCTGTCCATCAAAATCAAGTAGATACAACGACCTACTCACTCTACATAAGAGTAAGTACACTAAAGTGTAGATTATGATATATACAGTTGTTGCAAATACAGGCATTCACATAACATCTTTCCCCTTTGAGATTAACACAAAGGAGAAGTTCCAATTATGGTTTCACGAATGGTACAATACCGAGAATGGAGAGTGGACATTGGGGTTGGTTCAAGAAATCAATGATGAAACGAACCAATATTTTTACAATAAAAAGACACTCTTTGAGAATGGTTATTTGCAGATTCTTAAATCCGAAGAAGGGGTTAATGTACAAGACTTATATGATGAAGGCATTAAACCGATAATGATAAATGATGAGATGCAAGCAACTGGAAATATTTTCAAACTTAGCTTTGTCGATAAATCAAATGTGTTGTCGAAGTTTGAGAATAAGTGGTTGCCAATTCCCTATTTTTACCATCGTAGTGAAACAAAATTCAAATTCGGCTCACTTAATTGGAGCCGTTTTAAGCTATTGCCAACATCAGATAGCGAGGGAATTAAAAAATATAAAGTCTTACTTGCCTTGGATACAAGGACTAAAGAGAAAACGGACAAATATGAAGAATGTCCCGTTTTCCCAGACCAATTTGCAACAGAACTGAGGTTTGACGTTTGTCCACAAGAATTTCAATTGATGGATTTTTGTTCTCCCAATCCTGAATGGGAATACATAAACGATTATCTATTCAAACTGGTACATCCGGAGCTGTCAAGTGTAGGCAAAATCAAGCAAGGACACAAATTAACATATATAGCGACATATTTCTTATTGATTGACTATATCGCACAAAAAAAATTGTTTCCACAGATCATCCTTTATCGCGACAAAGGAACGGTTGTAAAAGATGTTGATATGGTGGTTGACATTGGAAATTCAAGAACTGCCGCTTTATTGGTAGAAGACAATTCTAATTTCAACCAAGTCAGCCAATTGCAATTGATTGATTTTTCGCAGCTAAATGATAACAATAAGGGAGAAATTGTAACCTATCAAGAACCTTTTGACATGCGTTTGGCTATGAGAAAAGTCGAATTTGGCGAATTTGGTATTCAGGGAAGCCGTCAGTTTGTATATCCGAGTTTTGTACGACTTGGTAAGGAAGCCATTTCATTAATTCATAAAGCCTCTGAAACAGATGCCAATCAAGAGAAGTATTCCACCATGTCAAGTCCAAAACGTTATTTGTGGGATGGTAAAAGAAGTAAGGAAGAATGGCAATTCATAACACTTGAAGGAGAAAAGGACAAGCACATATTAAATATACCAGGCATTAGCGAGCAATTGCAGAGTAACGGTTGTCTTGCCACAATGGGAACCGGTGGGCAATCTTACCACTATTCACGCCGTTCCATGATGACATTTGCCTTTTTAGAGATGTTGTCACAAGCTGAAATGCAAATAAATAGTGATAAATATAGAATAGACAGAGGTGATAAGAATATGCCACGGCGTATAAGACGTATCATTATCACTTGCCCCACAGCCATGTCCAAATTGGAACGTGAAGCTTTGGTTAAATGCGCCTCCGATGCAGTTAAATTACTCAACAAGTTCAATGGCCGCACAGAAAACAGAGTGGACATTATTCCGTCAGTGCCTTCAGTAAAGGACCAAGAGAGCAAATGGTATTATGATGAAGCCACTTGTTCACAACTTGTTTATATTTATGGTGAAGTGGGCTACAAATATAAAGGTAATTGTCAAGAGTTCTTTAATCTTTACGGTGAGAAAGACGGAGATGAAAAGCAACCACATTTGACAATCGGCTCTCTTGACATTGGTGCAGGTACTTCCGATTTGATGATTAGCCGATACACTTACACTTCTGGGGACGTGACAACTATTCAACCTGATCCTCTATTTTATGATAGCTATTATTATGCTGGGGATGATATGTTAAACGAGCTTGTTAAACATGTCATGTTCTTTTCACAATCAAGCGCACTGCGTGAACATCTGCAAGGAAAGACAGAACAAGAATACAGGCAAATATTACGTAACTTTTTCGGACCAGATCATACAGGACAGACTATTGCAGACCGCAGGTTGAGACGCGATTTTAATATGCAATATTCAATCCCATTGATGTACAAGTTCCTTGACTTATTGTCCAAACAGGCACAAAATTGTATTATACGTTATAAGGATATATTCGAAGATAATGAACCCAACTGGCGTATAAAAAAGGGATTTGAAGATTTCTTTGGTTTCCCACTCGAAGATTTGGAATGGAAATACGACAATGAATACGTGTCGGAAGTGGTGAGAAAAGCATTCGAGCCATTGCTTAAAAAGATTGCGACAATTATGTTTTCTTATAATTGCAATATTGTCTTGCTTTCCGGAAGGCCATCATCGTTAGCTCCAATCAGGAATATATTTTTGAAATATTATCCTGTTTCGCCTAATCGGCTTATTTTGCTTAATAATTATTTTGTTGGATACTGGTATCCGTTCAGCGAAAACACCGGCCATATTACAAATCCTAAGACGATTGTTGCTATGGGGGCATTAATTGGCTATTATGCCACATCGTTGGGTAACTTAGACCGCTTTGTCCTCGACAAGAGCAAACTCGATGAGAAGTTAAAGCCTGTAATCAATTATATAGAAGCCTCACGTGAAGGTCTGCCAATTGAATATTTTATAACGCCCCAAAAACATGTAGGCGAATTAATGGTAAGTTCCCTCCCACTCAAACTTAATATCCGCCAGCTTGGCATAGACTCCTATCCGTCACGTGAACTGTATGTGATAGATTTTAATGAAAACAAAATAGGAGAACGATTACGGGCAAAAGCCTCCAAAGAGGGAATATCCATGACGGATTTGGAAGTGCAGGCAAAGGCAAAAGACGTGATAGACGATATGCGCCGACGAATGCCGTATTATGTCACTATAGAACAAGATCCTGACAATAAAGAACTGCTCTCTGTTACAGGCATTACTGATCGTAATGGAATAGATATAGGAGACGGATATATCGAAATTAATATTCAAAGTTTAGGAGTTAATAATCAGTATTGGCTTGATACCGGAGCTTTCGAGATACAATAAATTGGTTGATTATGATGAAAGATATTAGACAACAACTCGACATAATAAATCGTGCTATAGACTGGGCCGACACATATAACAAAGACACATTTCCAAGAGAAGAATTAAGGGAATATCGCCGTCAGATAAAAAAAATAGCCGGTGCATTGGAAGAGAATTGCTCTGCCGCTGCATACGGCGAGAGTCAGGTGGGAAAGTCCTATCTGATGAGCAGTTTGCTTTCTACACCAGACAAACCATTTGTCATAACTAATAAAGGACATGAATATAACTTTATAGACAATATTAATCCCAGTGGCGGCAACACCTCTAAAACGGAATCGACAGGTGTTGTTACACGGTTCACCGTGAATAACGATAATGAAAAAATGAAAGATTTTGTGAGAGTAAAAAATCTTTCTGTGGCTGACATAATCATGCTGTTGGCCGATTCGTACTACAACGATTTGAAGATAAATCCGGATTCAATACTGAGATATGATGACATCAATGCAAGACTGAATTCATTGAATGTCAAGTCGGACATACAGCAAAACTATTTGACAGAGGATGATGTCAAGGACATTTGTGACTACATTTCCGACACCTTGGGAAGCAATGCTGCGGGGATTGCCCAGTCTGACTTCCGTAAAATAGTATCAAGCCATATTCAATATGTTATGCCAGACCAATGGGTAAACATCTTTTCTTTGATATGGAATAACAACCCGGAAATCAGCAGACTATTTGCTTTCCTTATCAATGAATACCGAAAGTTGGATTTCCAAACAGAAGTTTACGTTCCTTTCGATGCCGTATTAAGAGAACATGGCACGTTGCTTAAAATAGAATGGCTGGAGTATCTGAATGCTCCCGTTACAACAAATACGACCGATATCTATGATACCGATGTCTATGATAAGGATGGTAATCTGCTTGCTACATCTTTTAGTAAGTCATCATTGTCTGCATTGATAGCTGAACTTACATTCATTTTGCCTCAAAGCATCACCGAGAATAGAACTTTTCTTAAACGGATAGATTTGTTGGATTTTCCCGGCGCACGTTCACGGGAAAAATTTAAGGAACAGGATATTAAAAAAGTTTTGTCATCGATATTCAGAAGAGGTAAAGTGGCTTACCTGTTCAACAAATATTCAAACTCGCTTCGCATTAGCTGTGTGTTATTTTGTCATCACAATGACCAAAAAAACGAACCAACACTTGGAGATACCATAAATGAATGGATAGAACATAACATAGGGAAAACCCCGGAAGAACGGTCGGAATGTCTCATGCGTACTAATGGAGTATCTCCGTTATTCTTTATTGCAACGAAATTCAATATTGAGTTAGAGCGCAACAAGCTTGATACTCCTACCAATAGAGAAACACTTGAGGAACATTGGAAACGATTCAAGACAGTAATACCAGAAATTATCAAACCTGCCACTTGGTTTGAAAAATGGGTAAAACCATCTGGCATATTCCGCTCGGAAGCGTTTCAAAGCATATATCTTTTGCGCGATTTCTATTGGTCCTCCAAGAATCAGGTATTTGATGGCTACATAGAAAATAGTAGTCTCGAAACAGGCATCCACCAATTTCCGGATTACCCTGATTATTTCGATAATTTGCGGGACAGCTTTGTTAGGAATGCTTTTGTTCAAAGACATTTTCAAAATCCGGCTCAAGCCTGGGAGAGCGTTGCCAGCATAAACTGTGACGGGTCAAAAGCAATCATTCGAGACTTGGATAATATATCATGGAATTTGGACAACGCCAGAAAAGAACGATATCAAAAAGAATTGAATAAAATCAAAGAAGACATATTGTCTAAGCTACAAGCCTATTATGAACCAGAGGATAAAGAGCAAAATAACAAACGAGTCAGGACGATAATCGGGAAAATACGCCATCAACTGGATATGAACATCGGAACACGTCCTGAAATTTTCGGGAATATCATAGACCGGTTAATGATACCTGTTGAAGACATCCGTAAAATAGCATACGATATAGTCGTACTCAAGACGAAAACCCCAAAAGACTTTAATGAGATTATACTTATACGGACAATGGCCGGAGTTGACTTGAAAGACGGTCGTGAAACAAATATTAAGCGTCTGTGTGATTACTATGCCTGTGATGCCAATGCTTTGGAAGAAGAATACAAAAAGAAAGGATTTACTATTGATGACATAGTTACCAACGAATGTAGCATAGCTGCAACGGTAGCAGATGTCGTATCAAAAGAAATACTTGAATATTGGGCAACTTTCATCAATAAACAGGTCAAGGAAATATCGCAATACCTTCCTTACAGTGACGAGATTGCCCGAATGCTTCAAATGTTGTGTAAACGATTGGGGGTCGAAAAAATCATCTCAAAGAAAATCGATATATACTCACGCGTATTCCCTGAAACGGATTTACCAAATGCGATAGCAGACTTTTCGTCCTTAACTCTAAATAATTTTGTCAGTTCCGTAGGCAGGGAATATATGAATGCTAATGATATGCAAATGGTATCGGTAAAAGCTGACACTTGCCACATACAAGTGGAAACATCTACAGAATATGTTAATAAGGAATACCAGAAAACGACATTGATAGAAGCATTAAAAGCTTTTGATGATGCCTCAGATCCTACGACTGTTCCAATTAACGTACTCATGAAGCTTCCTTTTTGGGACAACTATCAAAGATGGAAAAATTTTTTAGCAATAGGACTCCTCTATTCCGCCGACGTTTCGAAACAGAATCCTAAAGCGAACGCAGCAATGAAGGAAATCATCATAGAATGCGAATCATTATATAATCATAACTAAAATCTGCCATGATGAAAGTTACATTCTATAATAAACGGTTGCTGTGCTATATAGACGACACAGATTTCACCGACTATCAAGGAATTGGGGCCGACCCGATGTATCTTCGTTATGATAGTGTTTATAGTATTGTGCAAAACCATATTGCCGAAGAATACCGTGACTTCTTGGCCCGTCCATTTTATGAAGATGGTCTGATTTATTGGTATGTAGCGGAGTGGATAGAAACCCCGGTACAACTATCAGAATTGAACGGTAGTAAAAAAGAGCATTACAAACAAATTAAGGAAGAAACGTTAAAGCAATATAACAAAGCGTTATCTCAACTGAACGCTGAAGAACACAATATATTATCTTCCGCGCTAAAGTATGTAAATGACGATTTCATTTATTGCTACGATAATAAAGTAGTTTTGATAGCATGGGGTATGCGTCCTGACACAAATAAACATAAGGTATCGGGGCAATGGGTTAAAGGCTTAAAAAATGAAGAAAAATGTACTATCACCTTTGATTGTGGTACACAAGGAAAAATCAAAGGGCACTTTGGCAAGAATATTCATAGGGAAAAGGGGGCTCGTCTAACTACAAAAGACATTCCAGAAATAATTCCCAATGATGGGTATATCTTTACAAGATGGTCAACAGACCCTATCGGTTATGAAGTAACAGGAAATATAACTTTTATCGCGCAATATGAGAAGGCAGAAAAAAGCGAAACACAAAAACAACCTGATGAACAAATTGTAATCAGGTTTGAATGTGGAGAATATGGCCATATTGAAGGCAATGAAATTATCAGCATAAACAAGGGTGAAGTCTTAAAACAAGACATGGTACCAAATATACAACCTAATGAAGGATATCGCTTCATAGGGTGGCAACCGACGCTTGTTTTTTCACCTTTATACAGCGATATGACATACGTTGCGCGTCTCGAACGAGAAACTGTACAATGTCGTTTCATTCCTGGTGAACAAGGAGACATAGAAGGAAAATCTATCCTGACAAAACCTAAAGGAACAACATTATCACAATCAGAAATACCTACCATAAAACCCAAGAAAGGATACAAATTTATGGGTTGGAGTCAATCTACTAATTGTATCTTAAACCATGATTATGTTTTCAATGCACAGTATGAACGAATATTGCCTTGGTATAAACGTCTATGGTTATGGTTCACAGGAAAAGGTTGCTTGAAATGGTTGTTGTGGCTCATCCTTGGATTATTGGCTATATTACTGCTGCTATTCTTGCTGAGAGGATGTAAAAGCTGTTCTTCAGAATATCATAAAGATATATATGGCAATGAAGTTCTGGATAACGACACCGTTATTCCTGTTGAAACGGTACGTGATGCCGATGGAGTAGTCAGAGACAAGAATGGCAAAATCAGAAACATTTATGAAGACGGCCATCTCCCAAATGAAAATGTTGTCTCTCCGATAGTAGGTGACGATGGCATAGAGCCTCCCATTGTAGACAATCAAGGAGCTCCTGATGTTATAGCTAATCGTTTGAACATATATTTTGATACCGACAATCCAGATTTGGATAAATGGGCACAAGACTTTAAGGAACAATACCCTGGCGACCAATATCAAATTATTGGATGTGACAGAAATGTGCCTATGATTCAAATCATGATACCGGAATCAGAACGGGACAAAATCAGGAATGAATTGCCGGAGCGTATTAAATCCTCCTCATTCTTTGTAGTTGACGAATCAATCATACAATTACAAGGAAATGTCTCTTCGGTACAAAATGACGAATTGAGAGGCTGGCACCTAAAGGCCATCCACGCACAAGAATCGTGGTCTATTTCTAAAGGAAGTCCTGACATCGTTATTGCCATTGTAGATGATGGAATAGATACGGAGCATCCAATGTTTAGCGGTAAATTCTACAATGGATATAATGTATTTACACAGAACAGGGAGTTAAGTTGTGGCCAAGGGCATGGAACGCATGTGGCTGGGCTTGCAGCCGGAAATTTACAGTTCTTGTCGGACGGAGTAGCTGGAATAGCACCGGATTGCAAAATTATGCCCGTACAAGTTTTTGACAATGGCATGTGTACATTCTCATCTCTTGCTAGTGGTATTATGTATGCCATTCATAACGGAGCCAATGTTGTAAATGTTTCCATCGGACCAAGTTTTAATGGTTTGGATCAATTACCATTGGAAGAACAGCAGAAGATAGCAAAAAGTTATTTCAAAAATGAGGAACGTGTCTTCCGCCATATCATTAAGGTCGCTAATGACAAAAACACAGTAATTGTTTTTGCGGCGGGCAATGACAATGTAATGACAGCCATCCTACCTAATTGCAGGGAAACGAATAATACGATCAATGTTTCGGCTGTAACACCTGAGCTAAAGGCAGCAGATTTTACCAATTATTCTATTGGAAGCAATGTTTCAGCACCCGGCGTGGGTATATATAGTAGCTTCCCTAAAAAGACATTTGCCATGTTGGACGGAACTAGTATGGCAGCTCCTATTGTCAGCGGTGCTGTCGCCTTAGCCCTAAGCGTAAAACCTGATATTAAAGTAGAACAAATTATAGGAACAATGCAGCAAACAGGGAAAAAGTCCGACAGATACGTTCCTCCGATATTGATTTTAGACAAATTCCTTGAAGCTGTAAAAAACGGGAATATTGCCAGTGGGGTTTTGTCTGATAATGTCGATAACGAATCGCAATACTCAGACAAAACATCTCAACGTACAGAAGATGGATACAGTGCCATCAAACAAATGATTGAACAGCTAAAGGCACAACGGGATGCTATAGATAAAAAGATAAACGAATTAGAACAAAAAATAAAGTAACATATAATGGAAAACGTAAACAATTATTCTTGGAACAAGACATTAAAGTTCTCTTGGGGGCATATCATTGCTTTTATAGCACTGATCTTCATAAGCTATGTAACCTATATGGGTGACTTTTACCAAAATGGAGGTGATTTTGGTAAAGCGGCAATTAAGGTGTTGATTATCGACATATTATTGCTCTGTACTTTTATTGGTGCCCAAATATATAAGGGAACTGATGAAAAGTTCAAGCGTTCAATAATAATAGAACGTATATTGATTTGCTTTTGTCCAATAGCATTCTGCTGGATGATGTTGACTTATAACCACTTTTGGACAGTATTGGGACAGCATGAAGGAATTGAAACTAAATTCAATCAAGCAATCAACAAATCCAAGCAATTATTTACTGAGTACAACACCTACGCAAATAATCGTATCGAAAAATATGATCAGTTTCTTACCTCTGTCATACACAACAAAAATAAAGATGTTGCAACTTATCACCGAATTGGCTTTTCGGGAGTTGACGACCAGATGCAAAAGCAAGATTATGTAAGGACGCTACAACTTCAACTTTTATCGCAAAACACAGATAGTCTTGAATATGTAGCAAATAAATGGATTGATGATGCGAATCAGGGCGCAAGCGTCTGGAATGCTTTCCTTGTGGGAAACATAAAAGAAATATCGAGAGCCATTACAGGTTGGAATAAGACACTTACCTCTTATTCTAAACCTGTCCTAAGCAACGAAGCCAATGCCCAAGAAGAGATAACTGCTTTCGGCGATAATAATAGCGCCATTAGGGATGCGATACAAGACCTTACAGATTTAAGACAGATATATATGACCCCCAAAAAAGGTATTAATATCCAAACAATCTGGACAGGCATAATATTATTTATCATGCTATTATTCCCATACCTATTACAAAGCAGAAATACCAAAGCAAATGGCGTTTACAGCTTATTACCGTTTTCTTTGTCTTCCCATACTGAAAGAAAGAAGGAAAGAAATGATAAAGTGGAATACGATGAGACAAACAAAAGCGATGCAACGCAAAATGAATCAAACGGTGATATTTATAGTGGAACTTTCTAAACAAAAATATTATGGTAAGTAGAAAGGAGTTATTAAAGAATATTCAAAGTTACAGTCCGGAGGAAATAGCGGATGCTATTCGTGCAGGAATTGTAACATTATATGAACTTGGACATGATACAGAGGGGCAATTTACTCCCTTATTGAAAAAACAAGTAAAGGACATATTGGCACGACCAGTTACGCCTCATGTTGTGTCTGTGTCTACATCTCAGAATACTACAGAAGAAACAACTAATAAGCAGTCAGTTATGAATGCTGCCAAAGAACTATCTTTCGAGGAGAATGGTGAGGTAAACACACCATTTGTAATGCCTTCACAGGAACAAGAAAGCAACAATGATAACAAGGAAACGAATACGATTTACACAGAAAACAAAAGCAAGCCTGGCATGTTCAGAAATCCATTCTCATTCAAAGGGAGGATTCGACGATTGGAATATGGAATTTCATTCATTATTATGGTAATAGTGAACACAATCATGCAAGGCATACTCAATGTGGCTGGAAGTTCAAATGGTTCCGAAGGCTTGATTATCCTATACTTCATACTCCTGATCCCCTATTGTTGGTTCTCGCTTGCCCAAGGAGCAAAGCGTTGTCATGACAGAGGAAATTCAGGATGGTATCAAATCATACCGTTCTATGGATTTTGGATGCTATTTGCTGACGGAGAGAAAGAGACTAATGAATATGGCGAATGTCCTAAATAAACAGAATATCACAGTATGGTAAGTAAGCAAAATATATTGGATAATGTTGCTGAGTATTCAGCAGAACAACTTGTTGAGTATATTCAACAAGGTATCGTAAACTTTGACGAACTTGTTAAAGACACAGATGGCGAGTTTGATGCAGTTAAACGTAAAAAAGTAAAAGAACTGCTTGATCATGCAGATGAACTTGCATGGGAAAGAGTGCAGAATGAACATACCATTGAGACGGCACAGTGGTATTTAGACACGTTCCCCAATGGAGCATATCGTAGTCAGGCTCGTTCTATAAAAGCTGAAATAGAAAAGCAAAAAGAAGATGAATATATTCAAACAACAACTGATGATGCATGGATATTAGTTGACAAAAATAGCAGCGAATCATTAAGAGAGTTTGTCAAAAATTTCCCGAATAGCAATCACGTTGAAGAAGCTAATAAACTCATTAATCAGCTTTTATACGATGAAATAATGGGTGTCAACGCAGACACGCTTGTCAGTCAAATTCATAACTTTCAAACAGATAAAAATCTGACTATTGAGCAAAAAGACAATAATATTATAGATGCGATAGAGGATTACATAAAAGGCAATAAGATTACAAAAAATGATTTTCTTGTAAAATTGTCCGACGATCATAATCTATTAAGTTCAGGTGTGGTAAAGAGATTAATCAATCAAGGTATAATTCTTACAAGTGATCTATTAAATCTTGGTATTGAAAAAGCTTTTATCCAACGTATGTTCAAAGGTGATAGTGCAATAACATTTCGCACACCAGAAAAGTTAGACCGGATACACAAGCAATCGACAGAAATCTACTTTTGGGGAATTCCATCTTCTGGAAAAAGTTGTGCATTAGGAGCAATATTAAGTGTTGCTGCAAGTGGGCGAATTGCGAAATCTATGGATCCTGATACAAGTTCACAAGGTTATGGATATATGACAAAGTTGATAGATCTTTTTCAAAATGGTGAGATTGGAACACTATTAGAAGGAACGCCTGTAGATTCTTTTTATGAAATGGGATTTGATCTTGTTGATAAAGAAAATAGAATTCATCCAATAACATGTATTGATATGGCTGGTGAATTGATGCGATGTATGTATAAAGAAAATGCAGGTGATCCAATGTCCGATTCAGATATTGAAATGCTTGATACAATGACCAAGGTGTTGATAGATAATCGCTCAACAAATAGAAAAATGCACGTTTTCGTCATTGAATATGGAGCAGAAGATAGAAAATATGAAGGGTTACCCCAGAAAGTCTATTTAGAAGGTGCTGTATCGTATATAAAAGATACAGGTATCTTCAAGAAAGATACGGATGCTATATACATAATGATAACAAAAGCTGATAAAGCTAAGAATAATAGTCCATCATTTTTTAACCAATATATAAATGATAAGTATTTAGGATTTTTTAACGGCCTTGAGCAGATTTGCAAAGACAATGAAATAAACAAGGGACACGTGGAAAAATTGGCATTTTCATTAGGAGATGTTTGCTTTCAAAATTTTTGCAAATTTGATGCCCGTCCAGCTGAGAACGTAGTAAATCTTATTTTACAACGTTCTGCGAGTTTCAGAGGTGGCAAACGCGGTTGGTTTGAAAGAAAATTAAAAGGATAAAACATATGAAATTAGGCTTTATTTTAAAAACCACAAACAGTGGAGATGGAGAGGCCTTTTCCATCAACAAGGAAGAAAGTTGGGCAAAATATGCAACTGAAGTACGTTCATACATCAAAGAGCTTCATAATTTTGATGGGACAAGCAAAACTGTTATTTTAGTTCGTTTCCATGGCAGTGATGGATATATGATTTCCATAATTAAAGCTCGACCAGATGGAAGTGGTAGAGAAAACGACAATACTGCGGCATGGATTCATTTTCCTGCAAAAATTAAAATTTCTGCAAAAGAAGTATGTAGTATTATACAATTGGTCGTTGAGGAGCTCTCGGCAAGGAAAAGTATCAATCGATTAAGGTTGGAAGAAGCTTTCAATAAACAATATGATTCAAAGAATACTCTCTTTACTGCTGTCGAATTCATTACTTCGAATAAAGACGGTAATATAGGTTATCGTTATTTTGGAGAAAGATGCGACTATCAACTATATGAATATTTAGGAGATTCCATTGGTCAAATAGGATATAAGGGATATAAGGGAATATTTTTCATAGATCATTCATCTGGTATAACAATTGATAAGCAGGAAATTCGTACCCCTATAAAAAAAATCTGTGCTTTAAATATCCCTAACGTGAATAATGGCTTTAAGGTTTATATAGGAAATAAGCCTTTTTCTTCACCGATTGAAATTCCTGAAGATGCCAAAGTATCAGTTGTCTTGAAGAAAAACGGATATGCTGACATTAAAAAAGAAATATCTGTTTCAAATCCAAATATCAGCATAGAGCCTAAAGAGTACCGTCGTTGCATACAAAAAGCATGGTTTCATGCTTATGATAGTGAGAACAAAGAATCATTAACTTCAAAAATATCTATTAAAGTTGATGGACAGTATTTTAATGATGGAGTTCTTTATGTTGCTGAAAAATTGGACAACCACCATAATGTTGAAATTCAGTGCAATGGATATGAACCCTACAAAGATAATATTGAAATCAATGATAATATTCCTGCTATTGCTCTAAATGCAAAAGAATACGAAGAGACGTTTATACTTCCTAAACAGGATGGCAACGGACTTGATGCAAATGCAACAATCATTATAAAGACCAAAAAGAACTTCCAATCAATGCCCCTTAAAGGATATACAGTGGAGGGAGACAAATTTTTGTGTTATAACAATAATATAGTATTAAAAATAAAATGGTTTTTCATCGGATTTATATCTCTATTCGTAATTGGAGCTTTATATCAAGGCTATGTCGCAATAGATGAGTTCTTTGACAATCACGAGTTTCAACTTGGTCTGCCTTTTATTGTGGAAAAGCATATCAAAACAACTACGGATGACGTAATAATCACCGATAAAGCAGAGGCAGAACAGCCAGAAGCCACAAATTTAGATGACAAAGCCATCGAATATCTGAATAAGCAAGAAGCTTGGATTAAGGACAGTCTTGAAAATTATAAAATTACACAAGGCTTGTTTGATGCGATGAATGCTTTTGAATTAGAGTCTCTTACAAGTGAAAAATATTCAATGCTTATGCAAAGTGAAAGATTCTCAAGGATTTTCTATGCTGCTCAAGAGTGTCTTGAACAAAATATTGATGTAAAAAAAGGAACAAGTAAAGGGCATTATAACAATAAATCAACAGATAATAAAATAACTGTAGATGATTATATTCAATGGTTACAAAATGCTCCACATGAAATAAAAACAGAGAAGAATCCAACAAAGACGCCCCAAAAAAGTCAGAAAATTGATCAATCTATAAAGAGTTCTCAAGGTTCTGCGTCAACAGAGACAGCTCCTACTAAGAAGACAAGAGGCGGTTTATAATTGAAACATAATAAGATAAAGATGAAAACAACATTAAAAATAGGCATATTGCTAGTAGCTTTAATACTAGCAGTCGGTGGTATAATGATTTATGCCAAAACGAAGGTGAATCCACCTATGACACCAAAACAAATTGATGTTTATAGTTCAGACTTGGCTCAATGTAAAACAAGTCTGAAGAACGCATCTGATAAGGAATCCGTTGATTCGGCATTCCTTACTACTATTGACCGTATTAAAATATACAGCCAGGAAGACAAAATACGTGATGCAGAAGCCGACAAAGAGTTAGACAATGTCATCAGTATTTATATGCCAATGTATCTAAGGAGGTGTTTTGAGAAGTTTGAACAATCAGTATGGTATGATTCAGATCATGCGCGAATGTTGAAAGAAATTGCAGATTTGCGGAAAATAAAACATAGCGATAATACAGATGTCATTAATAACTCCACAATGGATTCTTTGAATGTTATAGTTCAGACTATTGACCGGTATAAACAAGCTCGCAGAATAGGCAGAAGCACAAGTTTTACAAGTGTATCGAATGCACAATCTGTAATAAGTCAGGCAAGGCAATTTGCTAATGATAAATACCTTTCAAATTGCACAGACTTAAAAAATGCACTAAACTCTGTAAGGAACGAAATTGCTCAATCGCATTATAGATATATAAGTGCGCAAGTCGAAAAATTGTCCCAATATCGATATTTTAGTCAATCATATTACGACAATACCTTAGTACCTCAAGTGGATGCAGCAGTGACTGAATATGATAACAAGGCAGCAGCTTTATATGGCAAGAAACAAAGTGTTGAACCATTATGGGCTCGTGCTCGTAGTTACTATAATCAAGCAAGCTCATATTACAACAATTATAACCAATAAAATAAGCAATGAAACATATTATTTTCATATTGTTCATATCGTTAATGCCTGCTTCTTTAATGTTGGCACAAAACATTGAGGAAGAAGCACAAGACTTGAATTCACCGAAAGATACCGTATCTCAAGTTGTACACGAGACTATTGAAGAAGACGTTAAAATCCAAGCAACTTATTATCAAGAATTGATTGCGTACAGAGATTCATTCAAAGTATTGAAAGATAGATACTTGAACTTGGAGAAGGTTTATAACAAATTGATATGGCAACAACAATCCATAGAAGATAGTCTTCGCATGTACAAAATCCAATGTGATGATGCTCAAAGACAAAACAAATCTTTAATGGACAAAACAATAAAAAGCGATAAGGCACTTATCAGCATGGCATCCAATTTCATATATATACCATACGAAGCATATAGTGTAGATAGTATTGCAATACCTGCCTATGAATCTGTACAAGATTTGATATTAAAACGACAGTATGAAATAAGATATCAATTGCTGAAAAATTATAAAGAAGATGTCAGTGAAACAGTCAAGTTACTTAACGACATCTTTCAAGAATGTAATGCTCCTTTCGCTAGCGGCGGTCAAAGCAATGAATTGATAAGCAAGATAACTCAAAGCCGCGTTTATGCCCAATACAAACAATATGATGATTGGAGAAATACATATTTGGGCTATATGCTGACTGAGGTGGTTAATTATTTGAAAGCTTTTAACAAGGAAACAACTCCTCAAAAAATAAAGGCAAAAATTGACGAATTAAATAGATGCATTAAAACAGAAGACAGTCTATGAGAACAATACTCTTTACTATATTAATGCTTTTTGCGTTGTCATGCGGAATAAATTGTCAAGCACAAACTCTTAAAGAATATGCTAAACAGCATCAAAAAGAACTAGAAGAAAGGCAACGTATAGAGAAAATCAATTATGAAAAGGCATGTCAAAAAGGAACGATTGAGGCATACAACGAATATCTCAAAATGTATCCTCATGGAAAATATGTCCAAGAAATAAACAATCGTATATCAGATTATGATTTATGGAAGAAAGCGAAATCAGCCAATACCATTGACGGTTATAATGAATATATCAATAATTCAAAATACAAGAGCTATGTAAAACAAGCAAATGAAGCCATTGCAGAGTTGCAGTCTGTTTCTGTATGGCAAATTGTTAAGAATAGCGATAAGGAAGAGGATGTTGAATATTTCATGCAAAAATTCCCGAAATCATCATGTATAGAAGCCGCCCAAAAACGTATTCATGAAATTAGGGCTGTTAATCACTACAAAAATGGAGATTTAGCCAAAGCATACGATGAGTTTAATAGTGCTGGTGGTAGGAATTATTTGCAAAATTCAAATCAGTCTCTTTATGACAAATGTTTGGAGTTTCACGATTATACTTCCCTTACTAGTTCTTCTAAACAGGAAGAACTGCAGGCATTCTTACGGAAATATCCTAATAGCGAGTATTATAATACCGTGTCAGATATGCTCGCCGTTTCAATGGCTAAAAATTTTTCAATGTATGTAGGAGATTATACTGTCAATCAAGCTTTGTCATACGCAAAAGATGATTACACAAAGAATATAGTAAAATCATACGCAAAACAGGCAAAGAAAAATTATTCAGAGTATAAACGTAACCAACGTAAAGCGCGAGTAAGAGCCAACGGAGGGTATATCAACTATGGATTAGAATTTTTAGACTTTGGCATGAATATGTTCATGTCTGACAGAATGCTGAATATTGGCTACTATAATGCAGGTATCAGTATGCGTATAGGCAATTTCAGAGCTCCTGTACAGTTTGAAATAGGTGTAAAGCCCGGTGTGATATTTTATGCAATGTCTGAATATGATGATTATTACTATGATGATTATGATTACAAAACAGCTTTTCATTTACCGATATATGCCAAGCTTAAAGTTAATCTGTGCAGCATTGGGAACAAGTCAAAATTGTATGCAAGTGCATTCGGTAGCTACAAGGCAGTCCGCAATGAAGATATCGAGGGACGATTTGCAGTTGGTGGCGGCTTAGGTATCGGATGGCGCCATTGGGATTGGATGGTATATTATAAACAGGATTTAGAAGAGAATACAAGATATTCTTATACAGATGAAAGTAAATATATTGGGACCTCTTTGGCATACTATTTTTAAATAGACTATATGAATAAGAAACAATATTTTATCGGAATATTAGTACTTACCTTCCTTTTGATAACAGGCTGCAATAACCCCGCCTCAAAAGATAGGGAAAGGGAATACGCATTAAAAGAAATACAGAATGAACTTGCAAACTTGAAATCGTCATTACCTTTTAGAATCTCTACTACAGATATATGGATGACAGGTTTGGAATTGGAAGATAGTTTGCTTACTTGTACATGTGAAATGAATAAGGACGATTGGAACATTTATTCAATGCCTGAAAAAGAAGCTAATTCTGATAGGAATATTGCACGAATCATAAAAACTGTTGACCCACAAATAGGCCATCTGCTTGAGAAAAACAATTTAGGTTTCAAGTATGTGTATACAGACAAAGAGACCAAACAGATATTAATGTCCATATCGATCGGTCCTCAACGATTGAAGGAGATAAAAATGAAGTTGGATAATGGTGAAATAAGTCCTTACTCATTATTGGAACTATTCGAAATGGAAATAAGGAAATACGATATTCCATGCATTATGGAAGATGGAATTTGGCTGACAGATGCATATATCAATGGGAATTGTGTCTATTATGAGGTCACCATTGAAGAAGAATTGGATCCGTCTGCTTTTAATTACAGTGTATTATCCGAAATGAAAAAGGAACTTGTTGCCAGTTTAAGAGAAACACCATCACTTCTGTCCTATAAAAATGAGATGACAAGAAAGCACATAAATATTATATATGTATACAAAGATAACAATGGAACTGAGATTGCAAAAATAAAAATAACTCCAACCGACATATTTCAAGACTAACAAGTATGAGAAAAGTTTTCTTTATATTTTTTATTGTATGCCTTTGCGGCAATACGACCATTGCACAGGATATAAAACGTCCGGATTCCTATAATTACATTCGTGGAGTCGAAGCATTGCAAAACGAAAAATACGAAGAAGCATTAGATTATCTAAATAAGGAAATACATGATTTCCCCAAAAATGGATATGCTTTTTCTTGGTTATCATTACTTTACAATTACCAAGCGGAATATGGGCGTTCCTTAACAGCATCAGACCAAGCAGTAAAGTTCATTCCTAAGAAAGACAAGGAATACAGATCCTTTGCTTTTTTAACAAGAGCTGATACCTACCGGAAGTTGGGAAGAGATGAAAAAGCCCTCGATGACTACAATCAACTATTAAAAGAACAACCTGATTGCGCAGATGCGTATGAAAATAGAGCCCAGCTATATTATGAGCGAGGTGAATATAGCTTAGCAGACAAAGACTACCAGAAAATCATATCTATTGATCCTGGTAGCGTGATGGGATATATGGGAATTGGACGCAACGCAAATGCAGAAAAAAGATACGATGATGCCATCAAACAGTTCGACTATGTAACGAAGTTGGCAAGTGACTATTCGTCAGGATACTCATTTAGAGCAGAAAGTTATATAGGACAAGGACAGTATTATAAAGCCATTGACGATATTATCCATGCTTTAAGCATAAATGGGGACAACAAGGCTTTTTTCTTAATGCAGCAAGTCGCAGATTCGGCATATACCATTTTGGTATCAAAACTTAAAGTAGAAAAACTTAAAGAGCCAAACAATAATGCCTGGCCATATAACTTAGGTGTAGTCAATGAATATACAGAAAAATATCAAAAGGCCATAGATTTTTATAAAGAAGCAATGGAAAAAGAAGCCTCTCCTATCACTGCTTTCCGTATTGCCTCATGCTATTCTGAAGTTGGTAATTATGATCAGGCTATAAACTATTGCGAACAGGCTATAAGATTGGATTCTACAGATTACAGATATCCAATGATGTTAGCAAGCCTGATGGACAATTCTGGCCATAGTGATGAAGGAATAAGTCTACTAAATAACATTATTTCCTCTTATCCTGATTATGATTTTGCTTATTATCAAAGAGGATGGATAAAAGACCATAGTGGTGACATTGATGGTGCAATCGAGGATTATACTATGGCAACAACGCTTTCACCTGATTACGCCTACGCATACATGAACCGTGGTGTGCTATGGAGATTAAAGGGAGAAACTGATAATGCAAAAAAAGATTTTGAGAAGGTTGTTGAACTTGATTCTATTCCAGAAAAAGCTGAATGCTCATTTTATGCCTATTATTATTTAGGACAGAAAGAAAAGGCTATTGAAGTCCTTGATTCTGTTTTGAAAAATAGTAATAAGGGAAACTATTATGATGCTGCCTGTCTTTACTCTGTGATGGGAGAAAAAGATAAAGCTATAGAATACCTTCAGAAATCATTGGAAGCCGGATTTAGGAGATTCGTACATATAAGCCGCGATAGGGATTTAGATAACATCAGAAATACAAATGAATTTAAGTCTTTAATCAAAAAATATGAGGCTAAGTCTGATTCTGAACATTCAGAAGAGAATGACAAAATTCTATATATTGATAAAAAAGCAGAAATACCATTCACTAAAGAAAATGGAGTATATAAAGTTAAATGTTCAATCAACAACTTACCTTTATACTTCATTTTTGATACGGGCGCATCAGTAGTTTCTATATCATCAGTTGAAGCTACATTCATGATGAAAAATGACTATATTAAACCAACTGATATCATTGGTAAACAAAATTACCTAAACGCCAATGGCGAAATTAGCGAAGGAACTGTCATAAATCTTAGAAATGTCAATTTCGGTGGTTTGAATTTAAATGATATTCGTGCAAGCGTTGTCCACAATCAGTCTGCGCCACTTTTACTTGGACAATCCGTTTTAAGCCGTTTAGGTAATATTGAAATCGATAATGTCAGGGGAATTTTAAGGATAACGTATAAAGAAGAAGTCGAACAATGAGAAAGAATATCAATAGGTTAAAAGTTGTTCTTGCAGAAAAGAACAGAACAAATCGCTGGTTAGCTGCTCAATTAGGGAAAAATGAGGCAACCATATCGAAATGGTGTACAAATTCAACACAACCCAGTCTGAGTGATTTAGTTGCTATTGCAAAATGTCTAGAAGTAGATACAAAAGATCTACTACATTCTATAAATGAATAATATTGAACCAATAATATGATTCTCACAAAATACAAAGAATACGTTACAAAGTATAATTTAAAACGATTTGTGAATGCTCATCGCAACGTATATGCTTCAGCCCTTAAAGAAATTCAAGCAGGAAAGAAGCAGTCACATTGGATGTGGTATATTTTCCCACAACTGCATGGACTGGGGCACAGCAGCAATTCTAATTACTATGGTATCATTGACAGAGACAAGGCAATAATGTTCCTGCATCATCCTGTCCTTGGTAAAAAACTTTGGGAGATCACAATGGCAATGCTGGCGATTGATGAGAAATCGGCTGATGAAATTTTGGGTGGAATAAATGCCTTGAAATTTCGCTCATCGATGACTCTATTCAATGCTGTCTTTCCGGATAACATATTTGCGGAAGCATTGCATAAATTTTACGACGGTAAAAAGATGAGCGCACATTGGAGATGCTGAAAGCCGACAACAGTGAACAATTTGTAGATGGAGGTATCATAGGGGCTATAATCGGAGATGTTGTCGGTTCTTTTTATGAATTCTATAATTGCAAGTCAACTAACATTGCCTTATTCACAAGTGGTACTACATTTACGGATGATACGGTGATGACCATCGCAGTTGCAGACTGGCTTTTGAGCGGTGTGCCGTTGCAAAAGACCATGCCTGATTGGAGCATAGAATACCCGAACAGAGGATATGGGGAATGTTCTATGAATGGCCTTTTTATAGCAAAAATAAAGAACCTTACAATAGTTTTGGAAATGGTGCAGGTATGCGCGTAAGCCCATGTGGGTATTTCGCTAATTCACTTGAAGAAGCCCTTGACCTCGCCAAACAATCAGCCGAAGTGACCCACAATCATCCTGAGGGTATCAAGGGTGCCCAGGCTATAGCAGCCGCGATATTTTTAGCGCGGCAACATAAGTCCAAGGATGAAATCCGAGAACATATTGAACGGACTTTTAATTACAACCTCCACCGGACTTGCGATGAGATCCGACTGGCATACAGATTTGACGAAACCTGCCAGGGCTCTTGCCCCGAAGCGATAATCGCTTTCTTGGACAGTCACGACTATGAATCGGCAATACGACTGGCGGTATCGCTTGGTGGAGACAGTGACACGATTGCCTGTATGACAGGAGGCATTTCCGCAGCTTATTATGGTATTCCGGCATGGATAGTCAAATACGTTGTCACGGAATATTTACCTCAAAACATAAGGGATATTATTGGTTGTTTTGATGAAGCCTGTACTGACCATAAGCATGAATCCAGTTGATTGTAGCAAAGAGGTTATCTTACCTAAGTTTAAGTTTAAGATAACCTCTTTTGTCCATTTTACTCAAACCAGTCCGGATTGCTTTCCTTCAAGACTTCAATCAGTTCCTTGTCCGGCAGTAGAAGATTCTGCGGCTCCGTGAAATAGAACACCTCGTCGTAGAGGTCTTCCGCTTCCTTGCTGGCAAAACCTTCGTTCACATCCTCGAAACTGCCCGGCTGTAAGGCGTCAAGCAGTTCGGTTGAACCAATCAACAATTCTTCTCCGTCGATTGAATCGACGATACGGCAGATGTATGTCTTGCCGTCAAATTCCAATTCTTTTGTTCTCATATTCGATTTATTTTAATGGTATATACTTTCCGTGTTCATTGAGATATTCCATGATGCACTTCGCCTCCTCATGCGATGCCCTGTTGCGGTCATCGTAACGGCGGCTGTCGTCTGCCATGACCTTGAGGCACTCCCGGATAAGCCGGTAAAGGCTCTGCTGATTTGTCGGGTGCATGCCCGGGATAGCCGCAGCGAATTTTCTGGGGTCGAAACTGTAGCTGTTCACCGCCATCTCCCACTCCTTTGCGAGTCTGTACTCTTTCGATTCCTGAATATTTCTGTCCATAGTTTTGATTTTTAATAATTCTCATTACATATCCCATCAAGTTCCTTGACTATGCTTGATACACTTTCTCCTGTCAATCCTTCAATGTCATACAGCAAATCCAACAGAAAACGATATGCCTTGTCTCCAGCTTCTGTAAATTCTCCTGTACTGTCGAATGCGTCACCGACACATCCAAGCCCTTGTAACAATTCTTCCAATGTTTTCATCTTTTTGAATTTAAGTTTTTTCTTCCCTCTGTTCGGCATCCTGCAACCGGAGCCGCTTCGGGTTTTACGGTGCAGGGAGAGGCCGCCGGATAAGCCATTCCCGATGTTTTTTACTGCCAATTACTCTTGCCCCGGCAAGGAAGAATTTGCAGGAAATCCATTTCAAAACGGAGGGAACAGGCGCGGTAGCCTACATTCGCACCGTAGAAAACCCGTGCGGTGACGGCATGGAGGTTGAAACATGGAAAGACTCAAAACGATATAAAGGGAACGAGCCTTGTGAGGCAAGGCTTTGGAAAAGGTCGGCAGGCGGTTAGAAAGGGATAGCAGCGGCATGGTGCCTCCGTCGCACCTTGTGGCTTTCACTAAAAAAGGCATGACCGACGCACCACATAACACAACAGTATGCAGGACGGATTTCTCCGCCCTGCTTCTGAACTGAATTATGGAAAGGTCAAGCCGCTACATCTTCGGCTTGTGGCGTTTCATCGGGTTGCGGTTCTTCTTGCTGCTCCGCTTCCTGCCTGGCCTTGTCCTGCACCATGAGGACTGCTTTCTTTTCCTCGATGCGCTGGTGGCGTTTCTCATAGACTTCATCATAACCCTTTCGGATTTCGGCAAGCGTTTCGGGCATGTGCTTCTCCGCAAATCGGAGCAAGAGAGTGGCTGCGGCATCGCTGGCCGGTGCGTCTTGGAACTCGGAAATCAAGAAGTCCCTGCGGATAACGGCTTTCGCCTTGCCATTCAGGTTTTCAATGATACGCAACTTGTCCGTGTCGGAAAGGTAGTACACATTCTCGTCCTCAATGCCTACGGCTGCGTAATGCTCCCTGCGGAGATATGAAAGGAGGAAGTAATAAATCATCTTGTCCTCGTCAGCTCCGAACTTGGTATCTGTGGCATCCACCTCTAAAATCCGCTTCTTGGTGTCTGCAACGGTCTTTTCAAGGGCGATTTCCTTATTGCGCTTGTCCTGCTTTTCCAGTTTCTCAAGCGGAGTAAGTTCTTTCTCCTTTGTCGATAATGTGCCGTTTGACGTATTCGTTGCGGAGTTCTTCACATGACCGAGAAAGAGGTCTTTGTTACCGATAAGAACATAGAGCGATATTTCCCCCTCTTCACTTCGGCGTAATATGTCCTCGCATTCAGCCTTGTAATCTTCCTGCTCCTGCTCGAAGTCCCTTTGGGCTTCTTCGTATTCTTCCGTGGTCTCGTAATCTGCCGCTTCGGGTGCTTCGGGCAGTTCGGGATAGTCCTCATGGCGGCATGATAATCTCTCCACCTCGTAGCCAAGTTCCTCAAGCCGCTTGACAGTCGTGTCGTTGTAGGTGTAAAAGATAGAATAAGCAAGCGAAGCGGTAGGATGGTCTGCCAACATCTGCATGGCCTTTTCCACAAGATAGGCTGCATTCATGTCCTCAAGGCATTTCCTGTTGGCACACTTTCCGCAACTGCCCTCGCAAAACAACATCATGTTGTTGGTGTTGTGCGGGCAGGACTTGCAGAGGGTCTTGTCAAAGGAATAGCGGTCAAGGTCAGTTGTATAATCACTTTCTATACGTTTCGCCACATCTACGGCTTTCATGCCACGCCAACTGCCGTATATGACTCCCTCTTTCAGATGCCTGTCGTACACCTCACTCTGTATGTCCTCACCATATCGGCAGATTTCACTTGCCACACTGATTGTGATTTCGTCCGTTTCTAAAAGGGCTGCGATTTCGGGTATCAAAGTAGCAAACTTAAGGCGTGTGCGGATATAGTCTTCCGACTTGCCGAACTGAACAGACAATGAATGCACATCGTGCCGTCCGCTCTCTATCAGTTTTTGATATGCGTTCGCTTCCTCTATGGGGGTAACGTCCTTGCGCTGCAGGTTTTCCGTGACCGCCATTTCCTCGGCTACCTCGTCCGACACTTCGTATATGACTGCCGGGACGGTTTCCAGTCCTGCCATGAGCGATGCACGGTATCTGCGTTCGCCAAAGACAACTTCAAAGCGATTTTCACCAATGGGGCGTACACCTATGGGCTGCAAGACACCCTGTTGCCGTATGCTCTCGGCAAGTTCGGCAAGGCTCGCCTCGTCAAAGGTCTTGCGTGGGTTGTAATTACTCGGCTGAATGTCTGCCAATGCTACTGATACGATGTTCTTTTCTACTGACTTCATGTCTGTTGCTTCCATAATTCAAAAAATTTAATTTGTTAATAACTTGTTTTTTTATTTTCCCTCTTGTCGGTTCTTTTCTGCCGAACCGCCTTTGGGGTTTTATGGATGCAGGTTCCGGCCGTCGGAACAGCTTCACACGGCGGTTTTTCTTGCCAAATTACTCTTTCGCAGAAAGGAAGAATTTTGCAAGAAATGCACTTCAAGCCGACGGATCAAGCGCGACTGCCGACCTTTGCATCTGATAAAACCAATGGCCGGTGACAGCAGGAATGACCAGGAGAGGATAAAGGCCCGGCCGTATAGAAAAGGGAAACGGGTTTGCCGGAGATAGAAACGGTGTGGATGAACGCTATAAATGGGTATAAAAGAATGTGATATTTGACAAATACAAAAGGTAAATTTTCCACAAATCGTATAAAAGGATTGGCGGAACAGGCAGCATATCGGGCAACTCCGATATGCCACCTGAAGAAAATCACAGCGGCGACAGTTCCGCTGCGAATACTTCCGCTTCTGAATAGTCCGAGGCTATCAAAATGATACTGTCCTCTTCGATTTCCTCCGGGACATCCACCACCTGATACACACCGTCCGACAAACCGCCGTCCGGGTCATGCCAGAAAACCTTGCTTCCAGCCTTTATAAAATCGTAATTACTCATATCTCTATCATTTCGGGTCGTTCTTATTTCTGCCTGTGGTGTAAACTGAAACCGGCATACACCATACCGGCAGCGGGTCGATTTCCCTGACTGCCGGATACGGCATATACCATAGTCCAGTCCATACCGTCACCGGTGATGCCTTTGTCAGAACGGCAGGTCGTCCTTGTCGTCCTGCGGCATATCGGCAGGGGGTACGGGTGTGCTGTCCGTTGTGGCCGCCATGTTGTCCGGGCTGCTAGCCGAGCTGTCCTTCTTGCCTGTATTGATGAATGCGATGCTCTCCGCCGTAATGGAAAGCTGAATCTGGCTCTCCCCGTTTTTGTCCGTCCACAGGGAAGATGAGAGCGTGCCTTCAACAAGTACCAGCCGTCCTTTGGTGAGGTATTCAGCCAACCGGATGTGGTTCTCCTTGTTGCTTCTTACCTTTACCCATGTGGTGACGTTCTGTCCCTTTGCATAATCGTCAACGGCTATGTTCATAGCCATGAATGAGCCGTGGGCTCCTGCAATCACCTGGCAGTCTTTGCCGATGCGTCCGATAGTGTGTACATGTAACATAATAAAAAATGTTTTGTGGCAAGGTGGTTGGTCCTGCCGTTACTTTTTTTTTTTCCCCTCTTTTCGGTTCCTTTCTGTCTGAACCGCTGTCGGGATTTTATGCTGCAACCAAAGGCTGTCGGCAAAGCCGCACACGTCGTTTTTTCTTGCCAATTACTCTTGGCAGCCCCGGCTGTCAAGGAAGAATTTGCAAGAAATGCACTTCAAAACGTAAGGGACAGGCGCGACGGCCTATATTTGCAGCGGTAAAACCAGACCGGTGACTGCCAGAAAGCATCCGGAGAAAGCATAAAGTCGCACCGATTATAACTGTACGGACGGCCCTGCCGGGGATAAAAGCAGAGGGAAAGGATGATATAACGGGAGCAACGGCTTGGGCGGGTGAAAAATATTGGTCTGCCGGGCAAACAGCAAGGGGACTCTTTCCGCCTTGCGATCTGCCGGAATATATGCAGGCCGGCGCAAAGCGGGATGTGTTCCCGTTTGCCCATGCCGCTGTCGGCCCGGAAAGGAAAGATACGGATAAAAGGCGGTATGTGCCAGAGCAACGACAAGCAGGATGCCTCATAAAGCGGAATACCGTGTTGTTTCGGCTGACAGGCCGAAGCTCCGGCATGGAGCGGCGTGAAGCGGACTGCCGTTGCTCCGGCACAGCCTTCCGTACCTTGGATTGGAGAGCGGACTTGCGGTACAGACATCCTACCTTGATATATGGGCGGGAGAAGCCGGATGTAAAGGGTGGAAAGCATCGGTTATAAAAGTCATGCAGCGTAGAAAGGGGAACGGCGCAGACAGCCGTTCAAGACATGACATGAAAATCCCTCTGTCCGGTCATCCCGACCCAACAGAGGGAAAAGGTTAAAATATGAATTAGGGTCAAGCGGCTTTGTCGATGTCTTCCTGACTTGAAAGCGGCGCACGCTCCACCTCTTTCAGGCTCTCGTCTATCCGCTGCTGAAGATCCCGGCACTCCTGCTTGAGCCGTGCCAGTTCGTCCGCCTTGCTCCACCTGCGGCTGACGATTTCCTGCAAGGTGGGAAACTCGCTTTGCAGTTTCACTATTTTCTTCCGCTGGGTGTCAATGATGCCCGGTAGCTTGTCTAAAGTGGTTTTGGGATATTGCGCCGACTCGACAAACCCCAACGGCAACGCACCCGACACGCCGCAACGGTATTTCAATCCGCTTCTGCCCTCGACATAGAACGTGTTGCGGTCAAATGTCCCGGAAAAGTCGTATTCGCTGCGCACCAGCAGGTTCAGCCCCATATAGCTGCCTATGGTGGCGTATGCTTCGCTGCGGTATGTTTTCGCCATGCGGTGCAGTTCACGCCCGGTTTCTTCTGCCGTGGCTTGCGGCAGGTTCAACAGCAGGGTCGTCCGCTCTCCGGTGTAAGCCGTGATGTATTTCCTATCGGCATTGACCTGGGTGATGAACCGTTCCGCCTTTTCGATTTCCTGCCTGTTGGCAGAAATCTTGTGTTCGGCACGGATGCGTTCTTTCTTGAATATGGCGTGCTCCTTTTCCAACTGCATAATCCTGTTGTCGAGCTTGGCCTTGTTTAACAGGTCGGTATTGCCGGAAAGAATGGCCACGAACTCGGCAAAGTTCATGCCGTTGTCCTCGTCCATGCTGTCCTCGTCGATGCGGCGCACGGCAATCGTGCCGTTGTTAATCTGATTGATGAACATCTGCTTATTTTTCAGTAGGTTGAACTTGTAGGCATCCAAAGTCTTTTCCGTACCGTAGATGACTATATCCACCACGTTGCCGCCCCAGAGCTTGACGGTGTTTCCCTTGCGTACCGCCCTGCCGTTGCGCTGTTCCAAGTCAGCAGGCCTCCAGGGAACCTCAAGATGATGCACCGCCACCGCCCGTTGCTGGGCGTTCACACCTGTGCCGAGCATGGAAGTCGAGCCGAACAGCACACGCACCCTGCCGCTGTTCATGTCCGCAAAGAGTTTCTTTCTCGCCCTCTCGGTCTGGGCGCACTGGATAAACTGTATCTCGTCCGCCGGAATACCGAGCCGCACCAGTTTGTCCTTGATGTCGGTGTAGATGTTCCACTCATTCGTCTTGTAGGTGGAAAGGTCGCTGAATATGAACTGTGTACCCCGGTTGGCATTGGAACGTACATAATAGTCATATACCGTCCTTGCACAGACAGAAGCCTTGTTGTCCGCATCGTCATGGAACTTGTCTCCGAGCAGTCTCATGTCGAGAGCCATCTTGCGTGCCACATTGGTAGCAACGAGCATCTTCGCTTTGTCGAGGTTGTCCGGTTCGGGGATGTCAAGTCCCAAATCCTCCCATTGTCCGCCATGCGCAAAGGAGACCAGCCGCCCAATCATTTCCTCCTGCTCGATGGTCGGGGCGTATGACAGGAAACGCACATTCTTTTGCGGCACATCGAGGTTAATCATGTCGGCGGTGCGGTAGTCGGTAATCTCACGCAGGAACATCGCCAGTTCCGGCACCTTGATATAGGTACGGAAACGCTCTTTGCGCTTGATTGAGCCTGTCACGTTCAGCTCGTAATCAGCGGTTTTCTTCGTGAATATCGCCGCCCACGCATCAAAACAACTGATGGACTGCCGTCTCAACTCATGAGGACGCAGGTACTTGAACATCACATAAAGTTCGGTCAGCGCATTGACGACCACCGTGCCGGAGAGGAATGTCGCACCGAGGTCATGGCCTGTACGGTGCTGTATGTCACGGATGGCAAAAAGCAAATTCATCGCCCTTTGCGAGCCTTTGGTGTTGCCGATGCCCGCTACCCTCGTGTGCCGTGTCTGAAACATGAGGTTCTTGAACATGTGCGATTCGTCCACAAAAATATGGTCTATGCCCATCGAATGGAAATCCACGGTATCATCTTTCCGCTCATTGATTTTCATCCGCAATTCGGCGAGTTTCGCTTTCAGATTCTCCTGCCGCTTCTCCAGTCCTTTCTGCATCTGCCTGCTGCGGTAGCGCATGGTGGAGTTCTCCAATACCTCAAGGCTGCGCTCCACATCGGCAAGTTCTTCGGAGAAAATCTCCATCATGGTTATTTCCGACTGCGGTATCTTTGCGAACTGGTCGTGTGTCAGGATGATGCAGTCCCAGTTATTGTTTTTGATTTTAGCAAACACCTCTTTCCGGTTGGCAGGCGTGAAGTCTTCCTTGCCCGGATAGAGTAGTTTGGCAGACGGATAAGCCTTGCGGAACGTGTCGGCTATCTCGTGCACGTTGGCTTTCAATCCGACAATAAGCGGTTTCCTAATTAGTCCGAGACGCTTCATTTCGTAAGCCGCCACGCACATTATCATCGTCTTGCCCGTGCCCACCTCGTGCCAGCAGATACCGCCGCCATTCTGCTTAATCATCCAGATAGCATCTTTCTGCGAGGGGTAAAGCTCCTTGTAGGCGAAGTGCTCGAATGAAAGCCCCGGAAAGGTCTGCGCCGAACCGTCATAGTGCGGCCTTACAAAACAGTTGAAACGCTCGTTATAGACCCTTACCAGTTCATCCCTGACCTCCAACGGCTGCCTGTCGAGCCATTCGTTGAACCGCTCCCTAATCTCCTGTATCTTGGTGGCGGCTTCCTGTATGGCTTCCTCGTCCGGCACACGCACCTTGTCGCCGTTGCGATCAATCTCTTTCGTTATCTCCGGCACGGTATCGTGCAAGGCATGGACGAACAGGTCTTCACCGTTGTAATTCCGCACGGAATAGGTGTTGTACGCCGCCGGAGAATAGCCTTTCAGCCTCACAAGGTAGGTGTCGTTCACATCGAAATACATCACCTCGGCTTCCACGCCGAACAGCTCCGCCGCAAAATCGGCGTATATCTTTGTGTCAATCCACCGCTCGCCCATGTTGATGTCAAGCTCCTCGTAAGGTATCGTTTCGGGTATGGCTTCCTCCAACGCCCTCACGGATGCCTCCGTCCATTCCTTTTCGGTGTTGCATAAAGAGGGAATATATGAAGCCATTTCCTTGTGCTTGGCTACGACATTCCCGGCAAGAAACTTTCCTTTATGCTCCCAACATCCGGCAACGGGATTGTAGAAAATCTCCCCTTTGAGAGCTTCCATGACCTCTTCCCAATCCGTGCCTGTGGACTGCATAATGTAGCCCATATCCACCCTGCCGTAGAAATTGAGGCTGCTTGCCAATGCCTCGAACGGTGCCAGTCTTACACCTGTGTCTATCTTTTTGAAAGCCACAGGCTCACGCATGATGTCTGACTTGAAGATGTTGTCGCCGACCTGCATTTCAATGGTATAGACCTCCATGCCCAGACTGTCCTGCATGATGAAATCCCTGTTGTCGTTCTCGTGGAAATATCCCCACTTGGTGACAAAGGCATCATACAGGGTGTTCAGCCTTTCACGCAAAGCCGCCTGTTCCTTTTCTTGCTCCCTCTCTTTCGTTGAAAGTTCGAAATACGCCTCACGGAGCGGCAAGTAGTCCGCCGCCCTCTCCACATTGACCTTGCCCTCGTCCAACGGCACGAAATCCACCGCCGTTTCCTCGTAGTGGCTTGACCTGCGGAACCGGAGCGTTCCTACCTGTCCCTCGAACAGCACTATCGCCCCCTCTTTCATCCATCCGGGCATATCCCCGGTGTATGCCCTCCTGCCTTTGTCCGGCACGGCGGCAACCGCCCCACCGAAAAGCGATATCTGCACAGGCGCATCGTCCTGTCCGATGAAAAGGCTCTTGTGGAAATATCTGTCAAAGTCATATTTAACCAAAGCGGAAAGGTATTGTGCCATTGCCGTATCAGAGCCGAGCCAGTGATGTTTGCGTACATATTTGCCGTATTGGTTCTTCACGATGCGGCTGTCTGTTGTCAGCACGGTTTTCGGCATGGAAAACAGTTTGTTGGCAAATTCCGTCATCGCACCGTCCGCATTTACATTTTCCTTTGTGACTTGCAGGAAATATTTCTCCCGGAGCGAGAGGGATGCCTTGTGCGTGTGCTTCTGGAATATGAGCAGGTCGCTGCCCACCTCGATACCGCTCGTCTGCATGAAAAGCGTGTCGGGAAGCCTTACCGCACTGATAAGGTCAGCATGGCTGACAAGGTATTCTCGCACGAACTTGTTGCCCGGCGTGTCGGCTACGCCCCTTGAAGTGACGAAAGCCAGCAGTCCGCCCTCGTTAAGCAGTTCCATCGCCTTGACGAAAAAGTAGTTGTGTATGGTCTTGGTGGCCTGTTCGTAAATACCGCCTTTCTTCCAAAAATCCGTATCGAACACACGGAAATTGCCGAATGGAATGTTGGATGCAATGACATCGAATTTCCGATGCTCCAGCTCCTGCCTGTCTATTGCTTCAAACCCTCCTGTCATGGTGGTTGCTTCATCATGCAAAAGAGAAAGCACAAGCCCGGTAATGATGTCCTTTTCAATGGCGTAGCTGTGTGTGCCGCCCATAGCCACAGGCAGGAAACCTCCGATGCCTGCGCTCGGTTCGAGGAAGCTGCGCATCTGCAGTCCGTTCTCCCTGAATCTGATGTGTATCTGATTTGCCACGGTGTCAATGATGAATTTCGGCGTATAGAAAGCTGTCAGCACGGAAGCCTTTATACTGTTCATCAGCAAGTCGTAATCCCCCTCGCTCCCTCCTGCAAGAGTTCTCAAAACCTCCTGCAAGCGGTTTGTCTGCTCCGCCAGTTCTTCGGGCATGGGGATTTGCGTTCCGATGGCCAGCACTTCCTTGACACCTCCAAAGCCCGAATACTGCGCCAATACCTGTTTCTCTTCTTGTGTGGCTTTCCTGTGTTGTTTGTGGACAGTCACCGCTGTTTCTATGGCGGCCACATTTGCCGCCAGTGATTTCAATCTGTTGTAACTCATAGCTTAACCTTTTATTTTTTTCCCTCTGTTCGGCCTGTTTGCGGCCGCCGGGAATTATTTTTCTGCTCCGAAAAGTCGGCAGGAACACCGGCCAAGGCTGGACGGGAAAATACGCTCGACAGCGGAGAGGAAGATTTTCCCGGCTCACCCCTGCGGCGGCTTGCCGGCATTGGCAAAGGCTGGGACTGTCGGTTACTTTTGCAGCAAAATAGTTCCCCAGGAGGTCGCACGGCTGAATGGGGCGGAAACGCCGGAATAGAAAAGGGAGGATGCCCGGCAGGTAGAAAAGGGAATGGAAAAGTATAAAGGCCATTGCCGTCGGCAGACCGGAAAAATAAAAAGCCGTACCGAGCCTTTTTGCCCGACACGGCTTAACATTGTTCCGATGGATTAGTCGATGTCGTACCCAATCATGAACTTGTCATTGATAAGCAAATAGTAATAACCGTTTCCACAATCCCGGTATTCCTTGCTGAAGCCGGCCTTCATGCCTCCCTCACCATCCGGTTCGCACCAAAGCGTACCGTCATAACCGCAAAAATCAAAACGACTGGTAGAGAAAATTTTGCCATCTTTCAATGCCTTTCTGAAAAGGGCCATGCTCGTGCTGCCGCAATACTTTTCAATTCTTGCCAGACTGATGCACATTCCGTCAATTACTGTTCCTGTCGTAATATGGTTCTCATACAGGGACTTTTCCGGGTCGGCTACGGCAATTTTCCGGAGCCAGTTGTTGGTATGCGTGGCAAGGCGTGCGAGCCGCTGGTATTTAAGGAGTAGTTTCCTGTTCCTATCCTTTTCATTATCCTGTGAGGGGGTGTAGATTTTTTCGATGTTGTCCCAGTCTGTAAAGATGTAGCCACGCTTGCGTTTTCCCTTGGCAATGATACCGATGGCATTTTCACCACCCCGGTTGATAAACAATTTCCTACGCTCCCCGTAAATCCTGATATACAAAAACGATGGGTTCTGTTCGTTACGGAGATAGGCTTCTGCCGGATGAATATTAGTCAATTCCATTTTTATAAAGTTATTTGTTTATGATTTAATGGTCATTCGTTATTAAAAACATGGGTCAGAATTTGGGGATGTAGCCAGTCTTCAATAGTTCTCCATCCCTGTAAAGTTCGATACGTCCGGGCTTGAAGCCCATCTCACCGAGTGCTATATACCGGATATAGTCCCGGTATTCCTTGCCCGAAAAGTTCTTCCCGCACAGATTGTTGAAAATCATAGGGATTGCGTGTTCGCTGCAACTTGCCAGCACCGTGCAGCCGTTCTGCCTGATTTCTTCCGTCATAATCTTTCAATTTTAATGTTCAACATCAGTTTGTTTCTTTCCCTCTGCTCGCCCTATGTGCGACCGTCGGGGTTATTTTTCTGCATCGGAAAGGCGGCAAGAAGCAACCGGACAAGGCCCGGACGGGAAAATACGCTCGACAACGGAGAGGAAGATTTTCACGCCCCAGCGGTATGCCGGCATTGGCAGGATTGTGACGGCCGGATACTTTCGCAGCAAAATAAGTCCCTGAAGGTTGCAGGGCTGAATGGGTGCAACACGTGGTAAAAGAGTATAATTAGGCAAGAAGCTTTCTCAAAAAAATATTCTAACCAAAAAATGTGTCATCAATGACAGTTTTTCCGATTAGGATTTTGCCGTGCGATTGAAAACAGTTATTTTTGTAGTCGAAAAACCGGTCATAAACTGACATAAAATTCGATTAGCATGGCACATATAGAAAGGAATAAATATTTGGATGAACTTGTTTCCCTGCGACATAACGGTATGATCAAGGTCATAACGGGTATGCGCAGATGCGGCAAGTCCTATCTTCTTTTTGAGATATTCGCTTCATGGCTTGAAAATGAGGGCATTGCTTCAGACCATATCATAAAAGTGGATCTGGAAGACTATAAGAATCGGGAAATGAGAAATCCCGATAATCTGTACGCATACATGGAAAGCCGCATTGCGGATGACGCCATGTATTATCTTCTGCTTGACGAGGTACAGATGCTCGATAAGTTTGAGGATGTCCTGAATGGCTTTTTAAGGATGCGGAATGTAGATGTGTATGTAACAGGCAGTAATGCAAAGTTTCTCTCCAAGGATATAGCCACAGAGTTCAGGGGGCGTGGTTTTGAAGTAAAAATGTACCCGTTGAGTTTTAGAGAATATATGTCTGTTTATCCGGGCAGTATCCAGGCCGGCTTCAATGAATATATGCTATATGGCGGTCTTCCGCAAATATTGTCATATAATACGGAAGAACAGAAAGCGAAATTCCTAAAATCCTTGTTCGACGAGACCTATATCAAAGACATCAAAGACCGCTATGAGATACGCAAGGACGATGACCTGGAGGAACTTATCAACATCATGGCTTCCGGTATCGGAGCACTGACAAACCCGAACAAACTGGCGAACACTTTCCGGAGCGAGAAGAAGTCAAGCATCTCTTATGATACGGTCAAAGAATATATCGATTACCTGATCGATTCGTTCCTGGTTGAAAAGTCCACCCGCTATGACATCAAAGGAAAGCGATATATCAACTCCCCTTACAAATATTACTTCATGGATTTGGGATTGCGCAACGCCCGCATCAATTTCCGTCAATCAGAAAGGAGTCATCTGATGGAGAATATGGTTTACAATGAATTGCGGATACGTGGGTTCAATGTGGATGTAGGTACCGTTCCAGTTGTTGTGACTGATGAAAACGGCAGGCAGCAGCGTTCCAGCCTTGAAGTCGATTTCGTCTGCAACTTGGGAAGCAGGCGGTACTACATACAGTCGGCTTACCGAATGGAGTCTGATGAGAAGATAAAACAGGAACGGGCATCCCTACTGAAAGTGGACGATTCGTTCAAGAAAATTATTGTCATCGGTGAAGAAAGTCCTGTAACAAGAGATGAAGTAGGCATTACAACCATCAGTATTTATGATTTCCTGCTGAAGGACAATTCACTTGAATTGTAATGGAACCGAGGCTGCTCTTCCTGATACTGGTCGGCATAGCGATAGGCTTGTCCTGTCTGGCCGGGTACTGGCGGAAGAAAGCCGGGGAAGCCGCTTTTGCCGCTGCCCTGCTCGCCGACAAAGCCGAGGACCGTGACCGCCACTGCCGTCTGGCTGTGATGGCCGGGCACAGGGATGCCTGCCGTATGTTCTGCTTCGCCCATCCCGATTTTTACGAGGACAGGCATCCGCTCAAGCCTTTCCGTTTCCGTGGCATAAGCGTGACGTTCTACGGCCATTATTATCCGTCACGCTACAAAAGGCTGCTTGACGAAGAACAGCGTGGGTTCTGCCGTACTCTCTATGCCTTCAAAGAGGGAGAGAACCACGGCATAGACTTCTTCAAGGCTTGCATGGCCGCCCTGCCGGTGGACACCACTTCCTGTCATATCATGTTCATGCCGTGCAGCAACTGGATAAAGTACGGCCAACGGTTCAAACGGCTCGACTGGTACATCACGACCAACCGTAATGAACTCACCTCCGGACTGTATGATGTCGATGTACACAGTGAACGCGAGAGCCTGCACGAGTGCAAGGGCAGCGAACGCATCCTTGAAAGAAACTACAATATTACAGGCGGCATCAAGGGAAAAAGAATCATCATCGTGGACGATGTGTTCACGAGCGGCCAGAGCCTTACCGACTACAAGGAAGAGATAGAGCGGTGCGGCGGCGAAGTGGTGGCCGCCATCTTCTACGGAAAGACCGTTACGGTTCCGCCGCTGTTCCTGATAAAGGCCCATGTATGGGGCGGACATATCATCCGCGCCATCACGTACGAGCCATAGGTCTTATGACATTTCTGCCAATGCCGCCAGGCATTTCTCCCGTGTGGTTTTGATGTAATTGAAAATCTTAGCCGGATTCACACTCTTCCCGTTGTGCCTGCAAGTGATGTGCAGATGCTCGCCGGTGCTGCGTCCCGTGTTTCCCGTAATGCCGACCGCATCCCTCGGACGGACAACATCCCCTTTGCCGACCAGTATCCGCGAGAGATGGCAGTAGCTGACGGTGAACTCACCGTGCCGCAACACCACATATTTTCCCGAAGCCCTGTCCTGTCCGACCTTGATCACCGTGCCCTCCATCATGGCCAGCACCTTGTCACCCCGCGCGTGCAGGTCTATGCCGTTGTGGAACTTTCTCTTTCCGGTAAATGGGTCCGTCCGGTACCCGTATGGCGAATTGACCTTCATTTTACGGAGCGGATAGCACACGCTCAGATAGCGTTGCACCCATTTCTCCTTTCCGGCTTCGCCTGACGATGCCGGTGCGCTTTTTTCCTCAGACAGGCATCCTTCCATAAAAGCCTTTCCCTGCCGGTTCCCCATATCGTCGTCTTTCAGCGATACAGATTCCGATACACCTGTCATCCTACCGGGCATGACCGTATTGAACTGTGCAAAAAGCGGTGTCGTGGTCATAATGACACCGGCAGCCAGCATCATCCATTTTTTTGTTTTCATGCCGCAAAGGTAACAAGGCGTATCCACCCTGTGCAAATATCCTAATCCATTTCTTATCAGAATATGATTATTTAACTGTTTAGAATATGATTTTTAAGCCGAAATCATATTCTAATCATAAAAATAGTATATTTCAACTACTTATTATTCCATATATTTGCCTGTCACAATAAATTCAATCTATCTTTGCAAAGTATGATTTAGAATTTGATTTTATAATATGAAGCAAGTACGATTTGATTTGACGGAACTGCCGTTTGGAACACTGTCCAAATTCGGGCTTACACAAGAAATGATAGAGGATCTCCCCATGTATGTCCTTGAGGACATTTGCCAAGGAAAGCATTCGCCTGTGCTTCCTGTCCGGGTGACCGGTGAGAACGGTGAGACTTTTGAAAGCCGCACACGCATCGCCTTTATCCGCAGGGACGACGGTCAGGCGGACGTGGTATTCTATCCGGTGCTGAAATCCTCCCCGCTGGAGAAATACAGCGAGGCGCAGCAGAAACAGCTACTCGACGGCAAGGCTGTCATCGTGGATGTAGAGACCCCTGACGGACGCCACAGCAAGGCATTCGTGCAGATAGACCCGGAGACGAAGCAGGTGCTTTCCGTGCCTACCCCCATCATCGGGCGCAATCTGCAGGTGGCCGCAGAGGAACTTCACCTCGGCACGGCAGAGGTCAACAGCCTGCAACACGGAGAACCGCTGACCATTGTCGTTGATGACGAGCCTGTCACCGTGGGCATCGACCTCAATACAAGGACGGGTATCCGCTTCTGCCACGGCGATGGAGAGAAATGGCGCGAGCAGACCAGACGGGAATGGGATAAATACACCTTCGGCTGCTACGGGTGCTGGGTCATGGACGATGACGGCAACCTCAATTATGTCTCCGAAGATGACTATACTGAAGAAATGTGGAACGAACAGAAGAAAAGCGCCGAGCGCAACCGTGCCGCAGTCCTTCACAAATAACCCTTATAACCGTCACGACCATGCACAAAGAACAGTATTATCCGGAGGACATCCTTATAGAGAAGCTGGAGAGCGGCGAATACGGCTGGCTCGATTTTGTCAATCACCACTCGGCCGAATGGCAGGAGGAGTATCTTCTTTACTGCAAGGAAAACGATTTCTTAGTCGGAGACCCGTCGGCGGAAGAGTTTGTCCATTTCAAGGACAGGGAACTTGAATATGCCCTCGAAAACGGAGACGCTTAATCTATCACAGACAATCCAAATCATCAGACAATGGCGATACGAAAGAATACCAACCCACGGGCGATGGATCTGCAGCCGGAGATGCGCGACATCCTGATGCGCAACGGTATGCAGGCCCATATCGTGCCTGACGGCGCAGGCTACAGCCTGGTCGTGCAGGGGCATGACTCGCCTTTGCTTGCCTATCCCATCACGGAGCGGCAGATGCTGGCACTGACCGACTGGGGTACGAATACGGCCAACAAGAAAGCCTACAATGTGTTTACCAGCATTGTCGGCAAAGACTTTTATATGCCCAAAGATTTCGTCCACGCCCGGAACGCCAACGGCCGTGTCGCGATGGGACTTCACGGATACCGCATCGGTATCGGCGAATACGGACGCACCGGGTGGAGGGGGCTGCCACCCCCGTTCCTCGGATGGACGCCCCGCCAGCAATGGGGCTTTCACCTGCGCAGGGTCGGTGGGCAGTTGTTTTATCCCGGCCCCATTGTCGCCGAACGCTGGGACGGACGGATGAAGCCCGGAGAGCTGCAATCCGGCGGTTACGGTTTCTATTATAAAGGTGACCAAAGGGAAATTCCAGCGCAACCTGCAGATGTCTTACAGAACCTGCAAAGCGTTATCACGCCGCTTGTCACCCGGGAACGGAGCAGCGAACCGGCCAAGCCCTACAAGGAGCTGGTCAGCTCGCCCGTGTACTTCTCCAACGAGAAATGGCAGGAGTGCCTGTCCTCGCACGGCCTTATCGTGGATGCGGAGCAGCGGACGCTGACCGTGCAGTCGGAGTCGATTTCCGCCGATTTCGTCTATGACCTGACAGCGGAAGAGACGGCGCTGCTGACCTCCAACTCCATTGAAGAACATCCGGTAGAGAAACGCATCGAGCTTCTCAATAACATCATCGCTGCGGACTACCAGGACAAGGTGACAATGGAGACCTTGGACAGCGACCGGCGCATCAGTATCGGCCTGCATCCGGAGGTGCAGGAAGACCTGGCACGGCACCATCAGCAGGAACAAACGCTTTTTGAAGAACAACCGCAACAGGGACTTGCTGAGGAACAGATGTCCGAAGGAGCCGTGATTGACGGCAGGGACCTCTACTATCTCAACGAGAACCGGGGCTGGTATAAGGAAGGACGTCATGGGCGCGAAGTGGAAGTAAGCGAGATAGCCGTCCATCCGGCAGAGGCTGAGGGCAAGTACAGGATGACCGCCGTCATCGACGGGCAGGTCGTCAGCCACGAAATCAGCCAGAAGGACTATGACAAATTCCTGGCGGTCGATGACTACCACCGCATGAAGCTCTTTTCGAAGATATTCAGCGAAGTGGACATGAAGATGCGCCCCGAAGCCCGGAAAGACCTCGGTGTGAAGATATTCGCCGCCCTGACAGCCGGAGCCGTCGTCACGACCGGTGTCGTACACGGGATAAAGCACAGTCATCATGCGCCGGAGTTCTACGGCGAACGGTTCGGCGGTCCGCCCAGACCTTATTTCAAACCGGGTGTGGACACGCCGAGGGATGTGGCGATACGCAATTTCGAGGCCGAGATGAACCGGGAGATAAGTGACTTGCGTATGGGGAGGTAAGCTTATGAACGGGAACGAACTGACATACGACGACTTTCTGCGGCGCCTGACCATACAGGACGTGCTCATTGACGCGGGCTACCGGCTGAACAGGCGGGACGGCCTGCGTTATCCGTCATACGTCCGGACAGACAGCGACGGCAGGCGTGTGCGCGGTGACAAATTCATCGTCACGGCCAACGGCCAGTGCTGCTTCCAGCCACCCCAGCAAAAGTTGTACAACATTATCTCCTTCATCAAGGAACATCCGCAGTTCTTTGCGGAATACCGGGCAGGCATATCCGGTGACAGGCTGGTGAACCTTGTTTGCAACCGCCTGCTGAACCAGCCCATCCCCGAGAGGGAGACACGCATCATACAGCCCAGACGGGACATCAGACCCTTTAACATAGACGACTACGACATACACAAGTTCAACCCCCAGGACAGGGAGACACAGAAGAGATTCTACTTTTTCTTCAAACACAGGGGCATAGACCTGTACACCCAATACGCCTTTCATAAAGATTTCTGTCTGGCCACGCGGAAAAGGCCGGACGGGTCGTCCTATACCAACCTTGCATTCCCGCTCCGCCTGCCCAAAGAGCCGGAAAAGGTCGTGGGATTCGAGGAACGGGGCCGGGCAAGGATGGACGGCAGCGGCAGCTACAAAGGCAAGGCCGAAGGAAGCAATTCGAGCGAGGGACTGTGGATTGGCAGTCCTGCCGGGACAGCCCTGGGTGATGCCACCCACATTTACTGGTTCGAGAGCGGCTATGATGCCATGTCCTACTACCAGCTATACCAGAAAGAGAACAAGGATTTGAGAAAAGCCGTGTTCGTCTCCACCGGTGGAACTCCTACCGTGGAGCAGATGCGTGGGGTAATCTCCCGTACCCGTTCCGCCCGGCAGCATATCTGTTTCGACACCGATACGGCAGGCCGGGAGTTCGCCGACAATCTCAAGAAAGAGATACACCGGATAGTCAAGTCTGGCATCGAGTCCACGCCTGAGCGAAAAGCCTATCTCGAGACCATACCTGCCGGAGGCGGCATTGACGGAGGCAATGCCGATCTGTTGCCCGATGCCCTGCGGTCATGTTACGGGAAATACGAAGCCGCATGGGAAGAGGTCATGTCCATGCGCTCAAGCGGGCTGTGCCATCCGGATGACATCAAGGAACAGGAAAGCCTGATGAACAGACAATACAGGGATTTCCGGAATGGGCTGCGGGATTTTCTCGGTCTGGACGAAAAGGATGACACCCGGTTCATGCGGGAAGAGCCGAAAGCTCCCTGCAAGGACTGGAATGACGAGCTACTGGCAGGCATAAGACAGGAAACATCCGCCCGAGAGAACCGTCCCAGAGAAGAAGATACGGAACAGGAACGAAAAACAGGCTTCCACCGATGAGAACGACACCATCCATATCACAGCCGGAAAGTCTCGTATTGAGACCACACAAGATGCAATTCGTCATCGACGAGCTGCCGACCCTTGCCGTGTGCTGTGCCGGAGGCATCTACGGAGGCTTGGAGGACATGCCCTTTCCCATTGCGGGCGTTGCCGTCTTCCTCTGCCTGTTGCTTGTCCTGCTGTACCGCTTCCTCTGCCTGTGCAGGATACGCTACCGCATCGGCAGCGAGCAGCTTGTCTGCGAACGAGGGCTGCTTGTCCGCAAGGTGGACTATATGGAGCTCTACCGTGTCGTGGACTTCCAGGAGCACCAGAGCCTGATGCAGCAGCTCTGCGGACTGAAGACGGTGCGCATTTTCTCTACGGACCGGAACACGCCCCGGCTCGACCTTACAGGCATGAGACGGAAGGACGACATCGTGCCGCTCATCCGGGGACGGGTGGAATACAACAAACGAAAAAAGGGAATATATGAAATCACGAACCATTAGCATCATCCTTGCCGCCGTGCTCGCCCTTTTCCTGCCACATATCGCGCAGGCGCAGATAGCAGCCTCCAACCCGTTGGAATGGGTGGCTCTTGCCGAAGGGAACGAGCTGATAAACGGCCAGATTGACAAACAGATAAAGGGACAGACCCAGACGGCTGCGCTGCAGAACAGCATCGCTGCGGAGTTCAACCGGATACACCAGTGGGAGAAGGAATACAACAGCTACCTCAAGACGGCCAGCGGCTACGCTTCGTCACTAAAAGCCTGCACGCACCTGTACAACGACGGCGTGAGGATATTCCTCACCCTCGGCAAACTGGGCAAGGCCATCAAAAACAACCCGCAGGGCATCATCGCCAGCATGAGCATGAACAACCTCTATATCGAGACGGCCACGGAACTGGTCACCGTGTTCACGCTGCTGAACGATGCCGTGGCGAAAGGCGGCACGGAAAACATGCTGACAGGCGCCGAACGCAGCAAGACCTTGTGGGCATTGAACGACAAACTGTCGGCTTTCAGCCGGAAACTGCACCTGCTCTACCTGAGCATACGGTACTATACGCTGAACGACGTGTGGAACAACGTGACGGCCGGGATGTTGGACCGTGATAATGGAGAAGTGGCACGGCTGGCCATGAACCGCTGGCGGCGTGCGGCCGTACTCGTGCATTAAGGAAAGGAGGAACGATGGACAGGCTGACGATTCTAATGACATGTATCCTGCTGCTGTGCGCCGGCACCCTGAAAGTCCGGGCACAGAACGACCCGGTGCTGGCAGGCATGATCCTGCTCTATACCGACAAGGCGCAGAAAGAGCTGAAAAGCCAGGAGAAGGTGATGCTGCTGCAGACTACCGGCCACATCTGGACAAAGGAAGAGATAGAGGGCACCACCGACCTTCAGCGGGAGTTCAACGACTATCTGGACTCGTTCCGCTCGATTGTCTGCTATGCCGCCCAGACCTACGGCTTCTATCATGAGATAAGCCGGCTGACGGACAATTTAGGCGACTTCTCGCAGCAGCTTGCGAGACATCCGTCCAACGCCCTTGCCGTCGCCCTCTCGTCACGCCGGAACAAAATATACCGGGAACTGATACTCGGCAGCGTGGAAATTGTGAACGACATCCGTACCGCCTGCTTGTCGGACAACAAGATGACGGAGAAAGAACGGATGGAAGTCGTGTTCGGCATCCGTCCGAAACTCAAATTGATGAACAAGAAACTGCAACGCCTGACCATAGCGGTGAAATACACCACGATGGGCGACATCTGGATAGAGATAGACGGCGGCTCGGTCCCCGTGGCGGACAAGCGCGACATCGTGGAAGCCGCCCAACGCAGATGGAGGCAGAACGGAAGGAAAGTAAGACCTTAAATATATAGAACAGATATGGGATTCTGGGACGCATTATTGAAAGCAGGCGGCAAGGCCGCCAAGAACATGGGCAAGGCCGCCGCAGCCACCGGGAGGAGTGCGGGACAAGCCGTGTTGCATCCCTCGCAGACCCTGCGCGGAGCGGGTCAGGCGATGAAGACCGCCGCCATAGGCAGTGCGGCCGGTTATGTGGCGTGGGAAAAGCTGACCACGGACAAAAGCGTGGCGAGGATTGTGGGCGATACCGTCATCGGCGAATCGGCCACGAATGCCCTTGCCGGTACGACGGAGGATATACAAGAACTGAAAGGAAAGGCCGGAGAAGCAGCCGAGGCGGTGGGCGGTGCGGCGGCAAGCATCAGCTCCAGCCTGAATGGAGTGTCGAACTTCATAGGCCAGGCCACCGGAGGCGGACTTGGGAACATGATCGGCGGTTTTTTCAGCAACCTCGGACGCGGTAACGTGTCCGGGCTGAGCATAGCGGGACTTATCGCCGCCGCCTTCCTGGTCTTCGGGCGCACCGGCTGGCTCGGCAAGATAGCCGGGCTGTTCCTGGGCATGATGCTCATCGGCAACAATGCCGGGCTTGTCCGCACGGAAGTTCCGGAGAGCGCACAGAGAAATTCCGCACAGGGCCTTTCCACAGAAGAGGGACAGGCGCAAGGCGGAGGCATGAGAAGATAGGACATCAAACAAATAAGAAAATGAAATATACCGAAGAAATGATACTGCACTCCGACAGCGGCTACTGCATGCCGTTCGCAGAACCTGACGGCAGGGATGTGAGCCTGTCGCTCGGCTACGGCGAGCAGAACCATCCGGAGAGCGGCGAGAGATTTTTCCACCACGGCATCGACTTCGGCATGCGGCGTTACCTGTTGTCCGCCGTGGCCAGCGGTGTCGTGTCGGGTGTAGGCAACGACCCCACACACGGCATCTGCCAGACCATCCGCTACGGACAATATGAAGTGACATACGGACACCTGTCCAATGTGTTCGCCCAGTTCGGCAGGCAAGTGAAAGCCGGGCAGACGGTAGCGATGAGCGGCGACCTGTTGCATGTCGGGGTCAAGTTCAAAGGCGAGGAAATGGATCCGCTGGAGTTCCTCGCCATGCTGTACGGCAACATCAAGGCCATGCAGGAAGCGGGCGGCGACAGTGCTGGCGGCTTCTACGATGGTGCACCCGAAACCGACTATGAACGGGACAGGGAGGAAATAGAACGGCTGATGTTCCGTTTCCTGCCGCTCTACATGGATGACCTTCGGCTGGGAAGATACACGGTACCGGAACATACGGAGCAGTCGCTTCGCAACATCTTCACGACCGGTGCGATGAAAGCATATTTTTATGAGCGGATGCCGAGCATGGCAAACCCACTCGGTCTGGGACAGAAAGCGTTGCCTCTGGTGTGCAAGGTACAGAACCTGCTGATAGCGGACTTCCTGAACTACCTCGCCCTGCGGCATGAGGTGTACCTTTCGACAATGGGCGGCGGGAACTTAAAAAAAAACTTCATGAAGAAGCAGTAGCCTCCTGCGGCATCATCGATCCGCTGGCGGAACTGGACATCGACATCCAGAGTTTCGACATACCGAGGATTGTCACCGTCTATCCCGACCGTGCCGGCATCCGGTGGTGGACCAAAGCCTGGTTCAACAACCGGGAGGAAGGCGAGGCATCGGTGGAAATCGAGCGGACACAGGCCGTGGACTTCATCCACGACCGCATCGGAAAGGACGCATGGCTCGAAGCGTTCTTCCCCAAGCAGATGGAGGTGTACCGCAACGCCATCGAACAGACAAAGGAACAGTTACTGAAACAGGTGAACTTGATATGATATGACAACATAATGGAAGGAATAAAACATAGCAGACAGTTTGCGGAGACGGAATCCCTCATGGACAACTATTTCGTCTGCCACATAGTTCCCGTCATGAAACAAACGCAGGCGTACCTGAACGAGAAACAGGGCGAGGAGATGAAGGAATACTCCACCTCCATCGGCGGCATACTCAGCATGATGGCGACGGCGGGTCAGCCGCTCGGCGACCCTTACCAGCCCCTCAAGGTCACGGGAGAATGGAACTCGAAAACCACCGAGGACTACATCGCGATGTGCCGGGAGAAAATCGTCTCGTCCGACGAGATGCAGCATGACCTTGCCTGTATCGCCGGACAATGGCGTCATGCCGTCGTGCAGGAAATCGGCAGGGAGCGGTACGACGAACTGTCGAAGGAACTGGGCTGTGACCTTGCCTATGCCTATGTGAACTACCGCGTGGAGCAGCTGATGATAGACAGGCTGGTCAAGGAACGGATGCCCAAATCGTCCGCAGAATACATCATCCGCAAGGCGGCGGAGTCGAGCCTGCTGGGACTGCCGCAGGTGTTGGGTCGATCGCCGCTTGCCGAAGAGATAGAAGCCCGTGGAGAGGCAGCCTACCGTCCGGGCAAGGTGGAGAAAGGCGCAGCCTGGGCATTGGGGGCTTCTGTGGATACCGTCATGCTGGGCGGCGCAGGGTCATGGACGACATTCGCCAAGTTCATCGGGGCGGACGCCGCCGTCTCCACCGTCATCGGGTATCTCGAAAAGGACAAGCCGGAAGGCCCCACAGTGGAAGCGTGCATCAGCAAGGGCGTGTTCGGCATTGACGGCAATGTCTTCGACACGTTCCGGAAGGAAGCCGCAGCCATTTCTCCCCAAGAAAACGTCACCCTTTCCGCTGCAAACAATATGCTGCGCAAGAAAATACCCGTGTGCGAGTTCGACTTCACGGAATGGATGCAGGTGGGAAACACGCAATGGTGGCCCGATTTCGGGGCGTCCGTCCATGACCGGGAAGAAAAATACAAGGACGTGCCGCTGATTGTGGCCCCCGACCAGGAAGAAGCCTACTTGCGGGAACTGGAAAGGCAGAAAGCGGAGGACAAAAACGGGCAGGCTGCAGTGCAGGAGGAACAGAGGGAAGAAAACAGGACGGAGCCACAGGCCCAAAGTCACGGCGGAGAAGAAACTGCGACTGTCGGACAGGAGAATCCATCTGCATCAGCCGACCAAAGCAACGAGAACGGCTGGGACGGACTGCTGCGGTCGGTGGGACTGGACGGGCTGGGTGAAATCACCGGCAACCTCGGTTACATCATGGCCATGCTTCCGGACATCCTGCTGGGAGCATTCACGGGAAAGACACAATCCTTGCGACTGAAAGACAACCTGCTGCCGATGGCAAGCATCGTGGCGGGCCTGTTTGTCCGTAATCCGCTGTTGAAGATGCTCCTTATCGGCCTGGGCGGGGCGAACCTGCTGAACAAGGCCGGGCATGAGGCACTGGAACGCAAGCAGTCGGAAGGGCTGACCGCCGGAAACAGGGAAACCGAATACAAGCGTTATCCTGACGAGCCGCTCAATCCCCGCATCGTCAATCCTGTGCTGCAAGGCTGTACGCTGGTGGCCACGATAGACCATGTGCCGTGCACCGTCCAGCTCAGTCCGGTGGTGGCCGATGCCTACAGGAAAGGTGCCCTGCCGCTGAACACGCTGGCCAACGCCGTGCTTGCCCAGAGTGACCGGATGAATCAGATGGCTTCCCAGAATTATGACAACAATCGTCCTGAAACCATCGTTCGGACGCGGGGCATCCAATAACCGACCATTAAAACAGCATACGGAGTATGAAAGAAAAATCACCCATAGAGAAAAATGCAGAGAGGAAGCAGATAGACTTGCTTTCCGAAGCCTTGAACGGAGCCTCGAACGCAAACGGGTATTGGCTGAACGCATCCGGCAAAGGCTATCCCAAGTTCCATCCGCGCGGCGTGTCCGTCAGTCCGTTCAATGCCCTTTTCATGGCTTTGCACTCGGACAAGAACGGGTGCGGGTCAAATCTTTTCATTCATTATAATGAAGCCAAAGCGATGGGTATGTCCGTCCGGGAGCATGAGCGGGGCGTGCCTTTCCTTTTCTACAACTGGAACAGATATGTCAACCGGAACAATCCAGAAGAGATCATCAGCCGCACAGCCTATCTCGGACTGGACGAACAGGACAGGAAACATTACAAGGGTGTGCATAACCGGGAAGTGCGCACCCTCTTCAACATAGACCAGACCACCCTGCAGGATGTGGACAGACCATCCTATGAAGCCGCACTGAGGCAATACGGCGGTGTGGCGGAAAGGGGCTATACGGAAGCAGACAACCGGAAGCTGCATATCCGCTTCAATGATTTTCTGCTGAAGATGAAAGACAGCCTTGTCCCCGTCCGTTACGACGGCAGCGGAATGCCCCATTACGAAACGGACAAGGATGCCGTCTATATGCCCCGGCAGCGGAATTTCGAACACTATCACGATTATATACAGGAAACCCTTCGGCAGATTGTCAGCGCCACCGGTCACCAGCAGCGTCTGGCACGTGAAGGCATGGTGATGAAAAACGGCATGGCACCCTCGGAGGACGCATTGAAACAGGAACGGCTGATTGTGGAAGTGGCTTCCAGCATCAAGATGCTGGAACTCGGCCTGCCGGCAAGACTGTCGGAAGAGAGTCTGAAGACGGTGGAATACTGGAACAGGGAACTTCAGGAGAATCCGCTCATGATGGCCGCCATCGAAAGCGACGTGAATAACGCCCTTGAAGTGATACGCAAGGCGGAACGCGGCGAGAAGATTGAATACGCCACCATCCGCAACCGGAGACAGACCTCCGACATGAGGGCGGAACTTCCGAAACACCATGCCATAGCGGACGAGATAGCCCGCCATCCGGACAAGGACAAGAAAACCATCATTGTGGTTAGGGACAAAGCCGCGAAAACGGCGGATGTGGTTCTGCCGGCCGGTGCTTCGACGGAAGTGGACAACGAGGTGCCGGGAATGAACAAGAGCCGCATCGAAAGAGCCTTGCGTAAAGAGGGCTTCGAGCAGATACGGTTCTTCAATCCGGACGGGGCATTGGGATTCAGGCCCGACGACAGCTATTTCTCCGGCAAGGAGGTATCTCTGGCCCGGCTGAAAAACTGGGAGATACAGGAACTGTCCACGTTGGATGTAGCTCCTGCGGTGAAGCAGGCCTGCGAGGTAAGTTTCGACCAGGTACAGATGATACAGGACGACAAGAACCGCTGGGCGCTCTACATCAAGCCGGAGAACGGGAGCGGCTACAGCGTCTATCCGGACAAAGAGGACGTGAACCGGTTCTTCTCCACGCTCAAGCAGGCGATGGACAACATCGGCAAAGTGCGCATGGAGCTGGCGCACAAGTATCACGCCCTTGCGGAGACGAAACCCGACCTGAAGGTTGACCTGTTCAGTTGCGGGGTGAAAGACATCGACCTGGACCGCATCCAGCGGGTCAGCGTGTTCAAGACGAAGAAAGACGGCATCCTGTGCGCGGCGACCATCGACGGGCGCAAGCCGGAGCCGAGAGCCGTCACGCAGCAGCAGTGGCAGCGGATGTGGCTTGCCGAGGACAGGGATGGGTACAAACAGAACCTGGCCGCCTCGCTCTTTTCCGATGTGATGCGACAAGGACAGAGGGAGGGCAATGCCGTGGAAACGGCGGCATCAGCCAAAAGGCAGCCGGAACAGAGTGAACAGGAAGAACAGAAAACAGGAATGAAACGATGAAGATTTATAAGAAATGAGCAAAAATCAAGAATACGCAGAGAAATATGCCGGATACGCGATGGAACAGATGCGGCGGTACGGTATTCCCGCCTCCGTGACGTTGGCACAAGGCATACTGGAAAGCAGCAACGGCCAGAGCCAACTGGCACAGAACGAGAACAACCACTTCGGCATCAAGGCCACGCCGTCATGGATTGACAAAGGCGGGCGGTATGCCCTGTACTCAGACGACCGTCCGAACGAAAAGTTCTGCAGCTATGACTCCGTAGGCGACTCCTACGAACACCACTCCCGTTTCCTGAAAGAAAACAGCCGTTATGCCGCCTGCTTCAATCTGTCGCCGGATGATTACAAGGGGTGGACGGCAGGCATCGCCCGGGCCGGATATGCCACGGGAAGCGGCTATGCCGCTAACCTGCAGAAAATCATCGAGCAGAACGGCCTTGACAGATATGACCGTCAGGTCATGCAGGAAATGGCGGCACAGGGACGGCATTTCGGCGTGGAGGAAAACCCTTTGGGAAAATCTGAAAGCACGGCCTATTCCTTTCCGGTCGAAAGGAAGGATTTCCTTTTTGTCACCACCCCGTTCGGTGTGGACGGCCGCACGGCCAACGGTGGCGAGAAAGTCCACAAGGGGCTGGACATCCGGTGTGACGGGGATGCTGTCCTCGCCACGGAAAACGGAGGCAAGGTCGTCTCCGTGAAAGGAAGCGGTAGCGGGCAGTCCGTGACCGTGGAATACAGCCGGAAAGACGGCAGCAAGATGCAGTGTACCTATATGCACCTCGGCGAAGTCTCCGTCAAGGCCGGGGATACTGTCAAGTCTGGGCAGCAGCTCGGAAAGACGGGCGGCGAACATCTGCATTTCGGGGTAAAAAACATCTATGCGGACGGCACGCAGCGGGACATCGACCCGGCGGCGTACCTCGCAGAGATCGCCCAGAAAGGCAGCATCCGGCAGCAGGTGCTGCACAACGGCAACGACTTGCTCGCCAGATACAGGAGTACGGAAAGCACCAGGGACGGAAAACCGCTCACCACCGAAGGATGGATGAAAAAACTGCTCTCCTCGGAGGACAGCGGCGTGGGCCTGTCCGGATGCAGCGATCCTGTCGTGGAGATGGCCATGACCGCCTTCACCTCCCTGATGCTGCTGGCCGTGCAGATTGACAACAAAGAGGAGGAACGGCAGAAGGCGGAGGTGTCCGCCGCAATGGACAGCCGGAAAATCGACCTCAAGCCCTTGTTGCCGGGTATGAAAAGCTGCACCCTGACTATCAACGAAAACGGCAAGGCGTTGCTTCATGCCGACAACGGAAGCGCCCAAATATCAAGGGAACTGTCCTCGGCCGAACTCAGCCGCCTGTCCGTCACGCTGAACAACGGTTCCCTCTCCGAAGAGACCAAGCGGATGCGCGTGACCGGACTGCTCAACACGGTCATCCTCTCCGAGACGGCATCCCGCAACTTCGAGATGGGAATGGAGCAACAGCAGGGACAGACAGAAAGCCTAAAGAGATAGAATATGAAAAGCGTGATGATGCAATTATGTGTTTATTTACTCGGATTGTCCGCCTGCGTGCTGCATACCGTCATGTACTTTATGCTGTTCGGGCGTGTGGCGGCTCTTGTCATCATCGGGATACAGGTACTGCTTGCCGCATGGATAATCTACATCCGTATCAGGGCACCCGATTAGCGGCTGATTTACCCGGTTCGACTTCAACAGGGCAGCTTCCGCCTTCCGATGGAAAATGTCACACATAAAAAATACAAGCGATGATTAAATGCAATGTCACAATATGCGGCACAATCAGCCGCGACGCCTCCGTCCGCACAGGCAAGGACGGCAAGGAGTTCGTAAGTTTTCCTCTCCAGGTCTCCATCCCCGGAAAGAACGGGAATGACGGGAACATGGAAGTCAGTGTCAGCAAAGACGGCGGACAGGACACCGTCCATGAATACCGGTACGGCTCCCGTGCCACGGTCACGGGCACCCTTTTGCTGAAACGCAGGGGCGAGAAGCTCTATTTCAACCTGTCGGCAGATTCCGTGGATCTTTCCGATGCCGGGAACACGGATTCCGTCAAGGGGCAGATGGTCTTCCGTGGAAAGACCGGCAAGCACATAGAGGAACGCAAGGACAAGACCGGCAAGCCGTACCTGATGTTCTCCGCGTTCAGCACGGAGAAGGTCAATGACGGGTTCGAGTACCAATGGGTGCGCTTCTTCTGTTTCGGCAAGGAAAAGGAGGAGTGGCTGCAGCCGGGTGTCAAGGTGGACGCGAAAGGAGAAATGTCCCTCTCCCTATACGACGGCAAGCCGGACATCTCCTGCCGTGTGGAAGAACTCAACCAGTATGTGCCGGAGGCCAGCAACGATAACAGATGACGGATATGGCCGGTTACAGACGACAGAACGCGGACGGGCCGAACAGCGAGGAAAAGGCTCTCGACCTGTTCGCCGAGATGATGATTGAAAAGATAGAAAGCATCAATGAGGACTGGCGCAAGCCCTGGTTCACGGAAGGCGCATTGCAGTGGCCGCGCAACCTGTCCGGACGCGAATACAACGGCATGAACGCCTTCATGTTGATGCTGCACTGCGAGAAAGAGGGGTACAAGATACCCCGCTTCTGTACCTTCGACTGCGTGCAGCGGATGAACAAGCCGGGAAAGGACGGACAGGAACTGCCGAGGGTCTCCGTGCTGCGCGGCGAGAAATCCTTCCCGGTGATGCTCACCACTTTCACCTGCATACACAAGGAGACGAAGGAGAAAATCAAGTATGACGACTACAAGAATCTTTCCGAGGATGAGAAGAAGGAGTACAATGTCTATCCGAGGATGCAGGTTTTCAGGGTGTTCAACGTACAGCAGACCAACCTGCGGGAAGCGCGTCCGGAATTGTGGGAAAAGCTGGAAAAGGAAAACGGCCGTCCTGAAGTCAAGGCAGGCGAACAGTTCGACTTCGAGCCGGTGGACCGGATGATAAGCGAGAACCTGTGGATCTGTCCCATACGGCCCATGCATCAGGATAGTGCGTACTATTCCATTACGAAGAATGAAATCATAGTGCCGGAAAAGAGGCAGTTCAAGGACGGGGAAGCGTTCTACGGCACCCTGTTCCACGAGATGACCCATTCCACCGGTGCGAAAGGCGTGCTCGACCGCCTCGAACCGACAGCCTTCGGTTCAAAGGAATATGCCAGGGAGGAACTGGTGGCCGAACTCGGCAGCGCATTGGTCTCACAGCGTTACGGCATGACCAAACACATCAAGGAAGACAGCTGCGCCTACCTCAAGTCCTGGCTCGACTCATTGAAAGAGTCCCCGCAGTTCATCAAGACAACCCTGATGGATGTAAAAAAGGCATCCTCTATAATCACGCAGAAGGTGGACAGGATTGCAAGGGGACTGGACGAAGACAATACGGAACGGAAAGGAAACGAGGTCTCTCCACAGGAAAAGACATTCTATGCGTCCGTGGCCTACCTCCAGTCCACAGACGACACAAGCCGGCTGGACGAACTGAGGGACAAAGGGGACTATGAGGGGCTGCTGGCCTGCGCCAAGGAATATTATGACGGGAACGGCATGGATGAACAATACACCTACCAGACTCCCTTGCAGCACAGGGGCGATGACCTGCTTGTCGAGGACAAGGACTTTGCCGTCGTGTATAACGGGAGCGTGGGCGGCACCTATGAAGTGATGCTGAAATACTCGGAACAGGAGGTACGCGACCACATCAACCGCTACGGCATTGACCGTGCCAGCGTGGATGTGAAAGAGCTTGCCAAGGATATGGTCGTTGAACAGTTTGCCAAACTGACGCATCAGAGAATGCCGGTATTTGAAATGCCGAGCGGGGATATTCTGTATGCAGCGTACAACAGGGAGAAGGATGCGCTCGATGTGGGAGGTGTGTGCAATGCGGGTCTTGCTGTGCGGCACAGCTTCCCATACGACCACAATTCGACGCTCGATGCCAACCTGCAGGCCGTGAACGAGAAGCTGAACGAACTCGACGAATACAGGGAGGAGCTACAAGAGGCTGAATATGGCGGCGGAATGCGGCGATAGGGAAAAAAGACAATGGGCTGGCGTGGATGCCAGCCCATTTATTCTACTTTTTGAGTTCCAGGATATATATTTGTTTTTCCGAATTGTCATTAAACTCACCCTCTGTAAAATCACCGAATTTATGGATAACATTAAATCCCGCTTGATGAAGATATGAATTTAACTCTTGGGGAAAGAACAGCCTCATGTCCATATTTTGGACTGAATGGAATGCACCGTCAATAAAATACTGCCACTTTATGCGATTGATTTGAGATGCACTTTCGTAATGCATGCTTTGTTTTATCAATATACTTCTTCCATCATTGGTAGTATATTCGGCCATAACATGTTGTTTCCGTCCGTTTTCTACAATATATTGGATATTAGGATTAAAGCAGTCCAATAAAAACAGACCGTTATCTTTCAAATGATTTTTTACCGTGTTCAACGCCTCAAATAAATCTTCATTTTTATACAGATGATGAATAGAATTGAATGGAATAAAAATAAGATCGAATTTTTCTCCCAAGTTTAATTCTCTTATATCGGCTTCAATGAAATCTATTTTTAGACCGGCTTGAAGCGCTTTTTCCTTTGCCCGTTCAAGCATGGATGAAGTATAATCAACTCCCTTAATGTTATAGCCATCCTTTGCTATTGGAATCGTAAGTCTTCCCGTTCCACAGCAAAGTTCAAGTATTTTGTCCTCTTTATTTTGGGGTAACCATTTTTTGTAAAACTCTAAATCAGACAGAAATTTATTCAGTCCATCATAAATATCTGCATCATAGACAAAATCTCCGACTTTATAATCTGTATTCATATCCTTTATAATTTATCTTAACAGCTTATGATTTCTACTATCACTACTTAATTACAAAGGTCGGTATAATTTATGAGATTGCATCCTTTTTAAGGGACTATATTTTGAGTATCAAGATAAAGTGCAAGAAAACTAACTATAAAAGACAGGGATATAGGGCTGACGTTGATGCCAGCCCCGTGTCTTTGTCAGCTTTGCTGAAAAAACTCCTGCCAATTCTCTTCATCAACGGTCAGTCTGCCCATTTCCCAATCATATTCCACTTCAGGCATATTGGAGTAAGGGAAATACACAGTATAGCCTATCTGACCGTAAGAGCTGTGCAAGGGTATAACACAAATCTCGTGGCCATAATATGGCTGTGGCGTACAGTATTTGCGCCAGTTGAAACGGCCTGCCGCAATATTGCAGCAAAGTAACTTCAGAGCCATTATACCTTTCCATCCTTGAAAGTCTTTCTTGCAATTTCTTTCCATAATAATCTAATGAGCCAAGTTATAATAAATTTCGGGTTCGCCTGATACATTGTAAATCCAACTGCCGCACCAAATCAGCAGTGCATTCTTTCCGTAGTACAGACTTTTCATGCCGGTAATGCTCCCGGACTTGTGAAAATTAGGGAAACGGCTGATGCCGATTCTCGCGCCGTCCCGTCTGTAAAGTGTCTTTGTCCTCATGTCAATGCTGTTTTTAATGAGTTATAAAAATCCGTGAAATTTTTTTTCGCCTCTTCCATCTCATCCACAATGTCCTTGATATGGTAAGGTGCGCCACACTTTCCGTGCCCGTCATAGCCAATCCACCGGTAGGCTTCATAGTCGGGGTCAAAGTCCTCGCAATTCCGCTCCACCTCCCTAAGAAACCCGTCAAATTTGTTTCCTGTCAGTTCGGCGCAAAATCCGTAATCCAGCCCGTGCTTTGTGTAATAGCAGAAATCGAATACTACAGTGTCTTCTTCCTCGTCTGTACTTACTATCCAGCCGAAATCGAAGGCGATGCTTTTGATTAGTTCTACTGTTGTCATTGTCCTGTTTTTTATTTTCCCTTTGTTCCGGGCCTTCCGACCCGCCGCAGGGATTGTTTTTATGTGCGGTTTCCACGGCGAAGGCAAGGATGGCAGGCAAGGAATCTGCGGTGAAATTTTATGAAATGCCGCCATCTGTGATTGCGGAAAGTTTCCGTCAAATTTTATCCTGATAGCCAGGGCGGTCCTTGACCGGGCCATCCGTTCGCCGTACCTTTGCCGCATAAAAACATCCTGTGGGGTGTTGGCGGCACATGGAAATGAGCATTTATCCATTATAAAAGGAGGGAGCCCGTGACCTATGGGCATGTTATAACAGGCTCGGCCAGTCCCGTTGTGAGGCAGCCACCACCGGCCGGGACACCGCCTCTGCCGATGATGGCTGTCTTGTCATTCAAATCATATCTTATTTACAGTATCCTCCAGATATTCAATCCGCCTATATACGGCGGATGCTTCAGGATAGCATTCCGTCAATTCCGCCCATTCGAGGGTCTTGTGCAGTTCGTCAAAAGTCAGTCTCAATTCTGCAAGTCCGTCCCGAAGTTTCCGTTTCAAGTCAATTCTTTCCTGTTCGTTCATAATCCTTTAATTTAGAGTCAGAAATGATAATCAATGACGCCTCCCATGTAGAGCAGCGTGCCGGGTTCATACCCACAAATCTCACGCATGAACTCGTAAGACTGTTCGGCATAGGATTGCATACCATCCGCATCTGTGTAAAACCAGTAAGCTGTTTCAAGCGGGTTTTTCAAGTATTTTTCAAGCTGATAGACCGAGCCGATATAATCCAGCATCGTGTCAGGGGTAACGGCTTCCATCTTGCTGCGCAAACCTGCCACAAAATCCTCCTTCCACTTTTCCGCCCCGCCGGTGTAGCGGATTGTATCTTCATCGACAAGCTCGAACATCCCTGTGGGCAGGATATGGTTTACCAATATGTCAATGTGGTACTTGCGCTCCTTCTCGCCAATTTCGCAGCAATAGTCAAAATAACTGTTGTCGCCCTGCATAAGCGTGTCCTCGTTCAGATAGCATTCCTTGTCCACCTTTGTCGTTGTAATTTGAAAAATTTTGCTGTGCATAATCTTGAAATTTAATTTGTTGAACATTCTTTTTCTTCCCTTTTCTCGAAAGCCTTCTTCGGCTTCCTTGTCGGGAAAGATTTTACATGCAGGAAAGACAGCGTGTAAAGAACAGGAAAGGCAAGGAAACCGTCAGGGATTTAACGGAATGCCCAACCCTGTGGGGAACTGAAAGTTCATCTTCGATTTGGGAAGGCTGCCGCTCAATCCGTGAACCGGTTAGCGCAGCGGTACTTGACGGCTGGACGGACGCTGTACCTTTGCATGGGAAAATCACTCCGGCGGGGAATGCCGAAACGGAGGAACGGTCGATGGCCCATGATAAAAGCGGACAGAAGTCATGGAATAAAAAGGCAGGACGGCAGGGACATACAAAAGGTTGCAGTGCCTTCCAAGGCATCCGGTTAAAACAGGGAGCAGGAACCGGAAAAAGGATTGTGATGACATGGAAAATCTCCCGAACTGACTTGCAGCCCGGGAGATATGTCCCCTTTACCCGAGTCAACTTATCACCTCAAACTCATGCAGGTAGCAGAAAGCATCTTCGCACTTCTCACTCCATTCCGCGTCAAGAGCTTCGACATCCTTTGCCGACCTTATCGGTTTCCCGGTCTCTTTCTCAATCCACTTGAACGCATCTTCCTGATTCTCGAAGTATTCGCTGAGGTACTCTTCTTCGGGCGTACAGGCATCAAAAAAATACCTGTCGGGGAAATAGACGCCCGAACTGTCGTTCGTTTCATAAATTCCTATGCCCGGCTCCTCCGCCTGAAAATAATATTTCTCTCACAAGGTCAAACACCTCATTGCAGGGAGACCACGCCGTCTCGGTGTATAACCTTATCACTTCGCCGTCCATTTCGAGACAGCTCCACTCACCACGACAACTTACATCGTTCCAATCCTTGCCCAAGGCATCCACAAGGCATCCCAGCCATGTAGTCCCGAAGCCGTTTTCCACTGAAGGTTTTTCCATGTCTTCCAGTTTTTTCATTAACTCATAGAGGCTCTTGATTTCTTTTGCGTCGCCCTCTATCACATACGCACTTGAACACCAATTAGGCATAACTCTTAAATTTAATCCGTTAAACTTTTTCTTTATCTTTCCCTTTTCTCGGAGCCTTACGGCTTCCGGTCGGGAATGATTTTCGTGCGTGAAAAGACTGCGGGTCAGGGGCAATAAGGCAAGTGGACGGCAAAGTAGCTGATGAAATACCCAAATCTGTGATTTGCGGAAAGCTGTCATCCGGTACGCAGGCCTGTCAGCATGGCGGTACTTGACATTCGCCCTCCGCAGTACCTTTGCACGGGAAAGCAGGACTGACAGGCAGCCGGGAAGAAATCAAATGATATTGAGACATACAAATGCAATAAAAGTGCTTATCTTTTTGCTTATCAAAATAAAATCATTACTTTTGCACAAAATCAAAGCAATATGATTATGTGCAATAATAGTGAATTTATAAAAGACACGGCTGACTATATTTTCTCCGTATTAGATGAAAAGGCCACTCTTTTCCCGTTAGAGAAACAGTTGTCGGATACGATTCCTGTTGCTATAACACAGAATTTCAAACTTTACAAAGGTGCATTATTCGGCTGCACGGTTATATTTGCATTTGCTAATGGTGGAAATGATACAACCCCAGCCATGCTGAAGCGGACATTCAATCTGATTGAGAACAAATGCGGATGCCCTGTCATACTTGTTGCAGAAAACATAGCATCATACAATATAGGAAGACTGGTTGCACAAAGAAGCAATTTTATCGTTCCGAAGAAACAGATGTTTATCCCATCGCTTCTAATTGACTTGAAAAAGTCAAAAACCAAAGGAGCGGATATAAAAGAGACAATCCCTCCCATTGCCCAATGTATGCTGCTGTACAATCTGGAAGTGAAATCCATTGACAGGTGCGAGGCAATAGATCTGATGGATATCTTTCAGGTCTCTTACGCAACCATTAACCGCTCGCTACGGTGGTTGAGTGAAAATGGGTTGGTTTCGCTTGAAGGGAAAAAGACGAAAGAAGTAAGATTGGTTTATTATGGCAGGGAACTTTGGGAGAACGCTCTGCCTCTGCTTGTGTCTCCGCTTGACAAGACAGTTTTCTCAGATATAATTCCTGAAAAAAGTTTGGAGTGCGGCATAAACGCCCTGTCGGAATACACTATGATCAACAAAGAATCTGTGAATATGGTTGCGATTGACAAAACAGGCATCCAGCAATCGGGCATCGCTACCGACAAGGAATATGGAACATGCCGCATCGAAGTATGGAAATATGACCCGAAACTGTTGAGCCATACAGGGACTGTAGATAAGCTGTCGCTGTATTTGTCACTTAAAGACAATCAAGACGAAAGAGTTCAAATAGAATTGGATAATCTTATTAACGATATGAAATGGTAAAAGGAATTGAAAGATTCAAGGAGTTCTTCAAGGGATTTGAGAATTCCTATGTAATAATAGGCGGTACGGCATGTGAAATACACGAGGAACTGTATGCACAGACTCCGAGAGCGACCAAGGATATAGACATCATTCTGATTGTTGAAGCGCTTTCACATGAATTTGTCGCCCGGTTTTGGGAACTGGTAAAAGCCGCAGGATACGAGCAACGCAACATAGGCACAGGTGAAGGCAATCTGCACAAACATGAGTATTATCGGTTTATGAAACCGACAAATATGGAATTTCCCTATCAAATAGAGCTTTTCTCGCGCAATATCGGACTGTTGGACTTTCCTGAAGATGCCCACATAACCCCCATTCCGACGGATGATGACCTGTCAAGCCTTTCGGCCATACTCATGGATGATGACTATTACAATTTCACAATAGGACACAGTCATGTTGAAGACGGAGTGCATATAGCAAATGTGGAGAGTCTAATCTGCTTAAAATGCAAGGCATTCCTTGAAATGTCCGAGAGAAAGGCTCAGGGTGGCCAGGTTGACAGCAAGCATATACAAAAACACAAAAAGGATGTGTTCAGGCTTGCAGCCATGCTCGCTCCTTCTGACAGGTTCGAGGATGTATCGCAGACATTAAAGGACGATGTGTCACATTTCTGTGAGGAAGTAAAGGATGAACTTCCCAATCAGGACTTCTTCAAATCGGCCGGTCTGCAGAACATTACCGGGGAGCAGATGTTGGAACAACTGAAAAACAGTTTTTTGTAAAATGATACGGCTCCAATACGCATCCGACCTTCATCTGGAATTTGCGGAAAATGGCAGTTATATCAAGCATAATCCGCTGCAAGTGGCAGGAAATGTCCTTGTATTGGCAGGTGACATCGGCTATCTCGGAGATGAAAACTACAGCCGCCATCCGTTCTGGGATTGGGCATCTGACAATTATGAGCAAGTGATTGTCGTACCGGGAAACCATGAGTTCTACAAGATGTTTGACTTGGATTCATTATATGACGGCTGGGCATTAAAAATAAGGACAAATGTCTCATGCCATTATAACGCGGTTATTCCGTTATCCGAACACACAGAAATAATAGCGACTACATTATGGTCTTATATCAAACAGCGTGATGCATTCTTGACAGAGCAGGCTATATCCGATTTCAGGCGTATAAAATGTGGAGATGGCAATCCGCTTAATTGGATTCGTTTCAACATGGAGCATGACAAATGCTTGAAGTTCCTGAAAGAAAGCATATCCCGAAGCAATACGGAACACATTGTTGTCGTGACACACCATGTACCCTCCTTTGAACTACTCGCACCGGAGTTCAATGGAAGCCCGCTAAACGGTGCTTTTACTGTGGAGCTTGAAGACTTTATCGGAAAAAGTCCGATTGATTACTGGATATATGGTCATTCACACCGGAACATTGACAAAATCATCGGAAGAACGAACTGTATTACAAACCAGTTGGGGTATGTATCCCATAATGAACACACGACTTTCAATCCAGGGAAACATATCGAGTTATATTAGAATAAACGAGAGCCGATCCGTCACGGACAGGCTCTCGTCAAAAATGAAAAAGCTATTTTCAATTTATGAACAAAAAGACTTATCTGAAATAAAGTTCCACTTTGGTGTGCCTATTGGCTTCGTCCGGGACATAATCTGAGATGCCTCCTTCATAGACCTTTGTAATGTTTTCTGCCGGAATACCCCGCTTGATGAGTTCATCAGTGATATAATCGGCTCTGGCTGTGCTCAGCGTGTTGTTGATGGAAGCTGTGCCGGTTGCACTGTCCGCCGCTCCCGTGACTTTCACGGACAGTCCGTATTTCATGGCCACATGAGCGATCGCATCAAGATTGACCTTTTGCAGAGAGTCCGTAAGGCGGGCTGAATTAAGGTCGAAGAAGAAATAGACTGGAGAACCTATACATTCGTCTCCATGCTGCATGAGAGCGAAATAACCGGCCGCAGAAACAGTGTCCGGGCAGTTGATTGCCGCATTCCATTTTCCGGGCAGGCTGTCCGTTCCCGCTTTGCTGATGCTGTCCGTCTTTTCGTCTTGTATGCTGTCTGTGCGCATTTCCGTTGTAAGAGGCGAACTGCCGTCCCAATGACGGTTTTTCATCCTTGCCCGCAGAGAGTTCAGCCCGCTGTAATTGTTTACGGGAAACCTCCTGTCATCGGCTTCCATGTCTTCAAACAGATGCCCGTAAGTATCAAGCAGCCCTTCTATTTCGAGAATCTTCTTCAGTTCGTCCAGGACCCTTCTTTCCTTGTCCAGTTTGCCAACATATTGCCTGTTCTGTTCAGAAAGGGTGTTAGCATAGCCGGTCAGCCACTCGTTATGCCGTTCATACGGACGGGTGTCAACAGCACGTTTCCAGCCGACCTTGCCAATGTTGAATGAAAAGCCTGCCGTCAATGAAAGCATGTGGTCTCCGAGGTGGTTCGCTTTACCGTATCCGTCGAAGTCCTGGAATGTGGTCGTCCCGGAAAGTTCCATCAGGACGCTTACTCTCCTGGATATGCGGTACTGGCCCTGTATGCCGTATGATATGGCAAGAGGGTTGTGTCCGTTGTCCGCATTGTGCAGCAGTCCGAGACCCGCATACGGGGAAAGCCCCCAGCGAACCTCGTCTTGTTTTGCATACCTGTTTCCGAGCAGATTCCACATCAGATCCGCATGGACATGATGATATTCCTGTGTGGACAGTTGACTGTCCTTGAAATGCAGCCCGCTGTAATTGACACGGACGCCGACCGACGGTGTAAACCATTTGCCCACACCTATAGTGTACGAAGGCTTGAGTCTCCCGAAAAGGTCTTCACAGCCGAGCGGCGTGCCGAGAAACGCCGATGCCCCTCCGGACAGGCTGACAAACCAGTTGCCGCTTTTGCGTATCGGGACTACCACTCCGTCAAGATAAGAGGGCTGCATCGGGCGTAGCATTTCAATGCCGTTACTGAAACTTTCATATCGGACAGTATCGCTGTCCGACGGTGCAGCATTCGCATGGTTGTGCAGCGAACAAAGTGCCGCAAAGAACAAAATGATATGTTTCGTCATAATCTGATACTTTATTGGTTGATTCTTTTGATTTATGGGTCAGGGATGCCGGTCAACGCTTGGGCTTCCTGCCGATTGCAGGCTTCATCATGCGACTTGCCATCCTCATGCAGCGGAGAGCCCATGCACGGTTGTCCTCGTCTTCGTCCCGTCCCCATTTGAGGTCGCTCTTGCTTCCGCCTCCGCCATGTGTTTCGGCAAAGGTGGTGGCATCATCGACCATGCCCAGGAACAGCAGCGTAGCGCAGTGCATGACCTCTTTCCCTTGTTCCGCTATGGACTGTACAAGAGTGCCGTCAAACATCTGCCGTTCCGGGCCGGTCATCCGTGCCGAAAGGTCACGGAACTCATTCACCATATTCTCCAGCATCGCGTCCTTGAGCAGACTGTCCACTTTGGAATGGACATCACGGGAGTATTTGTAGGCTTCTTCCTTGAGATGTTCCGTCCTCTCCTGAATGGCATCCATGTTCTCTTTGAGGTCGGACAGCTGTCGGTCAGCCAGCTTCAGCTTATCCTGTTTGTCTGCCAGTTTGAGTTGGATATAGGCAAGCTCCTTTTTCAGCTTGTCCGTCTCGGCGGATATGGCATCGGCATCGCCCTTGTGCTCTTTCAGTTCGTCTTCAAGAACAGCGAGCCTTGCCTCTTTCTCCGCTTGCTTCTTCAAAAGATTTTCCACCATAGAGGTCAGACCCTTAACCCTGCGCTCTGCCAGCCGGATGTCCGATTGGAGATCCGAAAGGACTTCCTTGTGTCGGGCTATCTGTTCCTCAATGGTCGTACATTCCTCCGACAGCATACGACGGTATTCTTCGGTTGTTCTGTGGCGAGCACCGGTTTCTGAGACACTGCTGCCTCTGGAAAGTCCCCACTTCCTGTTTACTTCTGCAAAGTCGCTGTGCAGTTGCTTCATTCTTGCGCTGTACTCGTATTTGTCCTTTCCGGCAAATATCTCCTTGTATGCAAACTTGCCGTCCTTTATTGGCAGTAGCGTACAATGTACATGGGGATTTTGTTCATCGAGGTGCACAACGAACGCCGCGATGTTCTGCTCGCCATACTTTTCACAGATGAATCTATAAGCATCCTTTGCCCACTGTTCAATTTCCGGCTTTCTGACGATTCGGCTGTTATCCGCTCCTTGCTCGAAATCCACATCCTGCTTTCCAAAGGCAAGCTGCCGCATCAGTTCGCGGGAGCCGCCGAGGATAATGTTGACCACCGTCCTGTATTTGGGCTCCAACAATCCCTCGTTAGGGTCTTTAATACCACGCTGACGGAGATTGTCTGCCATGCGTTCCGGAATGCTCCGGCTTTTGTCCACAGGGCGTACTTTTCCGCCGTTCACTATCTCAAAATTCAGATGTTCTCTGGTCGGGTCGTAGTTGCCTTTCTTCATGGCATATTCCGCCGCCTTCTCACTGCGGTTACGCAGATGTTCGTTGCTTTGGGCGGTGGTGATGCCTTTGGAGACCTGAACGTCGAGAACCTGTTTTGCATTTGCCATACTGTTTCTTCTGTTGCATTGGATAATCTTTCATGTCCCAGCTTGCTGCCTGCCTGGACATCTCTCCCAATGACTCCTATCATTGGGGTATTAGGCTCCCCATCCCTTTGTTTGGTGGCAGACGGGCAAGCCCGGATGCCTGTTATAAACGGCAGGACGGCTACGCCGGCTGAAGGACGGATTATCCGTGGTTATACAATGGGGTTCGACAGTCCGCACCTGCGGATTTCTCCAGGGCTTTCGCCGCAGCCGACAGGAACGGGTCGTGAAGGTCGTCAAGGAGCAGCTGACGGTCGTCGTCGTGGTCGATGTCCTTTTCTTTCCCTGAGTTCAGAATTTGCTCTGCAAGGGTCTTTGACAGGTCAATGAATGACGGCCAGCTTGCTCCCAGATCAAAACAGAAGAATTGCATGAGTTTCATGCTTTCTTCCGGCTTCGACCGGCGCAACACTTTCCGCAGGGCAGCAAGGACGATGCACTCCACAGCAGCGGTGTGGATTTCCAGCACCCGCGCGTTCATCCTCTCCGGCAACTTCTGCAAGGTGACACTGCAGTCGTCTTCCGGCAGTTCATACTTGAGTCCGGCATCGGTGATGGACTGGTGTACAATCTGACCACACGCAATACCGGCGTCATCGGAAGTGATGCTGCCGTTTATCCATTCGGACAGGATTCCGTTCAGTTGACGGACAATGCCTGCGGTTCCCTGTACAATATCGGGTACGGCATGGCTGCCATCATGCAGGTGCATGGTGATGACCATGCTTTTCGGCAGTTTCGTCCTTTCCAGCTGTCCGAATGATTCCAGCGTATCAAGAAAGGAACGGACAGTAGCCCTGTGCCACCGCCATTCGGTTGCGAGGTCTGAGACGGTCACATGGCACTGCCTCGGCCTGAGCTCGAAATCCTGATTTCTTAAAAAAGGGGAAACAAAGCCTGCCAGCGACTTGTCCAACAGGTCGCAATAGGCTTCTGTCCTTGTCTTGCGTTCGCCGACCTTTTCCTTGAGGAAGTCGAACAGACCGATACATGTCGATATGGTTGCGGTCATTGCTTCTTTATTCTTCATCTTCATTCTGTTTTTTGTGATTGACTATTGTGCGGATAAGATAAGGCCGCTTCTGTCCGCATTATCATGGCAGCCTCGCGTGATGATTGCAATGGTAGATGTCGGACATCTCATCCGGATGTTCCGACAGGTAAAGTCTCCTGTCCCGGTCCTCCCAGTCGGCCAGAACTCTGCCGGAGGGATAGAACAGGGCTGCCAGAAGGATATATGAGACGGTAACGGACAGGGTGAACAACTGCGGCACGATACATACAGCCATTGCGAAGACGCCGCAGGCGACAAATGCCTTCGGACGGTCGAGCAGCTTGCGGAGCCATCTGTCCGTCCTCCTGGCGGAGAACATGGCGGCACATACGATGGCAGACAATACCGTGCCGAACTGTCCGGGATGTCCGGTCGTATAGACATAATGGAAAAGGAGCAACAGGACCACAAGCACCTGCGTGTAGAATTTGCGGGCCTGGGCATTGTCTGTCATGGCACGGTAGAATACTGCCATGAAGGAACGGCGGCTCCTGTACAACGCCATCGGCAGAATGACAAGCAGTGCTATGAATACAAATTGTAATAGAAGGCTGGTCATAGGTAGGATGGCTTTGATGTCAAATGTATGGGCTGTTCAAGCAGCTCCAAACGTACAATGCCGTGTGTGGCCAACAGTATGATGGCTTCTGCATCTGGAGCCGTGAGATACATGGCGGCTTTCTTGATTCGCTGACGGAACTGCCTGTCCTGCTTGCGCAATGTGGCCAACGCCCTGTCCAAATCGTGTTCGGGAATGTTCCACACGGTGCCTTCGGCACAGCCTCCGTTCGGCTTGAATGCCCGTAGGACCAGCGTGCGGGAAACGAGGTAGTCTGTCCTGTCGCTCCTTGCGATGACGTGTTCCCTGTAAAGGCTGGCATCGGCCACCTCAATCCATGTCCTGTGTGCATTGATCCAGTACACCATCTGTCGGTACAATGTATTTCTCATATAAAATCCATCAATAAGTCTTCCTTGTTCCTCCTGTATTTCAATGTGCCACTTTTCGAATGCAGTTTGAGATCAAGGCAAAGGTCGCCGTACATCAGATCGAGCGAATCGTAAATAGTGGCGAAAACGCAGCTGACCCTGCCATCGGCATCGGTCTTGGCGTTCATCTTGAACATCTGCCCGAATGCGGGATTGGAGTACGCACAGGTGCTGTGCCCGTACTGCTCCGTCGGCATCGGGATATGGTGGTACAGCGTAATCAGTTCCATGTCGTCCTCGAACATGTCCATTACCTCTTCTAACTCGTAGGTGTCGCGCAGAGGAAATGTAAGCAGTACATAGTCTCCGTAGAACTGCGGTTCCTCCATTGTCGTCACATCGAGAAGCTGCGGCAACTGCAACGGGACGAAAGAAAGGAAATCGTTCAGAAAATGTCGTAGCATATTCATGTCTGTTTGTGTTTCGTTCATAATGTCCGGATGTATATCCCCATCAGCGTGCCGGGCAGTTCCGCCAGTCCGCCATTGTCCGACTGCAGAACATCTCCCAGCCGGGTAAAAGCCTCAGGTGTCTGTTCCGCAATGTGGCGCAACTTCTCTTTTTCGTATCCGGAAAGCAAAGCCATACAAACGCCATCCATCGAGATGTAGGGCTGCAGTATCATGCACGCATATCCGAATGCCTGCGCCCTGGATTTCACTTTGTCCTCGCGGATGTCATTGAGGCAGGCAACCGCATTCTGTATAATCCGGCGATTGGTACGCATGGCCATGTATATCATTGCATCCCGGTAGGATATTTCCTTTTTCTCTGTGGCGAGGAAAACCAACGAGCAGCACCGTTCCGTGTCTTTAGTCAAATCCGACATATCCTCTCCGGCCAGATCGTCAAGGTGCGCAAGAAAGGTGCGGAACATGACATCCTCGTCTCTGATGAAAGTTTTCAAGTCGGTAAGATTATGTATTCTGTCTTGCAACGTCCGGGCAAGTAACCGGCGGTATGCTGAACGAATGCCGTTGCCCTCAATAGCAAGGGGCGGAATACTGTCAAGAGAAACGAAAAACGACCTTATACTGTCTGCCGCGTCTGCCAGTTCTTTGTCGTCGCAATAGGGAGAAGTCCTTTCCTTGAGAACAAAAACGTCCTGATAGGAACGCGGTGCTGACCCAGCCAGACGGATGAACTCCGTGCGGAGAGAATCGTGAACCACGTTGCATTTACCGTACAGATCGGAATGGGGATTGCCGGAAGTGTCCTGTGTCGCATAGAAAAAGACAGAATCCCTGAGGGACTGCCACCGGTTGACACTAATTGCCAGCTCTTCCGTCGAGAGGTTGTCCATGTTTCTGGTTTCACTCAGGAACTTTCCGTATGTTCCGGCAGGATCTTCTTTCATTGACGTTTCGGCGCTGCCATTTCCGTTACCACAAGAAACGGACAGGAACATGGCTACCGATGCGGCAACCAACCCGGCCAAAAGAGACCTTGATTTTGAATATGATTTTGTATCTATCATCTTGCAATTTCAGACTAAAAACGACACAAAACTATACAATATTTGCCATAAAACGCGATATAAAACCACATTTTGATAATTATTTTTATTCATATTCAAATGTATGATTTCCAATGAAAACAAGTGAAAGAAAAAGTAAGTTCAGAATACGATTTTTAGAATAAATATGCCGGAGTATGATTTCAGACAAACAAAAAAACATTATCTTTGCATCGGTTATTATTTTCAGCATAAGACAATGGCAAAAGTTGGATACATATTCAAGGCTAATCACTATGACTCATACGAGGCCGATAAGGAATGGATGTTGAAATTCGGCTGTGTACAGGTGATTGAGGAAGAGACTGACCATGAGCTGATGCGTCCGCAATGGAAACAGCTCATGAATGCCCTTGACCGGGGCGACGAGCTTGTGGTATCGAAGTTCAGTAACGCGGTTCGTGGGGTGCGGGAACTTGCCGTCTGCATAGAGATGTGCAGGATCAAGGTCGTGCGTCTGATTTCCATCCATGACCGAATTGACAGCCGTAATGAACTGTTCAAGGAAACTACGGCAGCGGAGGTTCTTGAAATGATTGGAGCCCTTCCGGAAGAAATAGCCGCATTGCGGAAATCTTCCAGCCATATCATGCTGTTCCAAAAGAACATCAAATCTCCGGCCAAAACGGTGAAGACTTTATCCCGGACTGAACGGGAAAGAACCATCGTGGATATGTACAATGCCGGTTATTCTATGGATGACATAGCCAATGTAAGCGGATTCAGCAGCAGAAGTTCGATATTCCGTATTCTGAACAAATACAATGTCGATTTGAACAGAGGACGGACCAAAGGACCGAGACGGAAAAAGGGAACAGAGGAAACGGAATGAAATTAAAGTCGGACTTTCAAATACACTTGAACCATGAATAAAGAAATAGCTACAGAACGGCTTGTGTTGCGTCCTTGGCAAGAATCTGATGCAGAATCCTTATATAAATACGCTCAAGATCCTGCAATCGGTCCTATTGCAGGTTGGCCACCTCACACGTCCGTAGAAGACAGCCTGAACATCATCCGTACTGTCTTTGCCGCTCCGGAAACTTATGCTGTTATCTTGAAAGAAACAGGTGAACCTGTCGGGAGCATAGGTATCATGTTCGGGGATGGTTTGCACAGTGCCGAAATGCAAGAGAATGAGGCGGAGATAGGATACTGGATAGGCAGGCCTTATTGGGGACAGGGTTTGATACCCGAAGCCGTGCGTTGCCTGCTGAAGAGATGTTTTGAGGATTTGGGAATGACTGCCGTCTGGTGCGGTTATTATGACGGCAATACAAAGTCGCGCCGAGTGATGGAGAAATGCGGTTTCCGCTTTCATCATACAGAAGAAGGCAAGACCTCTCCGTTGGGCGATGTCCGCACAGAGCATTTCATGAGACTGACAAAAGAGGAATGGAAATGGCTTAAATAAAGAAAACATGAATATCATTATCCGACCAGCACGAGAAGAAGAACAAAGTGAAATAGCCTTGTGTATAGCAGAAGGCTTTGAACAAGATTTCTCTTTTTTCCGTAAGAATATAGATGTTGTGGCGAAGGCGCTTGAACCAGGTATTCGTTCGGAAAGGTTTTATGTGGCATTATATAACGGCAATATAGTGGGTATTGCAGGTATTTCAGATTGCACCGGCAGAGCAGTTTATACAAATTGGTCATCATATAGAAAATGTTTCGGTTTGATTATGGGAACTATTGCCAAACTTGTTCTGAAGAAAGAATTTGAGATGCCCCTGTCTTATCCTGTGACGACCGGATTCATTGAATTTGTTGCGACACGCAAAACTATCAGACGGAGTGGAATTGCATCTATGTTACTGCAAGAAAGTATGCGAAAAGCAGGATATAAAGAATATATTCTGGATGTAATAGAAGAAAATCACCCGGCCGTAAACTGTTATAGGAAATTAGGTTTCATCGGTTTTAAGAAGACAAAGAAAAAGAATGGATATACGAAATTATTTATGAAACTCAATATGCAAAACATGCCATGCCAATAGAACAATCTACTTATCGCATACGCCCGATGACTGTACTGGATATTCCAGAATGTCAGACACTATTCCGTTCCACCGTCCTTATTGTCAATTCCAAAGACTATACCAAAGAGGAAGTCTCAGACTGGGCTTCCTGCGGAGACAACATAGAGCATTGGAAAGAGTTGTTTGCAAAGAACAATTATATCGGTGCGCTTGATGAACAAGACGGTATTATCGGCTTTTCCTCCATGAACACCGAAGGCTATCTGCACTCCATGTTTGTCCACAAAGACTGGCAACATAAAGGCGTGGCAAGCCTACTGCTTTCAGAGGTTGAAAAGATGGCTCATGGATATGGCGTGTATAAAATAAGCGTAGAAGTTAGCATCACCGCACGACCTTTCTTTGAAAAGCGTGGCTACAAGATGGTGAAGGTACAGAAAGCAAGAGCCAACCGGCTTTATCTGACCAATTATGTGATGGAGAAGTCTGTATGAACATCTCGAAATCCTTCATAATATGGTTTTGCTTTATTCCCGTAGCCATTTTCAATGGAGCGCTGCGGGAATATGTATTGGCGAAGGCTATCGGAGAGGAATGGGCATTACCTGCGAGCGGGATTACATTAAGCGTGTGCATCTTTTCGATAACGTGGTTACTCTTGCCTCGAATAATGCGACTCCGTACTTCTATGGAGGCTTGGCAGATAGGAATATGCTGGACTTTACTGACGATTGGCTTTGAATTTATATCAGGACTGACCAGTGGCAACACGATGGCAGAACTTCTCTCTGCTTATAATCCATTGGGCGGTAACCTGTGGCTATTGGTACTGGCCACGACACTCTTATCCCCGATTGTTGTAAAGAATTTATCTAAGAAAATTGATTATTGAATACTATGGAATTATTTGATTGGTTCAAAGGCTTTGAGAAAGGCATCGCCAAACTGACGGAAGCGCAAAGGGAAACTTTCTTTCGTGAGTGTGGCAAAAACTGCGTACAATGTGGCACACTTCAAATTTATAAGGACTTGTATGAACAGGCGGCTGGAGACCTTGACCTGTTTTTCACCAAAGCCAATGAACTGCCCGGCGTAAGATGCGAAACGATAGAGAAAGGCGCTGTTTATAACCTGTATTTTCTGGAATGTACCTGCGGACTGCACAAGCAGGGTTATGTCTCTACGCCTATGCTCTGCGAATGTTTCCGGCAAAGCATTCTTTACGTCCTGCATTCATTATGGAAAGACAGGACTTTTCGGGTAACTATTTGCGAATCTATCTTACAGGGAGGCCAACATTGCAAAATGCAAATTGAAACAATAGACGACGATGGAAATTCATAATTTATTGGATGCCAAATCAAGAGCAGAGTTACGTGAATGGCTAATACAGAACCATAAAACGGAGAGAGAATGCTGGGTAGTCGTGAAACGTGGCAGACCTACAGATGACAATACTTTCTGGTATATTGATGCTGTAGAAGAAGCCCTATGCGTCGGCTGGATAGACAGTACAACTAAGAAAATAGCAGATAATGTAACAGCCCAGAAACTATGTCCCAGAAAACCGAGAAGCAATTGGTCCGAGCTTAACAAGGAAAGATGCCGTAGGATGGAGCGGTTAGGGCTGATGACTGATGCCGGAAGAGCCGTTCTGCCGGATATGTCACCTGATGGTTTTATCATAGACAAGGATATATTGCAGAGACTACAATCCGATCCGGAAGTGTGGAATAACTTCTGCCAATTCCCTGACTTATATAAGCGAATCAGGATTGATACTATCCAAATCAAGAAAAATCAGCCCGAACTTTTTGAAAGTCGCTTGAACAAATTCATAGAAAATACCCGAAAAGGACTTCTCTACGGAGAATGGAACGGAGAATGGAATGATAACGGAAGATTATAAAAATACAGAAAAGTATTAATCTATTTCTATTTTTACTACCTTTGTATTTAGGATATTAAAAACAAAGATTGTTCAACCACATGAAATGGCAAGTGTGTATATAGCTGCGCTTAACGGATAGCATTTCAATCATAGCTATTCAGCACCGGACAGACTTATAACAGGTTTGTCCTTTCTTGCTTTGCCATTATTCCAAATTCATAATCATGCGATGTGTCATGCCGCTTTGTGCAGCAGGACTTGTTGCATCATATCAAGTTGAACAATGAACTATACATATAAGAATATTTGGCTCATCAACTTCCCTGTGATGATGAGCATCCTTATCGAGCAACTTATCAATATCACCGATGCCATTTTCTTGGGGCATGTGGGAGAAATAGAATTGGGAGCATCCGCCCTTGCCGGGATTTGGTATCTGGCTATCTATATGCTCGGCTTCGGTTTCAGTTTGGGCTTACAGGTTGTTATTGCACGGCGCAACGGCGAGCGGCATTATTCCGAAACCGGAAAGACATTCTTTCAAGGATTGTTTTTCCTGTCGGTACTTGCTGTCTTTTTGTGTCTGCTCTCCAAACTGTTTTCCCCGATGATTCTAAGTCGGCTGATTACTTCTGCGGAAGTCTATCATGCTGTGATTGATTATTTGGACGGGCGAATTTGGGGACTGTTGTTCTCTTTTCCGTTCCTTGCCTTGCGCTCGTTCTTGGTTGGTATTACCCGTACAAAAGCCTTGAACATGGCGGCTCTGACAGCCGTATTGGTGAACATCCCGGGCAACTGGCTACTCATATTTCATTGGAACATGGGGATAGCAGGTGCAGCCATCGCATCGTCTTTTGCCGAAGCGTGTTCGCTGGCAGTGCTGGCAATCCATGTTTTATGTAAAATGGATAAACGGTTTTATGGCTTGTCTTGTAGCTTCGACAAAGCTGTACTGTTTCATGTCTGCCGGGTGTCCGTTTGGAGTATGTTCCATTCGTTCATCGGTGTAGCCCCTTGGTTTCTGTTCTTTGTGGCGATAGAACATTTGGGAGAACTGCAACTGGCAGTGGCAAACATTCTCCGAAGCATTTCCACCCTGTTCTTTGTCATCGTCAATTCGTTTGCAGCCACAACAGGCTCATTGGTAAGCAATCTAATTGGAGCGGACGAACGGGGAAAAGTATTCCCGTTATGCAATAGGGTAATCCGATTAGGCTATGCCATAGGTTTTCCGCTGATTACGCTTGCATTGCTATTCCATCAACCTGTTATCAGTGTCTATACGGACAATCCAGCCATCGTGCAGACCGCATGGTTGCCGTTTGTGGTCATGCTGCTGAACTATGTTTTTGCCTTGCCCGGTTATGTCTATATGAATGCCGTTACGGGAACGGGGGCGACACGGACGGCTTTCATCTTTCAGGCGACAACCATTGCCATCTACCTGCTCTACCTGTGGGGATTGAGCTATTTGGATGTACCTCTTGCCGTTTATTGGACAGTGGAATACCTGTTCGTGATTGGACTTGGGGTGCAGTCTGTCATTTATCTGAAATATAAACACTATTAAAAACAGAATATCATGATGAAAAAGATATATCCACGCACAGGCGACACGCAGACCGTGTACCTGAATGCCGTCGTGAAAGACCCGTCTATCGAGGTGGGAGACTATACCATCTATAATGATTTTGTGTCCGACCCGTTGCTTTTCGAGCAAAACAATGTGCTTTACCATTACCCTATCAGCCACGAGCGGCTGATAATCGGCAAGTTCTGTTCCATTGCCTGCGGTGCGAAATTCCTGTTCAACTGTGCCAACCATACCTTAAAATCCCTATCCACTTACACCTTCCCGCTCTTTTATGAAGACTGGGATTTGGAGAAATCGGACGTGGCAACGGCTTGGGACAACAAAGGTGACATCGTGATAGGCAACGATGTGTGGATAGGCTACGAAGCGGTGATTATGGCTGGTGTTCACATCGGCAATGGGGCAATCATAGCCGCCCGTGCCGTTGTTACGAAAGACGTGCCGCCCTATACGATAGTCGGCGGTGTTCCCGCCAGACCGATAAGGAAGCGTTTCCCAGATGATGTAATTCAAAAATTGGAAAAACTGGAATGGTGGAACTGGCCTGCCGAAAAGATCCGGAGATGCTTGGCTTATATCGGGAATGGTGATGTGAACGGATTGCTTCAAATGCAAGGTGGTAAGTAGGAGCTGAATTACTACAACCTTGTTGAAAAGCCTTCAGACGGAAATGACTTCTATCGTGTGATTATATAATTATATAGCTGTCTCTTATACACATCTGACGCTGCCGACGAACTCTAGGGTGTA